>WPCH01138305.1_pt1 | contig 28235 bp, 15 predicted proteins | sample 5399881 | NCBI WGS metagenome assembly WPCH01 (sample SAMN12869468, study PRJNA574797) | sludge metagenome | isolation source: wastewater treatment of pH5 | place: China:Beijing | collected 2019-05-20
TGTAGGCGAGTCTTGCTACACGCATTTCCTCGACCTGGATGCCAACGTGATTGATGATTTACTGGTTTACCGTCGCGACCACGAGAAATACCTGGTTGTGGTTAACGCCTCAAATGACGCGAAAGATTGGGCCTGGCTGAATGCGGTGAAATCAGGAACCGTCATGGTTGATCGCAGTGCTCCCTGGGCAAAAGCCTTTGGCACAGGGGTAACTTTGCGCAACCTGCGTGATCCTCGCGAAGGTAAAGAGATGCGCGTCGACATTGCTCTGCAAGGGCCGAAATCACGCGACATTCTACTGACATTGGGATGCGACAGCCAGACTGCCAGGAAGATTAAAGCGCTCAAACGCACCGAATTATGTGAAGCAACCATCGGCAACTATGATCTGATAGTTTCACGTACGGGTTATACCGGTGAAAAAATGGCATTTGAACTTTTCGTTCACCCTGAAAAAGCTGCCGACTTATGGCATGATTTGCTTAAACACGGAGAACCTTTTGGAATAAAACCATGCGGTTTGGGCGCTCGTGACTCACTGCGTACTGAAGCCGGATTGCCCTTATATGGGCATGAAATGGCTGGAGAACGCAACCTAAAGGTTGCGGAGGCGGGTTTTGGCACCTATGTTAAAACCTATAAACCATGGTTTATTGGGAGAAGCTCCTTCATTAACAATGAATTAACTCGCAATAGCGTTGTCGTTCGATTCCAATTCCCCATAAAAGGTGTGCGTATGGCACATTACGCCGACCCTGTGCTCGATGAAAAAGGGAAAGTAATCGGTTTTGTAACCAGTTGTGCCATTGATAAAGATGGTCTTCTCACAGGGCAGGCTTCCATCGATACCCGGTATGCTGCTGAAGGAACGATTATCTACATTTATCAAAGTGCAGCGAAACAAGCTGGGAAAGCCCCAAATGATCTGGTTATGGGAGATCGTGTGACGCTACCCACTGCAGCAAATGTTGTCAGCCGATTTGCCAAATTGTAGGAATCAACCAAAAGTCACAGAAAGGAGAATCATTTAATAATATGCAAACACCCTGGGAACACCGGTACTCGCAACGCACCCAACGAATGAAAGCCTCCGCAATTCGTGAACTACTGAAAGTTGCAGAACAACCCGAAATGATTTCGTTTGGAGGTGGTTTTCCAGCACCTGATGTTTTTCCAATTAAGGAATTTGAAAAAGCCTGCTCCTATGTACTTCAACACAAAGGCGCAGAAGCACTTCAATACGGCGGTACGGATGGCTATGTGCCCTTACGCGAGATGATTGGAAGACATTCCAACCGTGTGGGGATCAATGTAAATATTGAGAATATCCTTATTACCACCGGTTCACAACAAGCGCTTGATCTGTTAGGGAAGATCTTCATTAACCGCGGCGACCGGATCCTCGTCGAATCCCCTACTTATCTCGGTGCGCTTCAGGCGTGGAACGCATATGGCGCAGAGTACGTCCCAGTTCCGTTAGATGAACACGGCATGATTACCGACAAATTAGAAGAAGCGCTTAGAACCGGGCCAAAATTCATCTATGTGCTGCCAAACTTCCAGAACCCAACCGGTACCACGCTCGCTTTGGAACGCAGATATAAATTGATTGAACTGGCTGACCGCTACGGCGTACCCATTATTGAAGATGACCCGTACGGCCAATTACGCTATGAGGGTGAGCCATTGCCTGCTGTTGAGTTAATCGATTCGAAAATGCGCAAGGATAATGGAACTTATACCGGCAATGTCATCTATCTCAGCACTTTCTCAAAAATCCTCTCGCCTGGGTTGCGGTTGGCGTGGGTTGTCGCACCACAAGGTGTGATCAGAAAACTCTCGCTTGCCAAGCAAGGCTGCGACCTCAATACCTCTTCGTTTAACCAAATTGTCGCTCATGAAGTCGGTCAACATGGTTTTCTTGATCGGCATGTTCAACTTATCCAAAAGGTATACCACGAACGCCGCGACACAATGCTGGATGCCTTGAGTGAACATATGCCGAATGAAGTTCACTGGACACGTCCGCAGGGAGGACTTTTCCTCTGGCTTACACTTCCCGAGCAAATCAATACCACTGAAATGCTTTCAGAAGCAATTGCCGAAAAAGTAGCCTACGTTCCGGGAGAATTCTTCTTTGTCGATGGCAGTGGGCAAAACACCATGCGATTAAACTTCTCCTTCAGCAACCCTGAAAAAATCAATGATGGGATAGCCCGATTGGGACGGGCAATTAAAAATAAGCTGGTTTGATAAATAAACAAAAGTGGAAAATGTAATAAGGTGGGTTCAGTTCAGTTGCTGAACCCACTTTCTTATTCCCATAATTTGAAATCTTTTAATATTGAACCGCCAAGGAATTCGAGCAGCAACGAGTTGTCAGGGATCATCCCGGTGTCAATCGGCAAGAACCATTCCAGAAAAGCCAATAATCGTTTGGCTTCAACATACTCTTTCCTGCCATATGGAACCTGCCGCAAAAGCGGCTCTGCAGAGTGGCGCAGGGCTGAAAGCTCATAAACCAGCGCTGAGTTGAAAAGCTTATCCGCGTATTCCTGGAATGGAAAAATATATTCTTTCTCGCCGCGTTGAACAGATTCCCAGCGTGAGATCGTATCCTGTGCTGAGTAGCCTCTCTCTCGGGCATCACGCACAATGCGCCGTAACAAACGTGTATCAGTAGTGGAGATGCGGTTATAGCGGTCGAGGTTGAGTTGAGTCAGGCAAGAAACGTAAATTTTATACGTCGAAGAAGCGTCGATTTCTGGCAATAACATGGGGTTCAAACCATGGATTCCCTCAAGGATGATCATTTGGTCGCGCCTTAACTGAACTTCTTCACCGGTAATGCTCTTTCCGGCTTGAAAATCAAATTTCGGCAACCTTACCTTCTCACCGTGTATCAACCTTCTGAGATCATTGGATAGCCGATGCGTATCGACAGCCTCGAGTGATTCAAAATTGTAGTTTCCCTTCTCATCCTTCGGGGTTTTCTCGCGGTCAACAAAGTAATTATCCAATTCAAGCGGAAAAGGCGAAAACCCTTGTGCCAGCAATTGTATCGACAATCGTTTAGAAAAAGTCGTCTTTCCAGAAGAAGAGGGGCCGGCGATCAGGATGATGCGTGCCTCTTCCGACCGTTCGGCGATTTGTTGGGTAATGTCAATGATCTGAAGATCGTGCAGTGCCTCTGATACAAGAATGATTTCCCGGATCTTCCCCGCATCGATGGAATCATTCAATGCCCCCACAGATTCGATGCCCAATCGCTGCAACCAGTTACCATATTGCCTGAAGGTACTTAACAGCTTTGGGTAACTTGGCATTGGAGTAATTTTTTTGGGGTTTTCTCTGCGCGGAAAGCGTAAAACAAATCCTTCGCCCATTACCTCAAGGCCAAACCATTGCAAATAGCCCGTCGAGGGCACCATATAACCATGGTGATAATCCCGATGTTCGCCCAAGCGGTATAAAACAAGATATTCTTTCTGCCGATACTTCAACAAACGCAGTTTGTCAGTAAACGCTTTGGCTGAAAAATAAGCCAACACCTCATCGATGGGAACAACTTGACGTTCAAAAGGTAAATCTTCATCCACCAATTGGCGCATCCTGGCGAGCAATTTATCGATATCCTCATGCGTTAAGGGTTCACCCTTGCTCACCTGGCAGTAGTAGCCTCCAGCGGAGACAGAGTGATCCAATGTCATCAGGTGATCAGGAAATAGCTGTTCAAAAGCAGCTTCAAGTAAAAATGTAATTGACCGGCGGTAGATTCTTGCGCCGTCATCATCCTGCATCGTAATCAGGCTTAAACGTGCGTCCATCTCCACAGTGGAGGTTAATTCTCGCAGTTCACCATTAACAACGGCACCCATTATTGGCGGGTTGTTCCATTCAGGCAGCGCCTTGAGAAGTTCCGCAAGTGTAGCCCCCCGCTGACCAGTGTATACCCTGCCATCAGGTAACACGAGCTCAATCGTCTCCCGATCTGAATTAACCTTAAAATTCCCGTTTAGTTGATTTTCCGTCATTTTTGTTAACCATTATCGTTGTAAATAATTTCAATGGAGTTATCCACAGAAACGCAGTTCTGTTGAACTGCTCTCTTAGCTTCAATTCTACCACGTGCAGCTGGCTAGGTTTTGCGTCTGACTCTTTAACAAAAAAGGCTGCCGGGGTTCACTAACCTAGTCAGCAGCCGTATAGGTGAACCAGCCAACGAAACTATTCGATTTTAAGAACCATCCCATTCCGCGCACGAATCTTCAGTTCCTTAGCAAATCCATCAACAGCGCCAAGCTGGCCATTGCCAAACATAACCGATGCCTTTACCGGGGGTTTTCCAGGACACAGCATTTCAAAGGTCAGCAATCGTTCATTTGAACCTGAATTGATCACCACCAGCAGGTTCTCACCTTGGTATATCCGTAAATACGCGATTACATCTTGATCAGAGTATACCCTCTCGTAAGTTCCGCGCCGCAGGGCTTTATGCGTTTTCCTTAGCGAGACCAACGATTGCATGAAAGCATGCAAGTCCTGATCCCATTTTGTGTTATCCCACGGGAAGGATTTGCGGCATTCAGGGTCGGGTCCGCCATCTAACCCTATCTCATCGCCATAATAGATACAAGGAGCACCGATATATGTGAACAAGAAGAAATAGGCCAACATTAAGGCACTTTTATCGCCACCAGCAAGCGTCAGGAAACGCGGTGTGTCATGACTGTCAAGCAAGTTCAATTGAGCATAATTAATTTCAGGAGCGTACAAATTCAGCAGATAATCAATTCTGTCGCCAAATTGAGCTGCATTTGTTGCGCGTAATACTTTATGGAAATCACCGATCTGAAAGGCATACGAAGGCAGGTTATCGCCAATCAACCAGCCCATTAATGCCGCAGTAACCAGGTAATTCATCACCGCATCGAACTGATCTCCTTGCAGCCAACGTTGAGACTCATGCCAAATCTCACCAACGATGTACGCATCGGAGTTAACCGCTTTCACACGTTGTCGAAACTCGCGCCAAAAACTGTCGTCATTAATTTCAGATGGCACATCCAGCCGCCAGCCATCAGCCCCGAAATTCAGCCAATACTCAGCAGCTTCAAAAATAAAATTCCTCACAGCCTGAGTGTTGGTGTTCAATTTTGGCAATGCCGGAAGATTCCACCACGCATTGTACCCAATCGCATCATATGAACCTACACCGCTATTCAGCAATTGTTTTTCTTGTTCATCAGGGTATGCCCCCCAATTTTTCTGCCTGTTTAATCGGTTTGGATTGAAATAGAACCAATCCACATAGGGTGAACCATCTCCGTTTTCAAGAACATGATGGAATTGCCAAAAACCTCGGCTGGTATGATTAAAAACTCCGTCCGGTACTATGCGAATTCCAACCTCATGGGCTGCATCCAATAACTCACGGAACGCCTGATCACCGCCGAGAAGAGGGTCGATTTTAAAATAATCGTAAGGGTGATAGCGATGATTCGAAGCTGAGCTGGTGAGCGGATTAAAGTAAATCGCATTAATCCCTAGGTCTAAAAGGTAATCGAGGTGATCTTTAACTCCGTAAAGGTCACCGCCTTTAAATCCATAAGGGTTCGGCGGAGAATCCCATGGTTCAAAACCCAATCCGGTTCGTTTCACCCGGTTGCTTTTTGAGAACCGGTCAGGAAATATTTGATAAAAAACTGCATCGCGAATCCAGTCAGGTGTTTGAATGGTCATTAAGGTTAATCCTCATTTCATATTCTGATTTTCGACACAAAACGCTGTCATTTTCTCACACTTTTCGAACATTGACAATCAATGAAGCTTGTTAAAGGAATACCTGCGGATCCTCACCATCCGCAGGTACTCTTGAGGTATTACTTTACGAGCAATAACGGGATCTGGGCAAAATCATCCGCATTTGCTGGGCCATCATCAGATCCTGCAGATTGATTAAATGTTCCCAGGATATCTTCCTGAGTGCCGTTTCCATCTGCTGGCCAGGCAATATCCAAGATCCGGGTTTGATTGCTCCCTTTGGTGCCGCCGCCAATCTTCCATTGGGCGGCGGTTTCCTGTACATCTCTCACCCGCCACACACCGGTAGAAGGGAATCCATCCTGGCTCAGCACAACGGCTGCGTAACCCCAATTAGCCGGGTCGCCTTCGCCCAAGGCTTCTTTCGGCACCCTCAAAGTGACGGTCTGTAATGCGGGGTCAACGATGATCTTATAAGAAAGGTTCAGTTGTTTGGGGTCTCCGGTGGCTGCATCTGGGGCGTAAATGCCATAATTCCAGCCTTCCGCCCAAACAGCAATATCCCAGCCATCACCTGCAACCAAAGAAGCATTTCTTCCTGGCAATAATAAACGGTTACCTGTTGCCTTGCCTGGGTCTTTATCAATGTAAACATCCAGCGTCTGCAATGAGAGGTTGATTCCCGACCCCCAGGGATTAGGCACAGCGCCAAAGAATTTGAAAGTGAAAATTACATTTTTCTCATCTGTTGCCACAGAAAACTTGTCAATATCAAAATTTTGTGGGGAGAAAACTGCATCTGTCGGATATTGATAGGTACCCGGGCCGTAATCATCTCCCTCAGGATCTTGGATTTCGAAAACAATCTCGGATAATCCCAGATCTGGTAACACAATTTGGGCAGGACCGGTTTGTGGTAAGAGTTGACTGCCGGGTTCTACCAAAGCCACAACTCGAATATCATCGCCAGCGGACAGCTCTCCAAACGATGTCAACGGAATCTCAACTTCAAGCACTTCTGCACCGATTACCGCGTTCATTTCAGCTTCCTGGTTTTCCTCCCAGCCTTTCGCAGTCGCCAGATAGGCATTTTTCGCCGTCGGTGTCCACTCAAACAAGTGAGAAGCAGAAATTCCCAAGAGCAAATTCTCTGCCTCATCAGCGGATAACGCAAAAGGATAAGACGCAACCGCATTCGGTACACTCAAGAAAATTCCAACCTTGTCAGGGGCTACGTTTACTTCTTCAAGGTCTAATCGGAAATACAAGCTTTTATCATCCATTGTGTAGTACAGGCTGTTCACCACCCCCGAGCCCTCAGCGGTAAACTGAGCGGCATTATCCCACTCAGCTTCAGCAACAAGCCCATCTACCACGGGTGTGCTCTGACCAGAAAAAGCACGCTCCGGCTGCTCAGGTGCATTGGGAATAATCGGGACATTTACAAAAACAGGAACAGGTTCGCCAAGAGATTTATATACGTTGGCAAGTAATGCGCGGAAACCAGCATCGAAATAGGTATCCACGCCAGAATCTTGATCGGAACCATACCACCAAAACCAATCTGAGCCTTCAGCCAAGTACATATAATCCAGCGCTTCAGCAAGAGCTTCAGGTGAAGCGGTTTTGGTTTTCAATACATCATATTTCGCCAGAAAATCCCGCGTTTTACCCAGATAATCCCAGGCTGTATTTTCTTCAGTTTCACCAATCCAGGTATCATAATTTGGGCTGAACCAGGCACCAGGGAAGAGAAAATCCAGCTCTCGTTGTTGCGGGTAAAGTTTTAAGTACTCAGAAGGCGTCACCATCTTGATTGTGTCGCTTTCGTTAAGCATGCGATACATCGCATTTAAGAATTCTTTGCCATCATTGGGATAATATTCCCATGCGTTTTCCCCATCCAAAACAATGCTCACAATATGCGGGCCTTCCGCATTCTGTTCTTTCAATTGGATGCGGATGTTTTCCAAACGCTGCATCAAATCAGCTGCGGCTTCTTCACCTGGTGTTTGAGAGTATGTAAAACCCAATTTATCTGATAACACCCAATCTCTGAAGAACACAGCCACTTGTTCGCCATTTTCGGAGGTAACATAATATGGACGATAGAGTTCGTCTGCTTCCTGTACCGTTTCTGCTGCATTCCGTGTAAACGTACCCAAACCAAGTGATTGCGCCAATACCGGTTCACCTGTCTGCATGAACTGATAACCCGCTTTGGCAACAAGCGGAACAATGTCTTCTGATACTGCACCTTCACCAGGCCACAAGCCCGCTGGCGCCTTGCCGAAATGCTCTTGATACATCTCCACACTGATATCCAAATGAGCGATCGCATCATTTGGCCATGAAAATCTGTTAGGCAGCTCAGCAGTGGTGTTGCCGATTGCAGCAATATCAGAATTGTAAATCAGCGGCAAAATTGGATGAGCATAAGGCGTGGTGATCACTTCGATTTGACCTGCATCCTGCATTTCTTTATGCAGCGGAATAACCAGAGCAATAATTCTTGATATTTCTTCAAACAAAATGCTCTTATCTTCTTCAGAAAAACCGCGCCCCTTTTCCACCAGTTCTTTCAATGGAGATTGTTCCAGGAACTCCGGGTCTACCCATGCCAGGTTGAACCAAACCTGAAGGTCTCGATAATCCTGTTCAGTAAACTTGCCCAATGCGGCAGCAATTTCTTCTGGGGTTGTGCCGGCGCGCAGATTGAGCAACTCTTTATAACGAGGAAAACGGTAAATGATGTTGTCCCAATTGGCATCAAAGAACCTTGTAAGCAAAAACACTTTTTCGTCTTCGGTTAACTGGCTGGCTGGCTTTTCAGCCAACACCCAGTAATAATCCTTGGCACCGTTTATAACAAAATCATCCAACTGCTTCATCAGCACCGGCGTGATATTCACAGTCATGCGCACGTTCGGGTAGGGTTTAACCATTGCAGCCATATCATAATAGTCTTTGGTGGCATGCACCCTCACCCATGGACGGGTGTAAACACCAGCATCATCTTTATAGTAAAGAGGCTGATGTTGATGCCAGGTGAGGTTTAAATACAACACATCTTGCTCAACAGCAGGCTCATTTGTAGGTATTACAGTTGGTGAAGCACACGAGCTTAGAATAAATGCGATTATCAGTGATACAGCAAGATATTTTGTGAGATTTTTCATATCAATTCCCTTTCTCCGCTCATTTCAAAGAAATACCCCGATTCCATAGATGAAACCGGGGTATTCAATATATCCATTGAAAACTTAACCTTTTACACCGCCCAGGGTCAACCCTGAGATCAGATACTTGGAAGAATATAGAAACAGAATAATTACAGGAATCATCACCATGATGGAGCCTGCAGAGAACAAGCCCCACTGAGTTTGGAATTGCCCCTGTAACCGCTGCAAACCCAACGGCCAGGTTAGCAGACTTTCCTGTGAGCCAAGCATTACGCGTGCAAACAAGTATTCATTCCAGGCGGCCATGAAATTAAAGAGGAATGTGATTGCCAGCGCAGGCGTAGACAGCGGCAGTAAAACACGCAAGAAAGCCTGAAGCTGTGAGCAGCCATCAATTCGCGCGGCTTCTTCAAGGTCAATTGGTATCGTATCGTAATATCCCTTTAATATCCAGACGCTAAATGGAATAGACGTGACACAGTAGGCAATCACAAGTCCGCGATAGGTGCCAACCATGTTCAGTTTAATCGCGAGAATGTAGATGGGAACCATGAGCATGGTCGCCGGGATCATTTGTGTCGCCAGCAAAAAGACCAAACCAACAGAACGGCCAGGGAACTTCCAGCGTGAAAAGGCGTAAGCAGCCGTTGAAGCAAGAATCACCCCAATGATCGCTGTGGCAATTGTGATCGCAAGGCTGTTCCAAACCCAACTTAGAAAAGGTTTGTCGAATAGCATTATCTTGTACGCTTCGAAGGTCGCGTCAGCCGGGATGAGTGAAAGGTCGGTTGAGAGCAAACGATTACCAGGCCGTAACGAGACAGCAAAGACACGCAAAATTGGAAATACAGCAATGATACTTGCGATGATTAATACAAGGTGAATAAGAATCCTCTTGAAAGGTGAATCCTCCCGCGTACTGCGAAAGAAAGACCGTTTTCGTTTAGTTTCAGCAATGCTCATGATTCATACGCTCCTTTCAATGTTTTTGTATATCGCATATAGAAAATTGTAAAGATCAAAAGCAATGCAAAAACGACAAAAGCAAATGCTGCTGAAAAACCGTAACGGTTATACTGGAATGCGGCTCTGAAAAGACCAGTGACCAGAATATCTGAACTCTCTAATTCGTTCTGGTTAATGAAGAATGGAACATTAAAGTTGTTAAAAGTCCAAAATGTTCCTAACAGGATCGCTGGTGTGAGCACCGGTTGAATCAAGGGCAAGGTGATATTTTTGAATTGCTGCCAAGAATTTGCACCGTCCATTTCTGCAGCTTCGTAATATTCACCAGAAATACTTTGCAATCCGCCTAATAAAGTAACCATCATAAACGGAATCCCAAGCCAGATATTGGTCATACACATGGCAATAAAATTCGCTGCAGGTGCAGTCATCCATTGAACCGGCTGGAGTCCGATTTTCTGTAAAATTACGTTGAAATAACCGTACGTGTAATTAAATTCACCTCGCCAGGCGAGCACGGCGATAATTTGCGGCACTGCCCAGGGGAGAATAATTAAAGCCCGGTATAATCCTTTTCCCCTCATTTTACGATTAAGCAAGAGGGCTAATGCAAGCCCACCACCCACGTGGAAAGCGACGTTGATAACGGTCCAGAGAACAGTCTGGCCTAAAAGTGGGAAAAACATTTTTTGCTTAAGAACTGGTTGAGTAAATACTTTTATATAATTCTGAAACCCAATGAATTGAGGATCTTTGAAATGTCTCAAAGACATGTTTGTCAAAGAAATTCGGAATTGCCATAAAAGCGGGTAAACAACAAGTGCGATCAGACCAATCGCTGCTGGGGTCAACAGCATAATGGGGAGCGCGTATTTGTAATCAAGCCATTTAATTAGAATCAGGTAAAGAAGAACTTCAATGATAATCGTCCCCGCTAAAATAAAGAGGACCGTGGTACCAACTTCTCCAAGGCTTTTCAGGATCACTTCCGATGTGATCATGATTTTTCCTCCTGGTGTTCAATTTTTATAGTATTTGCCGGGCTGGTTTTCAGCCCGGCGTATGGAATTGTGAAAAAAAAGGAAGGAGAAAATCTCCTTCCTTTTTCAGTTACTTCTTACTCAAGACCAGCGATGCAGGTTACAGCCGCATTTTGAGCATTGGCTGCAGCGACCTCAGGAGCCTGAGAGCCGGCATAGGTGGGCAGAAGTTCGGGTTTGATGGAATCCCAGACACAGCGCATTTCGAGGACTGTGGGCATCGGTGTACCGTGGCTCATCTGAGCAGCGGAACCAGCCAGGATGGGATCTTCGGTGATGATGGGGTCGGCAAGCGCTTCGGTTAATGCAGGCAGACGGGTCAGTTTGGTAACCATATCAACCTGATTCTCGAGGTTGGTTGCGAAGCTCATGAAGTCAACAACAGCAGCCAAGGTATCGCCTTCAACTTCCTTAGGAACCATGAAGAAAACACCGGAGGTGTAAGGAGCAGGGTAGGTGCCAGTGGCGGAAACCTGGGGAATGGGTGCGACACCCAGATTATCGCCAAATATTTCTTTGTATCCACCAAGCGACCAGTCACCATTGATGATCATGGCAGCGTTGCCTTCTTTGAACATGGCGTCTGAGATATCATAATCGCTCTCGGCGGGGATGATGCCGGCAGCTTTGATTTGAGCCAGGAACGCAAATGTTGCAACCATTTCGGGGGTGTCCAGGGTCGGGGTCACGCCGTCATCAGCAAAGACTGAACCGTTGAAACCGCCCAACCAGGGAACAAACCAGAAGGCTTCAGTTTGATTGAAGACCAATGGAGATTTACCGGGGTTGGCAGCCAGGAATTCAGCGCCCCATGCAAGGAGCTCATCTGTGGTGGCAGGTGCAGTTTCAACAAGTTCTTTGTTGTAAACAAGCATCAGGTGATTACCATTGGAAATGGGAACTCCCCAAGTTTGCCCGTCAGGGGTCTGTACAGCTTCGGTTGCGCTGCCAACATACAGGGACAGGTCAACAAGGCTGTCAACCGGCTGAATCAAGTCAGCAGCAGTGAAGGGGCCAAGATGATCGGAAACAGTCCAGAGCAGTTCAGGGGCTGCACCAGCGAGGCTGGCGGTCTGGAAGTCTTCGCGCAAGGTTTCAACTTCTTTGTTGGTAACAACAAAGGTCACGTTCGGATGCGCGGCGGTGTAGGCGTCAGTGAGAGCGGTTACATATTGGAAACCACCATCATTTTCGCCTTCTTTGGTCCACAGATTAATGGTTACAGGGGCGGCTTCAACAACTGGAGCTTCTGTAACAACTGGGGCCTCAGTCTCGACAACAGGGGCTTCAGTAGCCACTGGTGGGGTGGCTGGTTTGCCGCATGCCACAAGGAAAAGGGCAGCGATCAGCAGCACACTAAAAACAGGGAACAGCTTTTTCATTTTTTCTTTCTCCTCTAAATATGGTAAAGATTTATATTTTCTGATTATCAAAGGATTTGGGTTTGTTATAGCCACCTCCTCTGCTGTCAGCAAAACACAATTAAAATACGGTTATCCCAAAATGGGATTAACCGTATGCCGGATGCAAAAACTGATTGAAATCAACATCCCCTTCATGAATTTTCACCAATAAACCCAATTTATGCCATGGTTTTTTCTCATACAAATGGAATGTTAACCGGACTACTCTGATTTGTCAAGGTGCGCGCATTAGTTGTTAAACCAAAGTTAAAATGTCCCCTTTTACCAAAGTTAAAATGTCCCCATAATTGGAGGCCCACTTGTCTCTTTTTATCGAAGGATTAAGTCACCCTATCTGTCTTTATGAGTAATCTACTGGTAAAGGGTTATGGTGCAGAAATTTCTCTACTATCACGATAAAGCCTTGGAATTCGCAAAAATTTTACCTTTACTCTCTCAATTCCTTTGTTATTAATGCCTGAATTGACTTGATTGAAATCAGAAATCAACTGACCATTCATAATAAACAAATATCAATAGTAGAATGGGGTATTATGAAAAATACATGGCGACTTATCCTTTCGGATTTTGAAACCGGCGCATGGAACATGGCATTGGACGAAGCAATTTTAATGACAGCCTCTCAGAGCAGTTCTTTGCCTACTCTGCGCTTGTACGGCTGGCAGCCGGCAACCTTCTCGCTCGGTTTTTCACAGCCTGCCAGCGATGTTGACCTGGAAAGACTCGAACGCGCTGGTTGGGGCTTGGTCCGCAGACCAACCGGCGGGCGCGCCATTTTACATGTTGATGAGCTTACCTACGCTGTGATAACCGCGCAGAATCTTCCACTACTTTCAGGCAGCCTGTTAGACAGTTATCGGATTATTTCAAGCGCATTACTGGCTTCAATGGTCAACCTTGGCATCGCTGCCGTAAGTGAAAAAATTTACGAGCGAGATGCACCCGCTAAAACCCTCAATCCTGTATGCTTTGAAATGCCTTCAAATTATGAAATTACAGCCAATAACAGGAAATTAATCGGTTCAGCTCAGGCAAGAAAGCATGGGGGCATCTTGCAGCATGGTTCGTTGCCAATTACCGGGGATATCAGCCGTATCACCAATGTTCTGATCTATGAATCAGAAGAAGCAAGGCGTATGGCAGCATTAAAGGTGATTACAAGAGCAACCACTCTTGAGACTGAATTCAAAGCACCATTGGATTGGGCAACCGTCAGCGAGGCAGTAATCAAAGGTTTTCAAGAATCTTTTGACATAAGCCTGGTTCCCGGACAACCAACACAAGAAGAAATGGACTTGGCCGCTGAGCTGGTCGAATCCAAGTATGGTAACCCCGATTGGACATTTCGAATGTGAAGCAGCAATCGCTGCCAGTAAAAAGGACAAGGATAATCCCTGAACGCTTGCCTTTAAATTGGCTGGTACAATTCTTTCGATGATAAAAAAGTTACTCATGGTATTGGTTAAGTTATTCTTATGGTCTGTTTTTCTGCTTATCGTTGTGTTTGGGCTGCCAAGGTTGCTGACAGCCTGGTATGCCAACGGCAGAATGTTCCACGCTGAGGAAGCCCCTCCTTCTAAAGCGGCCATCGTATTTGGTGCAGGGTTGTACAAGGATGGCTCGCCATCACCTGTCCTTAAGGATCGCGTTGCCACCGCTGTTGACCTGTACCAAAAGGGCAAGGTTGAAAAAATCTTAATGAGTGGTGACAATCGCTTTGTTGATTACAACGAACCGGCATCGATGAAAGCTTATGCCATCAGCTTGGGTGTGCCTGAAGATGTCATTGTGCTGGACTATGCCGGCAGAAGAACCTACGATACATGCTACCGTGCGCGTGAAATCTTCGGCTTGAAAGAAGCTTTACTCGTCACGCAAAAATTCCATTTGCCGCGAGCAATTTTCACCTGTTCAGTTTTGGGGGTTGATGTGAATGGTGTTATCGCCGACCTGAGAGATTACCATGCGCATTCACGGCAATTCTGGATAGTTCGAGAAATACCAGCCACTTTAGTTGCCGTGTGGGAAGTGTATGTCACCAAACCACAGCCTGTTCTCGGAGAACCCGAACCAATTTTTTCCACTAGTATTGATTAATCTGAGGTGATTATGACCCGTGATGAAGCGCTGAGCATTGTCAGAGAATATGTCAAGAATGAAAACCTCATTCACCATATGCTGGCTGTCGAAAGCGCCATGAGCTTCTACGCCAGGAAATTGGAAGAACCAGTCGAAACTTGGGCTATTGCCGGTTTGCTGCATGATTTCGATTGGGAGATTCACCCATCAGCAGAACAGCATCCGCTTGAAGGTGCCCCAATTCTCCGCCAGAAAGGTGTATCCGATGAGATTATTAACGCCATTTTGGCGCATGGCGATCATCTGCACCTGCCACGAACCACCCTGCTCGAAAAAGGACTGTATGCCTGCGATGAAATTACCGGTTTGATAACGGCAGTTGCGCTTGTACGCCCCTCACGCTCCATTTATGACCTTGAAGCCAGCTCGGTGAAGAAAAAATGGAAAGACAAAGCCTTCGCTGCCGGTGCCAACCGAGAAGAAATTGCCCATGGAGCGGAAGACTTTGGGGTTCCGCTATGGGAGCATTGCGAGAATGTCATCCACGCCATGCGTGCCATCGCACCTCAAATCAATCTGGTCGGAAACCTCAGCTGAGCTTTGCCTGATCCCTCACAATCCTGATATACGGAGAGTTATAACAACCGGGGTTGATTTACCGCTCACTGCCCAAAGGGCTTAGCGCGAGTTCTACCTCGGGTACTCTTTGAAATTCGTTCAATACTTGCAGAAATCAGATTACCTGCCTCAAAGGAGGCAGATTCAATCTGCGCTTGCTTTTTTCAATAAGCATTGGTTTTTATTCAACCGGCTCCGTTTGTTGGGCAATCCTCTCGATTTGATCATTGGTAGAAAGCTGGACAAAGAGATCTCCTTTGCCTGCTCGCTTGGTCAAGGGGATGTCATCCAGGCGAAATGTTTTTGCGGCAGCTTTTTTAAAGTGTAAGGTAAACTGAGAATTCTTCTTGCCAAAGGCAACCCCAACAATCGCCACATTCTCACCAAGCCGGCAGCCGATAACGCCTTGCCCATAACGCCCCTGTATTGGAAAACCTTCTTGCTCAATTCGCCAAGCCATTCCATTATTGGCAATCAGCGCCACGTCACCCTTTCCAGCCAGTTCAACCATGCCTGCCACGGCATCATCCTCTGCCAGCTTTATGGCATTTACACCAGCAGCCACCAGCCCCATCACCCTCACCTCAGCACCTTCAAAGCGAATTGCCATTCCTTTCCGGGTAGCCACCAGATATTGTGTTTTTTCATTAACCACCAATACCTCTACCAACTCATCGTCCTCATTCACCTTGACCAATGTAAATAAGTCAGAGGCAGGTCCTCTTAACTCATTGGCCAGCGATTTCTTGATCAACCCCGACCTGGTGATTGTAGTCAGGCATAAATCGTTGTTCCTCTCACCGCTCGGCAGGCAGAAAACTGCCACCGGCATTTTTACATCGCGTAAGGGTGAAATACTCGAGAAATGTATTCCCTCGCCAACAGTCTCTATATCCGGCACACTCTGCATCGAAATGGCGGCGGTTTGCCCACGGCTGCCGACCAGGTAAAGCGTTTGATGAGAATCGGTGTGCATCAAGAAAACTGGAGCATCCTTGCCGCTCATCCGTGGAGCTTTTTCAGTATTGAGTTTCCCGATGATCCCCAGCTCATTAATTACCAACCATACTGATTCAACCGGGGTTACATCTTTCACGGTAAGCAGATCAGAAGCCGCTTTACCCTGCTTAAGGTTCACAATCTGAGTCCTACGGCGCTCCGCATATTTGGCGCGAATTTCTTTCAACTCAACAGCGGCTGCAAGCCTTTGTTTTTCTGGCGAGCGCAGAATCGCAAGCAAGTCTTTAATCAGCAGCACAAGTTCCTTATATTCTTGCTCGATCTTCTTCCTTTCAAGCTGTGCCAGCCGTTTCAAGGGCATATCTAAAATCGCGTTTGCCTGGATGATCGACAACTTGAATTTACTGATAAGTTTACTGCGTGCGTCTTCAGTATCAGCAGATTTCCGTATGATGGCGATGACCTCATCAAGGTTTTGCAGCGCAATTCTTAACCCCTCGAGGATATGCAGCCTTTCCTGTGCTTTTTTCAGATCATATTCACTGCGGCGCTTGATAACTTCAATTCGGTGTTCTATGAATACACGCATGGCTTGCTTGAGTGTTAACACCCTCGGTTCGTTGTTGACCAAAGCAAGTACGTTGATACTGAATGTCGTCTGCAGGGGTGTGCGTTTATACAATTCCCGCAGAACCGATTCCGCTTCGGCCGCCTTGTTCAGCTCAATGACAATGCGCATCCCCTGCCTGTCAGATTCATCGCGCAAATCTGAGATACCATCGAGACGGCCTTCACGCGTCAATTCTGCAATCCGCTCAATTAAAGCGGATTTATTGGTCATATATGGGAGTTCGGTGATAATGATGCGGCTTTTCCCGCGAGACATTTCTTCGAGGTTCAGCCTGCCTCTAAGCGTGATTTTGCCTTTTCCAGTGGCATACGCTGAAAGGATTTCATCTTGTTCGTGTTCTTGCAGGATAATTCCGCCAGTAGGAAAGTCAGGTCCCTTAATTAGCTTCATCAAATCTGTTATCGTGATGTCATCAATTTTTTTCCAATGATCCAACATGAACAACAGCCCATCAATTACCTCAGCCAGGTTATGAGGTGGAATACTGGTAGCCATCCCCACAGCAATGCCAGATGCACCGTTCACGAGCATGTTGGGTACTGCAGCCGGAAGCACCACAGGTTCATCAAGCGAATCATCAAAATTGCGTACAAAATCCACTGTATCCCGGTCAAGCTGATTGAGGATATCCATCGCAATCGGAGTCAAGCGGGCCTCGGTATAACGCATCGCAGCGGGCGGGTCGCCATCCACGCTGCCAAAGTTCCCCTGACCATCCACCAGCATATTACGCATGCTGAAATCCTGCGCCAGGCGCGCCATGGCTTCGTAAACTGCCTGGTCTCCATGCGGATGATATTTTCCCAGCACCTCACCAACAATTCTTGCTGATTTTTTATAGGCAGAATCTGCTCTCACACCCATGTCGTACATGGCGTAAAGTAAACGTCTTTGGACCGGCTTTAACCCATCTCTTGCGTCAGGCAGCGCTCTTGAGACAATCACGCTCATCGCGTAATCAAGATATGATTGCTGCATCTCGTGTTCGATATCGATCTTGCGAACTGAACCCATATCCATAATGCTTTTCTCCAGCTAAAATTGATATGGTTAAGTTTACAGTATTTATGGGGGTTCTCTTGCAATTTTTCGAATAAATTTACAAAACTCCGGATGAAAAACATCCGGAGTTTTGTACAATTTGGTGTCTCTAAAATTTTTCAGCGATTTAAGAAGCAATTGGTTCTTCGGTTTCAGAAATTTCGCCTTCAACATCGGTTTCTGCGGCATTTGCGTCTTCATTGAATCTGCCATAAACAAAACCCGTGCCGGCAGGAATCAGCTTTCCAATGATGACATTCTCTTTGAGGCCAAACAACGGATCTTCGGCTGATTCAATCGCAGCACCAGCCAGGACTTTAATCGTATGCTGGAATGAAGCTTTCGATAAGAAAGAGTCAGTGCTTAGCGATGCTTTTGTAACACCAAGCAGAATCTCAGCAAAGCGGGCCGGCTGTTTCCCTTCAGCCACCAGTTCTTCGTTAATTCGTTGAATTTCCAGCCTGTCAGTAACGTCATTAGGCAGGTATTTCGAATCACCAGGGCGAATAACCTGAACTTTACCAATCATCTTCCGAATAATCACTTCAAAGTGCTTGTCGTTAATATTTTGACCTTGGGCGCGGTATACCCTTTGAATTTCAGTAAGCAAGTATACCTGGGCTGCTTCGCGGCCTTTGATCTTCAGGATGGTATGCGGGTTAATCGAGCCTTCCGTTAGTGCCTGACCGGCTTCAACCAGATCGCCATTTCGAACTATTAAGCGTGAGGTGCTCGGAATTTCGTAATCTTCGCTCTCTTTTTGCTCATAACTTACAATTACTTTTCGACCCTCAACGCGAACTTTACCATCATGCTGCGCGTTGATCTGTGCGTCTCCCATTTTGGCAATGGCTTCGCCGCTGGCGATCTCAGTGGCATCCTGTGCAACGATTTCCCATTCTTCGGGAACATCGTAGTCGTTTGAAATCAATTCGCTGTGTTCGACACGAATCAAACGCTGTTCAGTGGCTCGCTCGGAGGTAAGGATATTAGCAACACCTGAAATCGCAGTTACAACAGCTTCACCTTTCGGCATACGGCGGGCTTCGAAAAGTTCCTCTACACGCGGCAAACCGGTGGTGATATCGCCGCCGGTGGCAACACCGCCAAGGTGGAAGGTTCTCAACGTGAGCTGAGTACCAGGTTCACCGATGGATTGGGCTGCAACCGTACCGACCGCAGAACCCAAGGTAACGAGCAGACCGCGTCCCAGATCCATTCCGTAACACTTGGCGCAAATACCGTGGATGAGTTCGCAGGTTAATGGAGAGCGCACAAACACCTCATCAACATCGGCATCAGTAATTTTACGAACCAGGTCATGATCAAGGATTTCATCACGTTCAGCGATGATTTCACCAGTCTTGGGATTCACCACACGGGCTGCCAGGTTTCGTCCATACAGGCGTTCTTTCATTTTCTGGCCAGCAACATCATCCGATTTTCGCATCCAAATACCAGATTCAGTACCGCAATCCTCTTCGTTAATGATCAGATCCTGGGCAATATCTACCAGGCGGCGTGTCAGGTATCCAGCATCTGCTGTACGCAGAGCAGTATCTGCGAGGCCTTTTCTTGCGCCGTGAGTTGAAATGAAGTATTCAAGTGCGGTAAGCCCTTCACGGAAGTTGGATTGAATAGGGAGCCGGATAATTCGGCCAGCAGGATCAGCCATTAACCCGCGCATCCCAGCCAACTGCGAGATCGGACCGAAGCCACCTTTGGTGGCGCCAGAAGAAGCCATAGTCGAAAGATTTCCGTTAGGATCCATCGCGGCGCGCACTGCAACACCGACATCTTCAGTTGTTTTCTTCCAAATGTCGATAACCAACTTGTCGCGTTCTTCTTCTTTTAACAAACCACGTCTGTAATCTCTGTTAATTCGGTCTACCTCGCCCTGCGACTTATCGATAATTTCGCTTTTCTCCGCAGGAACTGTAATATCCGCCAGAGCAATGGTCGTCCCAGATTTCATTGCATACTCAAAACCGATATCCTTGATTGCGTCGGCAACATTGGTTGTCACAGTTTCACCGCAAAGGTCGTAAACATCTGAGATCAAATCTTTTACGCCTGTCTTCTCAAGCGCGGTGTTAACAAACTGAACTTCTTCAGGCAGGATGCGATTGAAAAGAACACGCCCAACTGTTGTGTCGATCAGCCTGGTTTCAGGTTTCGCCATCCGTCGGTGCTTTTCATCAAACCAGGTCATGGTATTGATCTTTATCTTTGTGTGAAGCTCAACATGCCCGAGTGCGTAAGCGATATCGACTTCATCCATATCCGCAAATACACTGCCCTCGCCTTTATATCTGCGATCATCTTGAACAGTCATGTAATAAATGCCCAGCACCATATCTTTTGATGGGCTGATGATCGGTTCCCCGTCAGCAGGTTTGAGCAAGTTTTTAGATGAGAGCATCAACGTGCGCGCTTCTCGAACTGCTTTTTCTGATAGCGGAACGTGGACAGCCATCTGATCGCCGTCAAAGTCAGCATTGAAAGCCGTGGTAACCAGTGGATGAAGCTGAATTGCGCTCCCCTCGATGAGAATGGGTTCAAATGCTTGAATGCCCAAGCGGTGTAAGGTTGGCGCGCGGTTCAGGAGCACTGGTCGATCTTTAATGACTTCTTCAAGTACTTCGTAAACTTCAGAACGGTTTCGTTCAATCAACCTGCGGGCTGATTTTACATTCTGAGCATAACCATTTTTCACTAACCTCGATACGACAAAAGGCCTGAACAATTCCAACGCCATTGATTTGGGTAAGCCACATTGATAAAGCTTCAATTGCGGTCCGACAACAATAACCGACCTGCCTGAGTAATCCACACGCTTGCCGAGTAAGTTGCGGCGGAATCGGCCTTTTTTACCCTTGAGCATATCGCTGAGGGATTTCAACTCACGTCTGCCGCGGCGAGATAACGCCTTACCACGCTGTGAATTGTCAATCAACGAATCCACAGCTTCCTGAAGCATACGCTTTTCATTTCGCACAATCACATCTGGCGCGCCAAGTTCGAGCAATCTCTTCAGCCGGTTATTGCGGTTAATCACGCGACGATAGAGGTCATTCATGTCCGATGTCGCGAAACGTCCGCCATCCAACGGAACCATCGGGCGTAAGTCAGGCGGAATCACCGGCAGCACAGTAAGAATCATCCATTCTGGACGGTTTCCAGATCGCCGGAATGATTCGATGACTTTCAATCTTGTGGTAGCTTTTTTGCGCTTCTGCTTGCTCTTGGTTGTGCGAACCTCAGTCCAAAGATCCTCAGCCAATTTATCAAGGTCGATGCGACGTAATACATCATAAAACGCCTCTGCACCCATATCCGCACGAAAAACCTGTCCCCAGCGTGATTTAAGTTCGCGGTATCGGTTCTCTGTGAGGAAGGTGAATGGACGCAGTTCTTCGAGCTCGTCGCGCAAGGCACTTGAATGCCCTTTTGATTCAGTGGTTTGATCTTCCAACTGATTGCGCAATTCAGCCATCGCCAGTTCAGCTTCAGCTTTAACTTGTTCAATCGATAGCTTTAATTGTTCACGGTCGTTTCCAAGATCTTTTTTAATTGCCGTCTCAATCTCTTCCAACCGTTCTTTCACTGCGGTTTGAACATCTGATAGATGTTTGGCTAAAATAGTTTCGCCTTTTTCAGCAATCAGAACATCAGCACTTTCGAATAGGATTTTCTTTTTCGCCGCCTGACCAGATTGTTCGGTAAGCTGGCGTTCAAGCGATTGTCCTTCTTGAATCACAGGTTCGAGCTTGGCAGCGATTTGTTCTTCTGCCTTTGATTCGATCTGTTTAAGCTGGGCTTGCAATTCGGCCGTTTTCTTATCGCGAGTTTGCTTGACTTCAAGGATCTGATTATTAATTCGTCCCGCTTGTTTCAGCTCAGATTCGTTGATTTCATCTTCAAGCCTGCGCAGTGCTTTTTGGCGCGCGTCATCATCAACAAACGTGACAATATATTGTGCAAAGTAAAGAACGCGATCAAGGTTGCGGCGAGAAATGTCGAGGAGCAATCCCAGATAAGAAGGAATTCTGCGTGTATACCAAATATGCGCCACCGGCGTGGCCAGGTCAATGTGACCCATACGCTCACGGCGAACAGAAGATCGGGTGACTTCTACGCCGCACTTATCACATACAATCCCTTTGTAACGGGGGTTCTTGTATTTTCCGCAATAACATTGATAATCTCTTGAGGGACCAAAAATCGCCTCGCAGAAAAGACCGTCCTTTTCAGGGCGCAGTCTGCGATAGTTGATGGTTTCGGGTTTTATTACCTCACCATACGACCAGCTTCTGATTGTTTCAGGGGATGCGAGATTGATCCGGAGCGCGACTAAACTTTTTGTTTCCACTAATGCCTCCTGAATGTAAAACTGTCACGTTTAGAATCGGCAGTGTCAAGTTCATGATGTTGCAATCGAAAGACAAATACCGCCATTTTATACATGCAATCTGGTATTGTACCATAAATATTTACTTTTTTTACATTTGGTGTTCTGGATTATTTGCTCTTTGTCTGAAATCTTCTGGGAATTTCCAGGTAAAACGTACTTCCCTTCCCTAGTATGCTGTTTGCCCAAACCTTACCATGGTGTCTTTCTGCAATGGTTTTCACAATTGCAAGTCCAACACCTGCCTCTTTGTTTTCTTTTTCCCCATTGAGTTGTTTCTTCCCACTGAAAAGGTTCGGCAAATCGAGCGGCGCAATTCCCGGTCCGTGATCTTGAATTTCAAAGACCACGTTATTGTCATTAATCTGTAAACGCAGGTTTACCTTGCCGCCTAAAGGTGAAAACTTAATCGCGTTATCCATCAGGTTGAACAGCGCCCGCCCCAACAACACCTGGTCAGCCTCGATCATAACGTCTTGAGCCAAGGTTAACTCGCGTAAAGCCTGTATTTTACGATGCTTGATCTGCGGCTCAATTTCTTTGATCACCTCATCCAACAGCACGGCTGGTGAGACAGGACCAATTTTTAATTGGTTGCTTGAATCAATTCTCCGCATATCAAGGAGATTATCTGACATACGCGTAATCTCATCGATTCCCTCCAATATTTTATGTGAGTAATCTCGCTGTTGTTCATTCAAATCGCCAACCATCGGCATCATAGAGGCATACCCTCGGATCAATACCAGTGGCGCTTTTAAGTCGTGGCTGACTGCAGAAACGTATTCCGATTTCATTCGCTCAAGCTGTCGATATTCAGTTACGTCGCGAAGCATGCAAACCTTACCCATGTGCTTGCCTTCCACCTCTACCGGTGAAACTGAAACGAGGTAGATTTGATTATCCTCCAATTGCAGCTCTTCAACCCGTTTTTCGTTTGGTTTCGTGCCGGTGATGAATTCCTTCAAAACATTAGAAACGATTTCTCCGCTGCCATCAGTGGAACCCTGATTGGCCACAACCAGTAAGTCCATTTGCCGTGCGGCTTGATTGCTGATCAACATGCTTCCATCTTCTCCGGCAACCATCACAGGCTCTGGAGTTGATGCCAGCACAGATTCAAGGCGGCGCTTACCGATTTCAGCTTTCATATAGAGCTGCGAATTGGTTACAGCCAGTAGGGCTTGCCCGGCAAGCGTATTGAGAAACCGTATTTCAGATTCTTTGAAACGGTGTGAACCTGTGTAAGCCACCCAAATAAAGGCTCGCTCCTCTTCTCCGGTATTGAGCGCGATAGCCGCAAGCGCAGAAGGGATCAACGCATTACCGGGTATCCCCATTCTCCGAATACGCGCCTTAGACGGGATGATCAGAAAAGGCTCATCGCGAACCTGATCTTGAAGAATCTGATCCAGATATGCATACGTTTCTGCCTCATCGCCAACCCGGTAGGCAAGGCAGCCTTCAGACGCTTTCACTGTAGTGTTGGGTAGCAATACCAGGCTGGCTGCATCTGCTCCGTAGGATAGAAGTGCGTTAAGCAGGTGGCTCGAGGATGAGTCGAGCTGCAGGTTCGAGGCGATGCCTTGAGTAACATTGAGCAGAGAATCAAGCTCTTCCAGTTTTGATTTCAGGCTGATCCGCATTTGTTCGAATGTAGCGCCTAAACGCCCAATTTCATCCACCCCTTTGATTTCGATACGATGATCAAGTTCTCCTTTGGCAATCTCATCAGCCCGCTTTGCAAGGTGTACCAGTGAATCAGTATGGGTTTTCATCAGGTGAGATAAAAATAGGAAGACCAGCAGCGCTATAAAAATCGAAATCACCATCTGAGGCAGTACGAATTGCAGTGCGAGTTGTTGTGTAAACGCTGAAGGAATCGAAAGGAGTACCTTCCAACCGTTTTCCTGATTAATCAACGCATAACTTAGTTGTTGTAACCCGGCTGAATTGTGATCATCAAAAATCCCTGAACCTGAGGGGATCTTCTGATTGTAGGTCGTCATCAGCAGCTGCAGATCGTTAGCAAAGAGAACTCGGTTTTGATCGTCCAATACAACTGCCTGCCCGCCTGCGCGGGCGATGTTTTCAAATGCCAGCAACATAGGCTGCGCAAATAGGTTGGATTTTAAATCTGTGCGCGCAACCAGTACCCCTTGCGGTAAGCCATACTCATCTGGAATTGCAGTGATTGATGAGAGCGTTGCAGAATCGCTGCCTGACAACAATTGAACCACTATGTTTTGCGCATGAACTCCGTTTAAAGCTGATGCAATCGCTGTCTGTTCTTCGGCTGAAACGTTTAAACCCTCTAATGATTCTTCGGGGTACCCGGTTAATGGGCTGCCAGTCAGATCAAACACAAAAAACTGATTAAAGAATGGCGTTCGGTTAATCGAAGTTTGAAGGGATTGCCGCAGCTTCTCCGTATCATTTAATGGCAGCCCGCGGTCTATCACTGCGTTGCTCAGCATGTTCGCGGCTTCAAAAAACATGGGTATGTTTTCAGAAACTGTTCTTGAAGAGTCCTCCAACTGTTTCAGTGTGAGTTCACGTGCAGCCCGGCTCGCAGACATCCAACTGACAATAACCAGCAGCAGCAATACGCCCAATGTCATAGGGAGTGCTGTAACCATGATGCGTTTCTGCAAACTTGTTGCGATTGGCGAAGTTTCCAAAGACCTGGTTTCTACCCAGTATTTTGACCTGTTTACTTTTAGTATCTCGCAAAACAACCCGCCCAAGATCAATTCAATCCCGATGATTGCTGCATAAATCCAAGACCTTGTAAATACAAAATCGAGTCTGGCTGCCAGACCGCCATTCGTGCTGAAGAATGTGCTGGTCATCAACACCAAAGGCGAGAGAACAGCAGTGATGAGCGCCGCCCCAAACGGTTTGCGCAAGAAAGTAAAGAATCGGCTTCGATAATTCTGACGGAATGCCCATGAAAGGATGACACCCAGCGCGGCAATTTCAAGCGGCGTAAACATTGAATGCGTATTCCACAGTGCAGTAAAAATGCCGCTGATAAACCCGATAAGCACCGCTGGCCACATCCCCAGCATTCCTGCAGCCAAAATTAACGGGATGGCGTTGAAAACCATCACTGTCGGCGCCAGATTTTCAAGAGGCGCCGTAGACAGTGCTGAATTTTTTAAAATTGGGAGATCAAATCCGATAAAAACTGAGCTGATGATCGAAAATGACGCCAACAATAGCAGGATATTGCGAAACTGTTGTGTATGAACGATATCACGATGACGGCGGGTTACCCATAGGATCACCGCAGCCATCCCGAACCAGCCCAGCCAACCGATTAATTGGTAGGGTGTATCAAAAAATGGTGGTGAGTCAAACAGGTGAATCCTGATCATCTATCTAATCATACAACCTTATGATATTTTTGCCTGGCTATTCAACTTTTTCCAAGCGATATTGTACAAGAAATGATTTTTTCTGGAAATTTTTATTTTATTTACTTCTTCAACCCATTGTTTTTCGATTTCATCAGCTTGTTGAAATGCCTCATCTGATACTTTTCGCCGAATGTCGGCTGTTGAACCCTTCACATTCTGAACCTGTTCAATGAAGTCGGCTTCAAATGTTTTTTGATCATCCAAAATTACTTTGATTCGAGCCTGATAATCGCGGGAGATTTCGCGCTGCAGGGCCTCATGACGCCAATACAAGGTCGCCCCATCATATTCACCTGTCGGCGTCGGCCCCAGATCGGGCACCCCAGCATCCATCCAAACTGGTTTGAAAAGCGCTGTACATGGCGTTGAAGTCGCAGTTAGCCAATGCTCAGGTTCTGCATCTTTACGGAGCACTGTCACCATTGAGCCAGTCGTCTGATCAGTGCGAATTGGACCCCAGCCAGCATGCATACACACATCCACACCAGTGATTTTTCGGTCCGGCGACCAGGATGGCTGCATCTCACGCGTGTGCGACCGCAGGACTCTCATCATAATCGCGGCTGTAATGTTACCTTTTTCTGCGCGCAGTTGGTCGGTGGTGCAAGCCTGCCGGTGGCGACCCTGTCCAAATGTAGTAAAGATAGGCTCTGAATAACAACGGGCAAAACTGAAATCATCTGCATTGCGGCACCATCCCTTTTTGATTGCATTGGAAACAAGGTTTTCAGATGCGAGATCCCATTGATTGGTGATGGATATCGCGTTGGAAATGCTGCGAATATCCACTACCTTTTCAGCCGCCCATTCTTTACCTGATGTTTCAAGCACCCAGGCTTCTTCTTTATCGCAGATGATAAAACTATTATGGTAGTACATCTTATGACCAAAGCCGCAGTTGCCGCCCTGCCCATACTTTTCAAGTAATTCAATAATCAGATGCATGGCTTGTTCAGCGGTGTCGCAGCGTTCAAGCGCCAGGCGCAAAAAATCCATCCCGATGAGCCCAGGCGTTTTATCATAAGGGGTGCGGGTGAAGACTGCCTCATTGCCGATCGTCACACCATGCTCATTGGAACCCATCTCGGCGCCCCAAATCCAAAAGGGCTTGGCCAGCAACACCTTGTTTGTTCTCGCAGCTTGTGGTATTTCGATGTAGGTGCACTTGGTTGTTGCCCCCTCCGGATGCTGCGCTGCAGGCAGAATAATGACCTCATGCGCTTCGTTGGGATGACGGTCTGAATTTTTTCCAAACAATACATTTCCGTCTGCGGTGGAATTTCCTAAAGCAACTATCGTATCGCACATGGCTTACTCCTTCGCATAAAAGGCGCTTTTAACAAAAATAACCTATCCCTGTTTGTTTATTCCTCTTCTTGCAAGGCGTGATTTATAATCTCGAGTACTTCAGAAATTTCTTCTTCAACAGTTTTATTGTTCGTATCCACGATAATCGCATCGTCTGCCCTTTTTAACGGGGCGTGTTTTCGGGTTGAATCGATCCCATCTCTTTTTAAGACATTTTCCAAAATTTCTGCATAAGTACGTGTTTCGCCGCGCTGTTGTACCTCGAGAAAGCGCCGCCTGGCCCTTTCTTCTGGCGTGGCATCGAGGTAAAACTTAAAGCGCGCATCCGGAAATACAACCGTGCCGATATCCCGACCCACCATCACAATATTGCCGCGTAACCCGATCTCTCTCTGCCTGGCAGTGAGGTTCGTCCTCACCCCTTGATAAGCCGACACGGGCGAAACTCCTCGTTCCACCTCTGGGTTGCGAATCTCCCAGGTAACGTCAACTCCGTTGAGCAGCACATCCATCGTTCTACCATCTGAGACTGAAGCAGGCTGCACATCAATTTGGATTTTTTCTGTCAAACTGGTCACTGCAGCTTCATCTTCCACACTGCCAAGTTCCTGCAAGGCTGCAAGCGTGGCAACTCGATACATAACACCTGTATCAAAATAGAAAAACCCAAGCTGCATTGCAAGTTTTTCAGCCAGGGTAGATTTCCCAGAAGCGGCTGGGCCGTCAATCGCAATTACCAGGGGTCGATCTGTATGATTCACAGTGAAGCTCCTTTAATTATGGGGTCGCTCCACCTGGAAAGAGGTCATTGCGTGCCCAAAGTATTATGTTGGTTTCTTCCACCGGTGCCGTCCTGAAAACCCACCACTTCATCCAGTCAATCAAACTCATCTCCTCAGGCAGAGGGGCAATCGCCCAGCGGAATTTTTGACCACGATAGGAGATATCCGTTTGGAGTATCACATCAGCCGGTGTTAAGACAACCGAATGAGATTCTTTTGGATTAATTGCCGCCGCGCTGCTAAGATTTTCGAAATCTCGCAATAACCATTCCACAGAAGGCATGGTTAATCCGGCTTGGAGTATATCAATGCGATTCTCGATGCCCGTTTTCGAGCGTGATAAGTCATGTAATGTTGACATGAACTCGTTTTCAGTAATTGGAGTGCCAGCACCCCGCCTGAACTCAAAACCTGCCGGGTTCGCTAAACCTGTTGCCTCCCAGGCAGCGCCGAAAATCATGAAGAACGAGAGGATTACAACACCGGCGGCCAGCCCTTTGCGGGTAGAAATTTCAGACCAGCCCCAGGCAAGCAGCACAGTCAACCCCACAAGCAAAATTAACGGCAAGATCATGCCGATAATCCGATTACGATATTCATCATTCGCC
>WPCH01304752.1_pt1 | contig 27949 bp, 21 predicted proteins | sample 5399881 | NCBI WGS metagenome assembly WPCH01 (sample SAMN12869468, study PRJNA574797) | sludge metagenome | isolation source: wastewater treatment of pH5 | place: China:Beijing | collected 2019-05-20
TCTCGCGCTCTTGCCGCGACCGCGGTCGGCGGTAATAACCAACGGGCGCCGCCGACGCTGCCCCACCAGCCGCGCCACCGCCTCGGCCTGATCGGCGGTCAGGCAGTCGGGATCCCCAGCGGGGGCCAGCACCGCCGGGGCCGCCTCGCACAGGGGCGGCAGGAGAGGTGCCTCCCCCGCCCGCCAGCGGATCACCTCGGCAGCATCGCCCAGCAGACGCGCCAGGCGCGCCAGGTAGCGGGCGCTGAGCCGCTCCGGCAGAAACGGGTGCTCGGCCAGGCGGGCGTAGTCGGCATCGGGGCGCGCGCCCCAGTCCGGCGGGGTCATCAGCACCAGCAGCCCGCCGGCGCGCAGGGTGCCTGCCAGGGCACCGAAGGCGTCGGGGTCGAAGCCGGCACCCTCGGACACCGCATCCACCACCAGCAGGTCCTGCTCGCCGCCCAGGCGGCTCCTGGCCCGCCCGGGAGCCAGGCAGGCATCTCCGGCCAGCCCCGGAGGGGCCTCGGCGGCCACCCACAGCGGCGCTTGCCAGGGCCCGACCCTCCATAGCGCCAGCGCCGCCTCGCGACAGGCATCGGCGGTACCGGTCAGCCACACCAGGCCGCGCCAGCGCCGTCGCGCCAGGTCGGCGGCCCGCTCCACGATCTGCTCCACGGCCTGCTCCACTGCGTGTCTCCCCCGGATCTCTCGACGGCGCGCTTGCCGCGAGGTGCGGCTTGCCGTTCCTCCCGGGACGGCTACGACCTTGGTCGCACCGCGACTCTTCATTCAACGCTGCCGGCCCCGCAAAAGCCAACAGGAAATACATATAAAGCACTAATAGTAATAGAAAAAATCTGAAACATCGCCTCTGTCAGCCACCATCCAGGCAGATCGCCCCCTGTCGCCAGCAGGCTATCGATTATGACAGCGGCAGCGTGCTAGCTTGGCATGGCTGCCGAGCCTGCCCGTCCGGTCAACCACGGGCCGCAGGCGCCGCCGCCCCGCCATCGTTACACAATAGGGGCCGGCTCCGGCACTCGATACGTCTTCTCGACCAACACCAATAACCCGTACAGGGAGCACCGCATGAAGAAGATGACCCAATTTGCCCTCACCGGCCTGGCCGCCGGCGTGGCCCTGGCCGCCCTCACCACCACCGTCCAGGCCCAGGAGCGCTGGACCATGACCACCACCTGGCCGGACAACCTGGACCTGATCCAGGTCGACCGCCACTGGGCAGAGCTGGTCAACAAGCTGGCCGGTGACGAGCTCGAGATCGAGTTCCGCGCCGGCGGCACCCTGATGCCCGGCACCGAGGTGTTCGACGCCACCGAGGTGGGCAGCATCGAGGCCGCCGGCGACTGGCCCGGCTACTGGGCCGGCCGCAACCCGGCCTTCTCGCCGCTGGCCACCACCACCATGCTCTTCAACGGCGTGGACTACCTGAACTGGATCCAGCAGTGGGGCGGCTGGGATCTCTACCAGGAGATCTACGGCCAGTACAACATGGTCTACCTGCCCTACGGCATTACCAACAACGAGTCCGGCTTCATGGGCCGCACGCCCATCGAGAGCCTGGCCGACCTGGACGGCAAGCGCCTGCGCCTCTCCGGCCGCGACCAGGGACGCGTGCTCGAGCAGCTCGGCGGCTCCCAGGTCAACCTGGCCGGCGGCGAGATCTACCAGGCCATCGAGCGCGGCGTGGTCGATGCCGCCGAGTTCTCCACCCCGGGCGTGGACTACAACGCCGGCTTCGCCGAGGTGGTCGAGCACTGGTCGGTACCCGGCTGGCACCAGTCCGCCAGCGTCTTCGGCGTGATGATCAACAAGGACGCCTGGGACGCCCTCTCCGAGGAGACCCAGGAGAAGCTGAAGATCGCCGCCGACGCCACCATGGCCTGGTCGCTGGCCTGGTCCGAGCGCGGCTCCACCGAGGGCACCGAGAACTTCATCGAGGCGGGCGTGCAGATCCATCCGCTCTCCGAGGAGGAGCTCGAGCGCATCCAGGGGATCACCAACGAAGTGATCCTGCGCGGCGCCTGCGAGCACCCGGATCACGCCAAGGTCTACCACTCCATGATCAGCTATCTGGAGCACTACGCGACCTGGCGTGATATCTCCGCGCCGTTCAACATGAGCCGCGTCATGGACGACCTGCCGTCCCTGGAAGAGATCGAAGCCTGCCTGTAAGGCCCCTGCCCGCCGCCCCGGCCCCGCCCGGGGCGGCCTGCGTTCCGACGCCGGAGACTGTTCCCATGAATGCGATTGCCAAGGCGATCGATACGCTCAACGAGGTGTTCGGGCGGATCATCGCGCCGCTGATCGCCGTCATCACCCTGGTGGTGCTCTACGATATCGCCCTGCGTTTCTTTACCGGGCGGCCCAGCGACTGGGCCTTCGACATCACCAAGATGCTGTTCGGCGCCCACTTCATGCTGCTGGCCGCCTACGGCCTGCGCCATCACGCCCACGTCGAGGTCGACGTGCTCAAGCGCCTGCTCTCGCGCAAGAAGCAGGCCGTCGTCGAGATCCTCGGCTACCTGATCTTCTTCGTGCCCTTCATCTACATGCTGCTGACGCTCGGCTGGAGCTTCTTCATGCGTTCCTACAGCCGCGGCGAGACCACCTACGGGGTGGTGTCGATTCCGGTCTACCCGATCAAGGGCGTCATCGTGGTGGCGGCCTTCCTGATCTGCCTGCAGGCCATTGCCATCGTCATCCGTGCCATCCAGCAGCTGCGGGAGGAGAACGCATGAACCTGAGTCCCGAACTGCTCACCCTGGTGATGTTCGGCGGGCTGCTGATCGGCCTGTTCATGGGCCACCCGCTGGCCTTCGTGCTGGGCGGCGTCGCCGTCATCGGCGCCTACCTGGGCCCCGGCGAGCGCGTGCTCGGCACCATCATCAATAACATCTACGGCAACGCCATGGACAACTATGTCCTGGTGGCCATTCCCCTCTTCGTGCTGATGGCGCGCTTCCTCAACGACTCCGGGGTCACCGAGAAGATGTTCGCGGTGATGCGCCTGCTGCTGGCCAACCTGCGCGGCGGCCTGGCGCTCACCGTGGTCATCGTCTCGGTGCTGCTGGCCGCCACCACCGGCATCGTCGGCGCCTCCATCGCGGTGATGGGCATGATCGCGCTGGTCCCGATGCTCAAGCACGGCTACAACAAGGAGCTCAGCACCGGGGTGATCATGGCCAGCGGCTGCCTGGGTATCCTGATTCCGCCGAGCATCATGCTGATCCTGATGGCCAGCTACTCGCCGGTCTCGGTGGGCGCGCTGTTCGCCGGCGCCCTGGTGCCGGGGGTGATGCTGGGCACCATGTACGCCCTCTATGTGCTGACGATCTGCTTTATCAAGCCGAGCTACGGCCCTCCGGTGCCCGCCGAGGAGCGTGCCGAGACCTCGACCGGGCAGCTGCTGGTCATGCTGGCCAAGTACGTGCTGCCCCCCATGGCGCTGATCCTCGGCGTGCTGGGCTCGCTGTTCACCGGCATCGCCACCGCCACCGAGGCCTCGGCCATCGGCGTGGGCATCGCCTTCCTGCTGTTCCTGATCTTCGGCGACCGCAAGCCGAGCACCTGCTTCAAGACCCTGGTCGAGTCCGGCAAGACCACCACCATGGTGATGCTGGTGCTGGTCGGCGCCACCGCCTTCACCGGGGTCTTCTCCCGGGGCGGCGGCATGACGGTGATCAACGACCTGGTGATGGCCATGCCCGGCGGCACCGTGGGAGCGCTGATCTTCATGCTCTTCCTGGTGTTCATCCTGGGGATGTTCCTGGACTGGACCGGCATCGTGCTGCTCAGCTTCCCGATCATGCTGCCGATCGTCGCCGACATGGGCGTCGACGTGCTGTGGTTCGTGGTGATGGTGGCGGTGGTGCTGCAGACATCCTTCCTGACGCCGCCGTTCGGCTATGCGCTCTTCTACATGAAGGGGGTCTCGCCCAAGGGGGTGGAGATCGTCGATCTCTACAAGGCGGTGCTGCCCTTCGTGGCGCTGATCGTGCTCGCCTGCCTGCTGATGGCCTTCTTCCCGGTGCTGGTCACCGGCCTGCCCGGGGTACTGCTCGGCTACTGAAGCCGCCCCCCCTGCGCTCCCTGGCGCCCGCCGTGTCCCCCACGGCGGGCGCCTTGCGTTGTGATGAACGCGCCGCGGTGGAGAAGTGTTGACGCATGTCATGAAAACCCTTTTGCGTATCATTATCATTTGCAGCGGATAAGAAGTTTGCTATCGTGCCGATAGACCAAGACTGGCAGTGGAACTCGAGCCGCCGCAGAGCGGACCCGTTCAGACAGCCAACCAAAGGATCACCCAGACATGCAGAAGTCACTGTTCGCCTCCGCCGCCGTTGCCGCCACCCTGCTGGCCGCCCCGCTGGCGTCTGCCGCCGACCTGACCCTCTACTCGGGGCGCGGCGAATCCATGGTCGAACCGATCATCGCCCAGTTCGAGAAGAACACCGGCATCAGCGTCGCCGTGCGCTACGGCGATACCGCCCAGCTGGCGGTGCTGCTGCAGGAGGAGGGCAGCCGCTCCCCGGCCGACCTCTACTGGGGCCAGGACGCCGGCGCCCTGGGCGAGCTGAGCAAGGCCGGGCTGCTGGCCGAGCTGCCCGCCGACATCTACGAGGGGCTGCCCACCATCTACACCAGCGAGAGCGGCAACTGGGTCGCCGCCAGCGGCCGCGCTCGGGTCTTCGCCTACTCCCCGGAGCGGGTCAGCGAGGAGGAGTTCCCGGAGAGCGTCTTCGAGCTGGTCGATGAACGCTTCGAGGGCCGTGTCGGCTGGGCGCCCACCAACGGCTCCTTCCAGTCCTTCATCACCGCCATGCGCCTGGAGCACGGTGACGAGCGCACCCTGGAGTGGCTCGAGGGCATGAAGGACAACGGCGCCGTGACCTTCCGCAACAACAGCACTCAGGTTCAGGGCATCGCCGATGGCGAGGTGGACTTCGCCCTGGTCAACAACTACTACCTGCCGCGCTTCCTGGCCTCCGATGCCGACTTCCCGGTGGAGCAGGCCTTCTTCACCGACGGCGACATCGGCAACCTGGTGAACGTGGCCGGCATCGCGGTGCTCGAGAGCAGCGACGACAGGGAGGCCGCCGTGGAGTTCGTGCGCTTCCTGCTCTCCCCCGCCGCCCAGCAGTACTTCACCGGCAACGTCTACGAGTATCCGGTCACCCGCGACGTGATCCAGAACCCGGTGCTCGAGGACTTCGACCGCCTGCTGGAGGTCTCTCCGCAGATCGACCTGGACGACCTGGACGATCTCGAGGGCACCCTGAGGCTGCTCCGCGACGCCGGGCTGCTGTAGGCCCTGCCGCGCCCTGCCGCCTGCGGGCGGCAGGACCAGACTGACGAGGCATCATGAACCAGACGCACCAGACCTCCACGCCGCGCCGCGCACCGGGCTTCCCCCGGCTGCTGCCGCGCGGCGTACCGCTGCATATCCTGCTGCCCTCGCTGATCGCGGCAGGCGCCATGCTGGTGCCCCTGGTCTACCTGGGACTGCGGGCCTTCGAGGCCGACAGCGCCACCCTCCTCGACCTGGTCTTCCGCCCCCGCAACCTGCAGCTGCTGCTCAACACCCTGGCCCTGGCCGCCGGCGTGGTGGCGCTGACCACCCTGATGGCCTTCCCGCTGGCCTGGCTGGTGACCCGCACCGATATCCGCTTCAAGAAGGCCCTGACCGTTCTCGGCGTGATTCCCCTGGCGGTCCCCGGCTACGTGATGGCCTATGCGCTGATCGGCCTGGGCGGCAACTACGGGGTGCTGGCCCAGCTGACCGGCATTCAGCTGCCGCGCCTGCAGGGCTACTGGGGCGCTACCCTGGCGCTGTCGCTCTACACCTTTCCCTACCTGTTTCTCAATCTGCGCGCCGCCCTGGCAGGCCTCGACGGCAACCTCGAGGAGAGCGCGCGGAGCCTGGGCTACTCCCGCGGCGAGACCTTCCGCCGGGTGACCCTGCCCCACCTGATGCCGGCACTGATGGCCGGATGGCTGGTGATCACCCTCTATGTACTGGGCGACTTCGGCGCCGTGGCGCTGATGCGCTACGAGGCCTTCAGCTACGCCATCTACACCCAGTACTCCGGCGCCTTCGACCGCGTCTACGCCGCCTGGCTGGCGCTGATGCTGCTGGCGCTGGCCACCTGCTTCGTGATGCTCGACAGCCTGGTGGTGAAGCGCAAGCTGGCGCGCATCGGCACCGGCGTGGCCCGCCCGATGATGCCCCAGCCGCTGGGGCGGGCACGCTTCCTGGCCTGGCCCTACCTGGTCGCGCTGTTCACCGCCTCCATCGGCCTGCCGGTGATGATCCTGGCCTACTGGCTGCTGCTGGCACCGCCGGACCTCTCCTTCTTCGCCCGGGTGCCCGGCACCCTGCTGCGCTCCGCCGGCGCGGCCCTGCCGGCCGCCCTGCTGGCCGCCGCCTTCGCCCTGCCCATCGCCTTTCTGACGGTGCGCTACCGTTCGCCCTTCGCCATCCTGGTGGAGCGCTCCGCCTATATCGGCTATGCGATTCCGCCCCTGGCCCTGGCGCTGGCCATGGTGTTCTTCTCCCTGCGCACCGCGCCCTTCCTCTACCAGACCCTGGCGATGCTGATCATCACCTGGGCCATGGCGTCCCTGGCGCTGGCGCTGGGTCCGATCCGCAGCGCCCTGCTGCAGACCCGGCCGAGCATGGAGGAGGCCGCCCACTCCCTGGGCCACGGCCCCATCAGCACCTTCACCCACGTGATCTTCCCGCGCCTGCGCCGCGGCATCCTGGCCGGCGTGGTGCTGGTCTTCGTGCTGTGCATGAAGGAGCTGCCGATCACCTTCCTGCTGGCCCCCACCGGCTACACGACCCTGGCCGTGACCGTATTCACCCGTACCTCGGAAGGCATGCTGGCCGAAGCGGCACCCTTTGCCGCTGCCATCGTGGTGTTCTCCAGCCTGTCCGTGGGCCTCTTGCTCACCAAGGAGGGCAAATGATGTCCAACCTCAACCTCAAGGCCGCCCCCCAGGGCGCGCCGACCCGACTGCCGGAACCCCTGCTCTCGGTGGGCGGGCTCCACAAGCGCTATCGTCGCCAGGACCCGCTGGCGGTGGAGGACGTGAGCTTCTCCCTGGACAACGGCGAGATCCTCGCCCTGCTCGGGCCCAGCGGCTGCGGCAAGACCACCACCCTGCGCATGATCGCCGGCTTCGAACACCCCGATGCGGGAGAGATCCTGCTGCGCGGCCAGGACGTGACCCGCCTGCCGCCCCAGCAGCGCCGCATCGGCATCGTCTTCCAGGACTATGCGCTCTTTCCGCACATGAGCCTGGGCGAGAACGTCGCCTTCGCCATGCGCCATGTGCCCAAGGCCAAGCGGGCCGCCAAGGCGCGCGAGTGGCTCGACCTGGTGGGCCTCGCGGACCTCGCCGCGCGCATGCCCGACCAGCTCTCCGGCGGCCAGCAGCAGCGCGTGGCCCTGGCCCGCACGCTCGCCGCCGAGCCCGAACTGGTGCTGCTCGACGAGCCCTTCTCCAACCTGGATGCCGCCCTGCGCGAATCGACCCGCAAGGAGGTTCGTCGCCTCTTCAAGGCCTCCGGCACCTCGGTGATCCTGGTCACCCACGACCAGGCCGAGGCGCTCTCCTTTGCCGACAAGGTGGGGGTGATGCACTCCGGCAAGCTGATTCAGGTGGACCGCCCGGAGCGCATCTACCAGGCGCCGGCGACCTCCTTCGTGGCCGAGTTCCTCGGCCACACCAACCTGCTGGAGGGCGATGCCGACGGCGAGATCGCCCGCACCGCCCTCGGCCCGGTGGCCATCGACTGCCACTGCCGCGGCCCGGTGCGCCTCTCGCTGCGCCCGGAATACCTGACGCTCTCCTCGACCCCCGAGGGCCAGGGCGCCACCATCGTGGAGCGAGAGTTCCGCGGCCACGACTGCTTCTACCTGCTGGAGCAGCACGGCCAGCAGTTCTGCGCCATCACCCCCAGCCACTGCCTGTGGAAGGTGGGTGAGCAGGTCTGCCTGGAACCCCAGCGCACCGCCACGGTGCTCAGGGACTGAGTCGTGGGATCAGCCCGAGAGGCTTGAAGCTGCTGGTGGGAGCCACGCTCTGCGGGGCGAAGGGGAAGGCCAAGGAACCGACCGGCAACACCGCCGGGCGGCTGAGCCGCCATTCGCCGGGCGGAGCCCAGCTCCCACCAGTTGCCCCAGCCTCGTGAAGGGGTGAGGGGCAACATAGAGCCTCCCACAAGGATCAAGAGAAGCGTCGCAGGCCAGCCTAGTGGGCCTCGTCCCAGTTGGCACCTGACTCCGCCTCGACGATCAGCGGCACGCTGAGCTCGGCGGCGCTCTGCATGCGCCCCTTCACCTGTTCGATGAAGGCCTCCACCTGCCCCTCCGCCACCTCGAAGACCAGCTCGTCGTGGACCTGCATCACCATCCAGGCGTCGATCTCGCAGGCCTCGCCCTGCAGCCAGGCGTCCACGTCGATCATGGCCCGCTTGATGATGTCCGCCGCGGTGCCCTGCATGGGGGCGTTGATCGCCGTGCGTTCGGCCCCCTGGCGGCGGGCGCGGTTCTGGGAGTGGATCTCCGGCAGGGTGAGGCGCCGGCCGAACACCGTCTCGACGAAGCCATCCTCGGCGGCCTGTGAGCGGATGCGCTCCATGTAGCGCGCCACCCCCGGGTAGCGGTCGAAGTAGCGCTCGATCCAGGTCTGGGCCTGGTTGCGCTCGATATGCAGCTGGCGGGAAAGCCCCCAGGCGCTCATGCCGTAGATCAGGCCGAAGTTGATCGCCTTGGCGCTGCGCCGCTGGTCGGGGGTAACCTTCGCCAGGGGCACCCCGAATACCTCCGCCGCGGTGGCGGCGTGGATGTCCCGCCCCTCGGCGAAGGCGTCGAGCAGCCCCCTGTCCTCGGAGAGGTGCGCCATGATGCGCAGCTCGATCTGGGAGTAGTCGGCGGCGACGATGCGGTAGCCGGGCCGGGCGATAAAGGCCTGGCGGATCTTGCGCCCCTCCTCGGTGCGAATCGGGATGTTCTGCAGGTTGGGGTCGCTGGAGGAGAGCCGCCCGGTGGCGGTGACCGCCTGGTGGTAGCTGGTGTGCAGCCGGCCGGTGGCCTTGTTGACCAGCCGCGGTAGCTTGTCGGTGTAGGTGGACTTGAGCTTGGCCAGGCCGCGATGCTCCATGATCACCTTGGGCAGGGGGTAGTCCAGCGCCAGCTCCTCGAGCACGGCCTCCGCGGTGGAGGGGGCCCCCTTGGGGGTCTTCTTGAGCACCGGAATGCCCTGCTCCTCGAAGAGGATCTGGCCGAGCTGCTTGGGGGAGCCCAGGTTGAACTCGCGCCCGGCAAGCTCATGGGCGCGGGCCTCCAGCTCGCCGATCCTTACCTCCAGCTCCCGGCTCTGGTCGTGGAGACGAGCCGGGTCCAGGGCCACGCCGGTGCGCTCCATGCGCGACAGCACCGGCACTAGGGGCAGCTCGATCGCTTCCAGTACCTCGGCCAGACGCCCCGTGGCCGCGAGGCGCGGGCGCAGCTCGCCGTGCAGGCGCAGGGTGATGTCAACGTCCTCACAGGCGTAGGGGGCCGCCTGCTCGAGTGCGATCTGGTTGAAGGTGAGCCGCTTGGCCCCCTTGCCGGCGATCTCCTCGAAGGAGACGGTCTTCTCGCCCAGGTACTTGAGCGCCAGGGAGTCCATGTCGTGGCGGGTGGCGGTGGAGTCCAGCACATAGGACTCCAGCATGGTGTCCTCCAGGGGGCCGGCCACCGCGATGCCGTGGCTTGCCAGCACCGAGATGTCGTACTTGAGGTTCTGGCCGATCTTGGTCTTCCCGGCATCCTCCAGCAGCGGCTTGAGGGCGGCCAGCACGGCGTCACGGTCGAGCTGATCGGGAGCGTCCAGGTAGTCGTGGGCGAGCGGGATATAGGCCGCCTCCCCCGGCTCGAGCGAAAGCCCCACGCCGACGATCCGGGCCTCCATGTAGTCGAGGCTGGTGGTCTCCAGATCGAAGCAGAAGGCCTCGGCCGCCTTCAGGCGTTCGAGCCAGGCATCCAGCGCCTCCTGGTCGAGGATCACCTGGTCCTCGCGGGGAGGGCTGCCGGCGCCTGGTGCCTCCTCGACGGCCTCCGTGGCCGCACTGCCCCCGGCCATGTCATCCCCCCCTGCGTCACTGCCCTCCAGCAGCTCGGCGAGCCAGGCCTTGAACTCGAACTCGCGGTAGAGCTCGCGGAGCGCCTCGCGGTCGGGGTGGGCGATATCGAGGTCGTCGAGGCCCACCGGCAGCTCGCAGTCGGTCTTGATGGTGGCCAGCTGGTAGGAGAGGAACGCCTGGTCACGGTGCTCCTCGAGCTTCTTCGGCAGCGTCTTGGCACCGCGGAAGCCGAGCTCCTTGACCTTCTCCAGATCCGCATAGATCGCCTCGAGGCCACCGCCCATGCCCTGCAGCAGGCCCAGGGCGGTCTTCTCCCCGACGCCGGGCACACCAGGAATGTTATCCACCTTGTCGCCCATCAGCGCCAGGAAGTCGATGATCAGCTCGGGCGGCAGCCCGAACTTCCCCTTCACGCCCTCGACGTCCAGGGTCTCGTCCTTCATGGTGTTGACTAGGGTGATGTGCTCGTTGACCAGCTGGGCCATGTCCTTGTCGCCGGTGGAGATCACGGCGTCACGCCCCGCCTCGGTGGCCTGGCGGGCCAGGGTGCCGATGACGTCGTCGGCCTCCACCCCCTCGATGCAGAGCAGCGGCAGGCCCAGCGCCTTCACGCAGGCGTGCAGCGGCGCCACCTGGGAGCGCAGGTCGTCGGGCATGGGGGGCCGGTGGGACTTGTACTCCTCGAAAAGCTCGTCGCGGAAGGTCTTGCCCGGCGCGTCGAAGACCACCGCCATGGGGCTGTCCGGATAGTCCTTGATCAGCCGCTTGAGCATGTTGAGCACACCCTTGATGGCCCCGGTAGGCTGCCCCTTGGAGGTGGTCAGCGGCGGGAGGGCATGGAAGGCGCGGTAGAGATAGGAGGAACCGTCGACGAGTACGATGGGAGTATCGGCCATGGGGGCATCCATTGGGTCTGGGCACCCGGAAGGTGCGGGGAAGCGTGATTCTGGTCATCCATGATACGCATTGCCGACGGGTTTTGCCGCGACCGGTGGGCAAGGGACCTCCCGGCGCCTTACACTGCGGATATCCCCATCGACCCTGCCACAGGCAGCCTGGAGGCCATCATGCCACGCCGCACCCTGACCGCCCTGCTGCTGGGGCTTGCCCTGGTCGCCACCGGCCCCGCCCTGGCCCAGTCCTCCGCCGACCTGGAACCGGATATCACCATCCGCCAGGAGGAGGATCGCACCATCCGCGAGTACCGCATCAACGGCGAGCTCTACGCCATCGAGATCCGCCCCTCCCGTGGCCCCGCCTACTACCTGGTCGACCACGACGGCGACGGCAACTTCGAGCGCCAGGAAGGCGACCGTATCGCCGTACCCCAGTGGATCCTGCGGACCTTCTGAGCCAGAACCCCGGGCCCTCGATCCTCATCAATCGCCCTGCCCCGAATCCGGACGCGTGCATCGCACTGTCAAGTCGCTACAATAGGCGGCTTGGCATTCCCGGGTGAGAGACACATGGCCGTATTCACACCGCTTACCGAGACCCAGGTCGCGGACTTTCTGGCACGCTTCGACGCTGGCTCGCTGGTCTCCCTGGAAGGGGTGCCCGCCGGCACCGAGAACAGCACCTTCTTCGTCACCACCGACCAGCGTGAGCTGGTGCTGACCCTGTTCGAGCAGGGCGAGTTCGGCGAGCTGCCCTTCTTCGTCGACCTGCTCGACTACCTTGACGAGCACCGCCTGCCGGTGCCGGGCCCGCTGCACGACCGGGAGGGCGTGGCGCTGCACCGCCTGGCCGGCAAGCCGGCGCTACTCTTCCCGCGCCTGCCCGGCCGGCACCCCAAGGCACCGAATCTGGCCCAGTGCCGCGCCCTGGGCGACGCCCTGGGTCATATGCACAGGGTGTCGAAGCACTTCCCCGGCCATCGCCCCAACCCCCGGGACATCAACTGGCTGCTGCCCATGCACCACAAGGTGATGGTCTATCTCTCTCCGGAGGACCAGACCCTGATGAAGGATGAGGTCGAGATCTACCAGGACGCCTTCGGCAGCGGCCCCGAGCTGCCCCAGGGCACCCTGCACGGCGACCTCTTCCGCGACAACACCCTCTACGAGGGTGACCGCCTGGGCGGCATCATCGACTTCTACAACGGCTGCACCGGCGACCTGCTGTTCGACCTGGCCATCGTCATCAACGACTGGGCCACCGAGCCCGACGGCCGCCTGAACGCCGAGCGCCACGACGCCATTCTTGACGCCTACCAGGCGCGTCGCCCCCTGACCGACGCCGAGCGCCAGGTATGGCCGATGATGCTGCGCATGACCGCCCTGCGCTACTGGCTGTCGCGGCTGCTGGTGGTCTACGTGGACCCGCCGGCCCACGACCTGACGCCCCACGATCCCGAACAGTTCCGCACCATCCTCAGGGCGCGCCTCGAGCACGGCGCCCTGCCCCTTCCGGAGGTGAATGCATGAGCCTGTCCATGGGCAGCGCCGGCAGCCCGGCGAAACGCGCGCGGCGCGTCTGGAACATCGACCAGTGGGGCAGCGGCTACTACGACGTGGACGATACCGGGCACGCCCTGGTACGCCCCCTGGGCAGCGAGATCGAGGGTCCCGCCCTGCCGCTGGATGACCTGGTGGCCGAGCTCAAGGCCGCCGGCCTGCGCCTGCCGGTGCTGGTGCGCTTCATCGATATCCTCCACGACCGGGTCGAGCAGCTCTGCGCCGCCTTCGATACCGCCATGGCGGAAGAGGAGTTCCACGGCGGCTATACGGCGGTCTACCCCATCAAGGTCAACCAGCAGCGCCGGGTGGTGGAGGAGATCCTGGCCACCCCCGAGCGCGGCCGAGACCGGGTGGGCCTGGAGGCCGGCAGCAAGCCGGAGCTGCTCGCCGTGCTGGCGCTCTCCGGCGACGGCCCCTCGCTGATCGTCTGCAACGGCTACAAGGACCGCGAGTATGTACGCCTGGCGCTGATGGGCGAGAAGCTCGGCCACCGGGTCTATCTGGTGGTGGAGAAGCTCTCCGAGCTGCCGCTGATCCTCGAGGAGGCCGCCGAGCTCGGCGTCACGCCGCGCATCGGCCTGCGCGCCCGCCTGGCCACCGTAGGCCGCGGCCGCTGGCAGAATACCGGCGGCGAGAAGTCCAAGTTCGGCCTCACCGCCAGCCAGATCCTGGCCGTGGTGGAGCAGCTCCGCGAGGCCGATGCCCTGGCGAGCCTGCAGCTGGTGCACTTCCACCTGGGCTCCCAGATCGCCAATATCCGCGACATCCAGCGCGGCCTGCGGGAGTGCGCGCGCTTCTACCAGAGCCTGGTGGAGCTGGGCGCGCCGGTGGACACCGTGGACGTGGGCGGTGGCCTTGGGGTCGACTACGAGGGCACCCGTTCGCGCAGCTTCTGTTCGGCCAACTACTCCATGCTCGAGTATGCCCGCAACGTGGTCTACGCCTTCCGCCTGGCCTGCCGTGAGCAGGGCCTGCCCGAGCCCCACCTGATCAGCGAGTCCGGCCGCGCCCTGACTGCCCACCATGCCGTGCTGATCACCAACGTGATCGGCGAGGAGCGGGTCAGCGACGCCGCCCCGGAGCGCCGCGTCGAGGGCGACCCCCAGGTGGACGAGCTGTGGCGTGTCCACGAGCTGCTGGGCAACTCCCCCGACCAGCGCGGCCTGGTGGAGGCCTGGCACGACCTGGTGCAGGCCATGGGCGACCTCCACGAGCGCTTCGTGATGGGGCTCACCAACATCACCGCCCGAGCCGAGGGCGAGGCGGTCTACTTCGCCGCCTGCGCTCGGCTGCGCGCGCGCCTGGACACCCGCAACCGGGTCCATCGGGAGATCGATGACGAGCTGGCCGAGAAGCTCGCCGACAAGCTGTTCGTCAACTTCTCGCTCTTCCAGTCGGTACCCGACGTCTGGGGCATCCAGCAGATCTTCCCGGTGCTGCCCCTGACCGGCCTCGACCAGGAGCCGGTACGCCGCGGGGTGATCCAGGACATCACCTGCGACAGCGACGGGCGCATCGACGGCTACGTGGACGGCCAGGGGGTGGAGACCACCCTCCCGCTGCCGGAGTGGCAGGAGGGCGACGAGCAGCTGCTGGGCTTTTTCCTGGTGGGCGCCTACCAGGAGATCCTCGGCGACCTGCACAACCTCTTCGGTGACACCGACTCGGTGGACGCCATGCTGAACGAGCAGGGCAACTGGACCTTCAGCCACATCCAGCAGGGCGACCGGGTGGCCGACGTGCTCAGCTACGTCAACTTCGACGCCGAGGTGCTGCGCAACAACCTGGCCGAGCAGCTGGCCGCCAGCGGCCTGGAGGAGGCCGAACAGCAGCGCTTCCTCGACGACCTTTCGGAGGGGCTCTCCGGCTACACCTACCTGGAGTAGCCTGCCCGGCATCCTGAACGCAAGACGCCCCGCATCGAGCGGGGCGTCTAGCATTCGGAGCCTGCGCGCTACTCCACCACGCGGGTGGTGACCTCGAGTCCGCCGGTCAGGGTGAAGTGCAGCTGGGCACCGCGGGGCAACGGCCCCACGCCCGCCGGCGTGCCGGTCAGCACCACGTCCCCCGGCTGCAGGGTGAAGTGGCGGCTCATCTCCGCCACCAGGGTCGGCACCGGAAAGAGCATGTCGGCGCCCTCGCCGCGCTGGCGCGGCTCACCGTCGATCTCCAGGGCAAAGGAGAGCGCGCTCCAGTTGGGCACCTGGGAGAGCGGCAGGAAGACCGACAGCGGGCAGGCGCCATCGAAGGCCTTGGCTGTCTCCCAGGGGTGGCCCTTCTCCTTGAGGCGGGTCTGGAGGTCCCGCAGGGTCAGGTCAAGCCCCAGGCCGATGCCCACGATGGCACGCTCGGCCTCATCCGCGGTGGCGTGGGAGAGTTCCTCGCCGATCAGCAGTGCCAGCTCGGTCTCGTAGTGCACCTCGCCCCGGGAGAAAGGCGCATCGATGGGCTCCTCCAGCGGCACGGCACAGGTGGCCGGCTTGATGAAGAGCAGCGGCTCGCTGGGCACCGGGTTGTCGAGCTCCCTGGCATGATCGGCATAGTTGCGGCCAATGCAGACTATCTTGCCGAGCGCGTGGGGAAACTCCTGGCCATCGGTAAAACGTGGAACAAAGCGCATGGCGGGTCTTCTCCTTCTCGTTTTGCGTGCCGCATCTCGGCGACAAGCCACACAGTCTACCGCACCATGCGCCGTGAACCACTACCGCGGGGGAGGACCGGTTGCCTCACCCCGCCGGCGACCAGCTCTCGCCCGGCTCATGGGCCAGGAAGCCCGGACGGCGCCGGGAGGCCGCGAAGGGCGCCACGCAGCGGTTGTCGCGCCGGTTGTAGACGAAGAAGACGTTGCTGCGCGGATCCGGGGACATGTTGGCATTGGAGCCGTGCAGCACGTTGCAGTCGAACAGCAGCAGGCCGCCGGCGGCCCCGGTGGGCGCCTCGATGCCGTGGCGCTCCACCAGGGCGCTGAGCGCCTCTCGACTCGGCACGCCGAGCTCCTGCTGCTTCAGCGACTGGCGATGGTTGCCATCCGGCGTCTCGCCCAGGCAGGGCACGAAGACCCGGTGGGAGCCGGGAATCAGCATCAGGGGGCCGTTGAAGTGGTGGTTGTCGGTGAGCACGATGGAGGCGCTCACCGCATGCATGGCGGGCATGCCGTCCTCGGCGTGCCAGGTCTCGAAGTCGGAGTGCCAGTTGAAGCCCTTGCCCTCGAAGCCGGGCTTGTAGTTGATGCGCGACTGGTGCACATAGGGCTCGCCGCCGAGGATCTGACGGGCACGCCCCACCAGCCGCGCATCCCGGGCCAGCTTACCGAGCCGCTCGGAGAGGCAGTGGACCGCGAAGAGCGAGCGAATCTCGCTGCCCGAGGGTTCGGTAATGGCGAAGTCACGCCCCCGGAAGTCATCGCGCTCCAGCAGCGCGGCAAGCTCCTGGCGCAGCTCGTCGAGCTCCTCTCCGCTGATGAAGTCGGGCTCGAAGAGAAAGCCTTTGCGATCGAACTCGTCGAGCTGCGCCTGGCTCAGGGGACCGTCGTCGGCGCCCCCCTTGACCACCGCCTCGCGGCGGCTGAGCCAGGGCATGTCCAGGGGCTCGCTCAGACGAGTAGGATAGGGGTCCTGGCCGGGGCGAGGCGCGCTCCGGACCCGGCTCTGGGGGTCGGGCGAGTCGACAACGGCCTGATGGGAAACGGTTTCATGCAGCATACGGTCAGACGTCTTGACTGACATCCAATCACCTCCTGTGTGTCCGTGATCAGTTTCAGCAAGCATTCCGACGGCGAGACAGCCGCGGGCGACCCCAGGCAAGGAGCCGCGAAAGTCATATCGGGATGGGCCTGGCACTTTTCAAGGCTCGCCGACTGCCGTCCGGCAAGCACAAAAAACCGCCTCGAGGGCGGCTGAAATATCGCTGTATCATACTGTTTGCAATGGTGCCGGCACCAGGAGTCGAACCCGGGACCTACTGATTACAAGTCACACCACCAAAAAAAGTAGAAAAATCAGTGCATTACGCCTAGCGCAAGGCCTCGTGAAATGCGTATAGGGACAGCCTGGGAATCAGGAATTATCACCAGCATCACACGGCATCATCAGGTAGCTATTGAAGAGGACAGGGCCGCAGCTGTCAACCTTCATCAGGGCGGACTAATTCAGACGATCGTCTAAGACTAGCTGGCAGACGCGAAAGGGCACTCAAAAGAAAAAAAGTCGGTTAAGTGAACGCTCTTCGGGCGCCTTCCCCCCAATCAGCTGCACCGGGCTCATGCGATCGAATATTACCTGATCAATCCGGGACAGCCACAGACGAGTAGTATTATGATGGAGCCCGGCAGCAGCCGAATGCTGGCGAGTCGCCGCTATGCCTTTGGCCCAGACCTTTACTAAATGCGCAAACGCCATCATTATCTTCACAAGAACAACTTATTGCAGCGGAAGTTTCTCCATAAAACTCCGCTCACGGCGATTAAGGGACAGAACACCAACAAGCCTATCTCGCTTTAAAAAGATAGCCAACCACACAGATACATTAAAGAGGCGGCCAAATGGGGCTAATCAACTGGATACTTAAGACACATCAATGGCACTACATTGGAACTGACGCAAGATGGTGCCTGAAATGTGGCAGAAGAGAAAAGAAGACCTACTTTTACAGCAATGCCGGTGGTAGACATCGAGTAGAAGACTGGGAATGCATCAAAAAAGGAAACTTCCAAAAAAAGCCATGCGGCTGTAACCAATAACAATGTCAGCTCCCTAAAATAAAGCAGTGCCTAGACCGCACATCAGTCCGGCACTGCTTGGGGCATAACCGAAATCGCCAGAGGACATCCGAGTTTAGAGGCGTCCCTCGATGGCGTTGCGCAGGCTGCCGATATCGACCTCGACATACTCGAGCGTCGTGCTGATGTTGCTGTGGCCGAGCAGCGCCTTGACGATGTGCAGGTTGCGATCCGGCTCTCTCATCAGCTCAGTGCCCAGGGTATGGCGGAATCGGTGCGGACTCATCTGGTAGCCGCAAATCTGGGACAGCTTCTGATAGAAGCTCTCCACCTGCCAGGAGTCCATCGTCTCCATTCGGTGGCGAACGCTGAATCGGTTCACGTTAAAGAGCTGCTCGCCCCGCTGGATACCCACCGCTCTGGCAGAATTCAGCAGGTTTTCCAAATGCGGATAGAGGGCATTGGAGATGGGAACAAAGTGCTCCCGGTTATTCTTTGCGCCCTGCCAGGTAGCGGTGAGAACGCGGCTCTTTAGGTTGACATCCTCGGGCTTCATCAGCAGCAGTTGAGTCAGTCGAATACCGGTATGGTAGAACGTTTCAAACACGGTTTCCCAGAACCAGACGGGATGCAGCATGGAGGGCTTTCCTTGGTGAACCTCTATCCTTTTATACAGGCTGATGGCCTCGCGTGCCATATCGACCTGCCGCTTGCTCAGTGTCTTCTTCCGCTTTCTGGGAGAGCTGACCTCCATCTTGGCAAAAGGGTTGTAGGAGATATCGATCAAGGCATGATCAATCGCATGCTTGAAGAGGATTCGGTTGTGCCGGCAGTAATTATTCCAGCTTGAGTGCGCGAGGTTTCTACCCGCCTCCGAGAAGCAGAACTCCCTCCACTCCCTGACATCATCACGAGTCACTTCAGCAGGCAGCTTATCCTGGCCCACGAACCTGCGGAATAGCTTCACCGGAACGCCATAGGAAATACGGCTCCTTTCGGTCAGCCAGCGCTCAGAAAAATAGGATTGCAGCAAGTCGTCAAAGGTAAATGTTTTCATTCTTCAGGCTTCCCATCAATCAGGTCAATAAAGGGGTTATCAAAAACCTCCTTACCCTCCTCCATCAGGTCATCCTTACCCACAAGATACCCAGAAAGCGTGCTCGACTTCTTGCTTGGACCGACCACCCTTACCTTGTGAAAACTTCCGCCATCCTTGTTTTTCTTGTGCAGCTTCAGCTTCTGGAATGAATCCTGAACTTCTTTCCAGCCTTTCTCTTCTCCGCTCACCTCCTGACAATAGCGCTTGAACACCTTGGGGCTGACCACCATCAGCATCCCATCCACGGCATGCACCAGGGCCTTGGAGTCGTTCATCAATACCTTGTGAGTCTTCAGCCCGTCTCGCAGCCAGGCGAGAAACTCTTCCCCAGATGATGAACTCCCGGGCGATACCTGTTCCGCAAGTTTCTCGGCACCCGTATCAGGGTTACGACTTGGCTGCCGCTCCATACCTGGCGCTTCTTTCTTATCGCCGCCTGTGGCGATATCAAGAATGGAGGCTTCCAGATCATCCTGGATTTTCTCGGTGCGACTCGATTCAGTCCGCTTGCTTGAAGTTTCTGGAGTTGCAGGCTTGTCACCTGACTCCTGATCTTCACGCTGTTGGCTAGCTGGCTGACTACCTTCACCACTCTCACCAACGTCAAGGGACTCGACACTCCCCGAGAAAATCTCAGGCTCCTCATCACCGCTCCAAACGAGCGACTTATGAACCTTAAGCATGGAAAGTTCGGCTCGCCACTCCCCTATTTCGACCCTACACTTCCAGACCGAACGCCCCTCTGGATTCTCTATAATCAGGCCATGGGACTGCATTTCGTCATAGAGGCGAGACTCATTGGATGGCACACCCTCTATGCCATGGGAAAGCAGGTAGCTCTTGATCTCTCGTGGTACCAGCGGCGTCACCAGCCACAGCGCCTCGGCGGTGACAAACCCCTGAGCGCCTTTTTCATTCAGGCGGATCTTTTCTGTGACGATATGGCGGATGGCGCCCTTGAGCTTGCTCTGTAGAGATTCCCGGGGTGCCTTGTCGATATTGGAGACCTTGCCACCCAGCGACTTGGCCACGCTGGCCCTGTCAGCCTGACTGACAATCTCACCGACAACCCCGGAGCGCTCCGTGTGGCCACTGATCGCGTACATCACCAGACCAAATAGCTCCGGCTGGCTTCTCAACCACTCGAGCCCGGCATTGCCAATCACCTCCTTGCACAAGAGGGGGTTGGCCGCAGCGTGAAGGAAGTAGTCTCGCCCCTTGATATAGCGAACCCGATACTGGTCGGGAATGATGCCCTCCCACAGGCACCACCTGCGGCCAGATCTCAGGTATATATCGACGTCGACGATGACCTTGGCGATATCGTGCAGCAGGCAGGCATAGATGACCGCCACGCTCCACAGCTCCCCCGTAGAGGACTGTTTTTCGGGTGACTCCTTCGGAGGGAGCAGGTGCTGTCGTCGGAGCCTGAGGCCAAACACACAGGTTTCGAGGCCATGGTCCAGCATGCCACCCGGGTAGCTATGGTGGTGAGATTCCGAGGCTGGCAGCAGCTGGACACGCTCGGCGTATCGCTGCAGCGGCTCCTTGACGTAGGCCTCGAACACCGGCGCCGTCAGCGAGGTGCTTTCCTGTATTGCCCGGAGCAACTGCTGCCGATAGGGTGTGGCCAGCAGCTGCGCACCGGTGCGCGGGCTCTCCCAGCCGGTGTCATCCCGAACGCTGTCGGTGCCGGCTGCGTTGCGGCGACCGCGTAGTAGTTTACGAATCAGCAATTTTCGCTCCTCTGGATGCAATCCATGCATCACAGCGGCAGTCCCTGACGGGCACCAGAAGAAACGTTAATTGCGATGAGAGGCGTTTACCCCGGGGCACTCCTTGCACCGGTGCAATAGCTATGGGATGCAACCCAAGCGCGAATGATTTTATTTAAGACTCAAATGATTGCACGGAGACATCTCAGGCTTTTTCGTTAAGAAATATCTCAATCGACATCCCAAACCACCTACAACCAAAGTGGAGTTTGTAAGTAGAAATTTACAAAAAAGCCCCCTCCGAAGAGGGGGCATAGGTTGGGTAGCGGTCAGCTGACCAGCTGTCTGGCCAGGGCCATCTCCACGGAGTCTCCGTCCGTATTGAGGGCATCCTGTCCAGACTCTGAGATATCTCGCGACGTGTTCTGAATCACAGCGATCTTCAGGGGCCTTGAGTATTCAATTTGAGCACCACCACCTCACCGCGAGGCCCATTCATCAATGGCCGAGGGAGCCAATTTCCTGTGTAGCCCAGGATACCGAAGCCTGACCAACACAGTTTCGGAAAAGGCTTGGTTTTTCCGGATCTTTCACTTCCCGCCTTTTTCCACCCATCAAACAAACCAGGACTTTATAATGCTGCAAAATTAGTGAAAGAAAACCTTATTAACAATGCAACGGAAATGCAACCTACAGCATGCAAGCATACTGACCTCAACCAAGAATCACTTTTCAACTATAGACCGAGGCCTTTATGTCTAGCATATATCAAAAGACAGCAGCCACTGCTCTTGCTGGAATATTTTCTGTGCTTTCTTTTCAAGCCAGTGCCGATCTTTCTGATCGTTTTTCTGATGCAGATGGCGACATGATTGCTGATATCCCTTCAGATGAGACCCAATGGATAGATCCTGACACTCTGGTTTTCGCCTACACTCCTGTCGAAGATCCTGCTGTCTATGCCGATGTTTGGTCTGATTTTCTCGATCATCTAGGCCAAGTGACTGGGAAAGACGTTCGTTTTTTCCCCGTTCAGTCAAACGCTGCTCAACAGGAGGCGCTGCGAGCCGGGCGAGTTCATGTAGCAGGATTTAATACCGGCGGCGTACCTATGGCGGTTAACTGTGGAGGGTTCCGTCCTTTCGCCATGATGGCAGGAGAGGACGGCAGCTTCGGCTACGAAATGGAAATCATCACCTACCCGGGAAGCGGTATCAATTCTGTAGCAGACCTGGCCGGAAGAGAGCTCGCCTTTACTTCTCAGACGTCAAACTCTGGTTACAGAGCCCCCTCAGCAATTATAAAGTCAGAGTTCGGCCTGGAAGCTGGAGTGGATTTTGAAACCCCTTTCGCTGGCACACATGAAAACTCAATTCTAGGCGTAATTCACAAAGATTACGAGGCTGCAGCAATTGCCAACTCTGTTATCACAAGGATGAAGGCAAGAGAAGTAATCAGCGAAGATGACTACGAGGTGATTTACACCTCCGCCACATTCCCCACGACCCCCTACGGCACTACTCATAACTTGCACCCTGATCTCCAGAAGAAGGTCCAGGAAGCGTTCTTTAGCTTCGACTGGGAAGGCACGCAACTGCAGGCGGAGTTTTCCAACAATGGTGAGAGCCAGTTCATTCCCATCGATTACGCTGAGCGCTGGGAGATAATCCGCACCATCGCCGAAGCCAACGGCGTCACCTACGACTGCGACTGACCTCCACCTCATACCACCGACCATGACCAGGCACGGGCCAGGAGGGCCTCGCTCTCCGGGCCCGTGTGCGTGAAGGGAGACTGACCATGCTGACGCTTTCCCAGGTCAACAAGCGCTATCCCACCGGGGATCGCGCCCTGACCGATATCGACCTGACCCTGCCGCGGGGCCAGGTCATGGCGCTGATCGGCCCCTCCGGGGCCGGCAAGAGCACCCTGATCCGCTGCGTCAATCGCCTGGTGGAACCCACCAGCGGCAGCATCCGCCTGGAGGAGACCGAGCTGACCCGGCTTTCCGGAAATGCCCTGCGCCGGGCGCGCCGCGCCATGGCGATGATCTTCCAGGAGTACGCCCTGGTGGATCGCCTCACGGTGATGGAGAACGTGCTCTCCGGGCGGCTCGGCTACGTGGGCTTCTGGCGCAGCTTCCTGCGCCGCTACCCCGCCGACGACATCGCCGAGGCCTTTCGACTGCTGGAGCGGGTGGGTCTGCCCCACGCCATGGACAAGCGAGCCGACGCGCTCTCCGGCGGCCAGCGCCAGCGGGTGGGCATCGCCCGGGCACTGATCCAGCGCCCCCGGCTGCTGCTGGTGGACGAGCCCACCGCGAGCCTCGACCCCAAGACCTCCCGGCAGATCATGCGCCTGATCCGCGAGCTGTGCGCCGAGCGGGAGCTGGCCGCCATCATCAATATCCACGATGTGGCCCTGGCCCAGCAGTTCGCCGACCGCATCGTCGGACTGCGCGCCGGCGAGATCGTCTTCGACGGCAAGCCCGGCGAGCTCGACGCCGAGACGCTCACCACCATCTATGGCGAGGAAGAGTGGGACACCCGCGTCCAGGAAGAGGAGGCACCCAGCGCCGCCGCGAGCGCAGCCCCGGCGCCCGCCACCCCGCTCACATTGGCCACCGGAGGTGCCCGATGAGCCGTCAGGCCCTGGCCCAGGCGGGCCGCTGGCGGCGCCTGCCGCTGATCGAGACCCCCCGGCTGCGCTGGGGGCTGGCGGCGAGCCTGGCCGTCTATCTGGTGCTGGCCCTCTCCACCATCGACGTCAACTGGGCACGGGTCGCCGAGGGGGCCAGCCGCGGGCTGAACTTCCTGGCCGCCTTCACCCAGCCGGACTTCGTCAGCCGCCGCGGCGACATCCTCGATGGCATCCTGGAAAGCCTCACCATGACGCTCACCTCCACGGTGATCGGCGTGGCCCTGGCCGTTCCAGTCGGCCTGGGGGCGGCGCGCAACATCGCGCCCTGGCCGATCTACTACCTGTGCCGGGGCATCATCACGGTGTCGCGCACCTTCCAGGAGATCATCATCGCCATCCTCTTCGTGGTGATGTTCGGCTTCGGCCCCCTGGCCGGTATGATCACCCTGGCCTTCGCCACCATCGGCTTCATGGCCAAGCTGCTGGCCGAGGACATCGAGGACCTGGACTGGCGCCAGGTGGAGGCGGTGCGCGCCACAGGGGCGAGCTGGTGGCAGACCATGAACCACGCCGTGCAGCCCCAGGTGATGCCGCGGCTGATCGGGCTCTCCATGTATCGCCTCGACATCAACTTCCGGGAGTCGGCGGTGATCGGCATCGTCGGGGCCGGCGGCATCGGCGCCACCCTGAATACCTCCATCAGCCGCTACGAGTACGACACCGCGGCGGCGATCCTGCTGATCATCATCGCCATCGTGCTGCTCTGCGAGTACAGCTCGAGCCATATCCGCCGCTGGACCCAATAGGACACCCCCATGCCCGTTTCAACGACGCCGCAGGGCACGCCTACCTGGCGCCTGCGCACCACCCGCGCCCAGTGGCTGGGCTATCTGGCCTGGCTGGCCGGCGCCTGCCTCTTCCTGCTCTGCTGGAAGCTGATCTCCGACAACACCATGTGGGTCTTCGTGGAGGACGCCGGCCGCCAGGGCAGCGATCTCATCAGCCGCATGCTGCCACCCCGGTGGGAGGTGGCCCACCGGCTCTGGCAGCCCATGTGGGACACCCTCAACATCGCCACCCTAGGCACCCTGCTGGGCATCGCCATGGCCTTTCCGGTGGCCTTTCTGGCGGCCCGCAATACCACCCCCCATCCGCTGTTGCGCAGCGCCGCCCTGGTAGTCATCGTCTCGTCCCGCTCCATCAACTCGCTGATCTGGGCCATGCTGCTGGTCACCATCCTGGGGCCTGGGGTGCTGGCGGGGATCATCGCCATCGCCCTGCGCTCCATCGGCTTCGTCGGCAAGCTGCTCTATGAGGCCATCGAGGAGATCCACCCCACGCCGGTGGAGGCGATCAGCGCCACCGGTGCCGGCCGCCTGCAGGTGATGAGCTACGGCGTACTGCCCCAGGTGATGCCCGCCTTCGCCGGCATCAGCGTCTACCGCTGGGACATCAATATCCGCGAGTCCACGGTGCTGGGGCTGGTGGGCGCCGGCGGCATCGGCCTGCAGCTCAACGCCGCCATCAACAGCCTGGCCTGGAACCAGGTCAGCGTGATCTTCGTGATGATCTTCGCCACCGTGCTGGCCTCGGAGTGGATCTCCGCCCGAGTGCGTCACGCCATCATATGATGAGCGGAAGTGCAGCGGTTGGCGTCGCCACCCGCTGCCTTACTTGCGACGCTCCACCCCGGGCGTCATAGACCTGCAACACCACACCCTCAGGGTGGTTCTTACGCAAAGCACGTAGTGCGCGCCCCTCCAGGAGCCCTAACATGACCAAATCGACCACCACTATCCTGATCGACACCCTGCAGCAGGCTGCCCGGGCGGCCGGTAAACTCCTCCACGAAGGTTACCATGACGTCGGAGTCATCGACTTTGAGTGCAAGGGCGCCTCGGATTTCGTGACCCACTACGACCAGGCGGCTGAACACGCCATCATTGAAACCATCCGACGTGCCCACCCCGATGTGGGCTTTCTCGGCGAAGAAACCGGCGCCACTCCGGCCAGCGACAGCGACCTCACTGTAATCATCGACCCACTCGACGGCACCAACAACTTCCTGCACCGTGTGCCTCACTTCTCGGTCTCTATTGCAGTGCGCCAGGGCAAGGTCCTGACCCACGGTGTGGTCTATCAACCGCTACTGGACGAGATGCTCTGGGCCATCCGTGGCCAAGGGGCTTATCAGGGGTCACAGCGAATGCCCGTTTTACCAGCACGCCCTCTCACTGAGATGCTGGTCGGCACCTGCTTCCCTTATCACGACAAGGGCGACTGCGCGACAAGCCAGCGACAACTCTCCGCTCTGATGCCCCGCGTGGCCGGGATTCGCAGCCCAGGCTCTGCTGCACTCGAGATTGCATATACTGGCCTCGGCCGGTTTGACGCTTTTTGGTCTCAGGGCGCGCGACTGGATCTATGGGACATTGCAGCAGGAATCGTCATTGCACGAGAAGCAGGATGCAAGGTCACCGACCTTTCTTGCAACCCCAATCCCGCTGAGTGGAACAGCTTGCTCATAGCTAAGCCAGAGCAACATGATAAGCTTTTAAGCGTACTGGTCAAGTGAAAGGGAGGGGGCAAGGCGTGTCATCAACAAATCCTGAGTTTATCGGATATGGACAGATGATGGGGTTAGTGCAGATGGTCGACAGGCTCTTTATTTTACCATGCAAACCGTCCTTCTAAGCCGTATCCAAAGTGATCGTCACTTTAAGCAAAATCCCGACTTCCCACTGGCACATAGGTTTCACCTGACCACATGAACCCATTAATGCTCGATACTTCCAGCCTCGCGAAAGCCACTTTGGCCATCCAAAGACGCACTGGGGATATCTCGCTGATCTTATGGAAAGCACGACCCCATCCTCACATAATCACTATATGTAAAGAGTGGTATTGGGAGAGATTCTCACCAAGGTGATGGAGAGATTTTCATAACCTTCCCAGATCAAGTTAGAGGTGCAGCAAGCCAAACTGACACAGTACCATTCTCGCAATAATCTCCGAGCTGAATGCATACGGATAGATGATACCAGCAACACTGACCAAAAACTGTAACAAGAATCCTGATATAATCACACCCTCCAGGTTATCCTAGTGGAAAATTTAAGAATTTTTATTACAAGGGTGGGAGTAATGAGTCTTGGCGTTTGGCTTACTTTCCTAATGGCTTCGTTTTTGGTGAGCATATCTCCAGGGGCAGGAGCTATCAACACGATGAACAGCGGAATTAATAATGGTGTTAAGTCCGCCTTCCCAACCATCTTGGGCTTGCAACTTGGGTATGGCATACAGATTCTAGCAGTTGCTATTGGAATTGGGGCAATCTTAGCATCTTCCACCACAATTTTCTCACTTATCAAGTGGATGGGAGTTGCATATCTAGTTTGGTTAGGCGTTCAGAAGTGGAGATTACCTGGCTCCTTGGGCAACATCGATAATGGCGAGAACACAAAGAAGAAGCAGTTCTGGCAATCTGCGTTCGTCAACCTAACCAACCCTAAAGCCACGGTATTTCTGGTCGCTCTTTTCCCCCAGTTCCTATCCAACAGCAGCACGTCATCTTATATACCCCAGCTCTTTCTAATGGGCGGAACGCTCCTCACTGTAGATATTATCGTCATGTTCTGCTATGCAGCACTGGCTAGCCAGCTCAAGCGATTTGTCAACTCCACATCAAGAATAAAACTTATGAATCGCGCATTTGGTTCTTTTTTTATAATCGCAGCCATTATGCTTGCAGCCTACAAAAAGACTTGACTCCATGAGATCAGCATACAAAGGAGAGTAGCGCCATTCTGCTTGCTGCCAAAATTAAATCATTACGAGCCCCTAAGCTGAATATCAACAGCTCTCTTCAGACTACAAGTGCGGAGATAACACACCTTTCAAGCCTGGGATAAGAATATTCTGATCCCTCCCAATCAGCCCTCCTTCCGTGCGGAAGGAGGGCTAAGGTCATGCAACAAGTTGTCTGGCCAGGGCCATCTCCACGGAGTCTCCGTCCGTATTGAGGGCATCCAGGCCCGACTCGGGCACGTCTCCCGACGTGCTCTGGGCCACGGCGATCTTCTTGGCCATCAGCGACAGGCAGGCGATCTGTGACGATCCGGCATAGCCGAGGTAGAGCACCTTCACCGACTGCCGCTGGCCGATCCGCCAGGAGCGGCGGGCAGCCTGCTGCAGGGTGTAGACGTTCCAGCCCGTCTGCATGAAGACGATGGTGGGGAAGTCCAGCAGGTCGAGCCCGGTCTTCACCAGGTCCGGATTGGTGATCAGCAAGTCGACACCGCGGTCGACCTGATCGGCAATCCAGTCCTCGCGCCGCTGGGTCTCCACGCTCGAGCGCAGCACCGCGACCTTGAAGCCGGCCTGGATGAGCACCGCCTTGAGTCGGCTGCTGGTATCGCGCTTGCCGGTGTAAGTCGTGTAGACCAGCACCTTGCGCCCCTCCGCCTTCTCTTGCCGGCAGATATCCACCAGCTCACGCTCCTTGGGCATCGGCTGCTGCTCGCCATAGAGGCTCTTCACGAACGCCAGCAGGCTGCCCGAGCGCGGATGCTTGACCGTCTCCGGTCGGAAGCAGCAGTCCGGCCAGGCCAGCAGCGCATTGAGCACCACACCCAGCAGGGTGGTGTCCTTGCGTGCCAGCGCCTGTCTGAGCTCGGCGGTCAGTTGACCCTCGAGCCGCCGGTAGGCAAAGGCCTGCTCGTCGTCCATCGGCACCTCGATGAAGTCTTCATCGTAGGGCGGCAACACGTTGCCACCGATGTCCTTGAGCTTGAGGAAGACGGTGAAGGGCAGCACGTAGCGCATGATGCCCTTGGGGCCGAAGCCCGGGGCCTTGACGGTGCGCACCGACAGCTTCTTGCCTCGTGCTGTCTTGTGCGCGTCACCGTCGCGCTCGGTGTAGATGTCCTTCAGCACCCCGTGGTCACGCAGGAACGACATGGCCGCAGGGCCCATCGATCCGCGCCCGTTGGGGCGATAGCCGTCTTCGAGCATCTTCGGCGTGAGGATGCGGAACAGCAGGTGGAACAGTCGAGTCGCCCCGGGGAACTTCCCCCCGAGGCGCTCACAGAACCGTACGTGAACCTCTCAGCTCATACGGCTCTTCTTACCCAACCCTGCCCATACAGCAGCGGCCAGTGGGCAAACAGCCGAGGATTCTGTCGCGCC
>WPCH01265213.1_pt1 | contig 27900 bp, 26 predicted proteins | sample 5399881 | NCBI WGS metagenome assembly WPCH01 (sample SAMN12869468, study PRJNA574797) | sludge metagenome | isolation source: wastewater treatment of pH5 | place: China:Beijing | collected 2019-05-20
AAGACGCTATCTTCTTTCCCAGAGGTCTGTTAGAGAAGGGTAATTTGGACTTTTCCTTCAGCGGATTAAAAACCGCCGCTCTCAATTATCTAAACCAGGCCAAACAGAAGGACCAAGAAGTGGCCTTAGAGGACTTTGCCGCCAGCTTTCAATGGGCCATCATTGATGTCCTAACGCAAAAGCTGATGGCCGCCGCTAAGGACCATAAGGTGGAGCAGGTGGTGCTATCTGGCGGTGTGGCGGCCAATTCCACGTTTAGAAACCATGTGGAAGCCAAAGTTAAAGAAGCAGGCATGGAGCTTCTCTACCCACCGGTTCATCTTTGCACCGACAATGCGGCTATGATCGGTAGCGCAGGCTATTTCAGTTACCTCGCGGGAAAACTGAGTAATAATTCACTTAACGCTGTTGCCAATTTGCGTTTAGGGGAACTTTAGGAGGATCATATGCGAGCTGAAGTTATCTTAAGCCCTGGGGAATTTTCCCTGCATGACTTGACAGGAAAAACGGGCATTGTCATTGATGTCTTTCGTTTCACCACCACCATCTTAACGGCCCTAGAGGCTGGTATTGAACGCTTTTGTCCAGTGGCCGAAATTGAGGACGCCTGGGCCCTGAAAAACTCCCACCCTGATTTCCTCTTGGCAGGAGAACGGCAAGCTTTGAATATCTCTGGCTTTGATTTTGGGAACTCACCATTGGATCACTATGGGAAAGAGTATGCAGGCGGTGACTTGGTTTGTTCTACAACCAATGGTACTCGAGCCATTCATGGGGCTAGGGGAGCCCAGGAGATTGTTCTAGCGTCCATGCGGTCGGCGGCAGCTGTGGCAGCCTATGTGAAAGAACAAGGTCGCGATCTTGTGTTCTTACCGGCAGGTCTAGCCGGTAAATTTTCTCTTGAAGACACATGGTGTGCTGGCTTTATTCTGAGTTTGCTGGAGCTTGAAGAACTTGGTGATGGGGCGAAGGTTGCCTTACTCACCTATGAGCAAATTTCCAGAGAAGACCTGGTACATAGTGCTCATGGAAAACGTTTACAAGGACTAGGACTCCTTGAGGATCTTGATTTTTGCTTGGAGTTGAACGCTAGTTCAGGAGTAGTAATCTGGGATCAGAACTCTGGTTGGGGTGCCTTGAAGCGATAAGGCTAGCAAAGCGAAGATAATCTACGAATTTGGTTCTAAATAATCAATTATGCCTTTTTTTGCTATGTCCGTAGACTTGCAAAAATTGGTGCGGTTGATTAATATATGGTATAGATTTAGCACTCACCAAGAACGAGTGCTAACAACATAGTATTGAAGGGGGTACATGTAGTTGAACATTAAACCATTAGGAGATCGCGTGGTCTTAAAAGTTTTGGAAGCTGAAGAAAAAACTGCAAGTGGCATCGTCTTACCAGACACCGCCAAAGAAAAGCCACAACAGGCTAAAGTATTGGCTGTAGGACCTGGCAAATACGGTGAAGATGGAACATTGGTGCCCATGAGTGTTAAAGAAGGGGATACCGTTTTATTCGCGAAGTACGCTGGAACTGAAGTAAAGTACGGCAACGAAGAATTACTTATTCTCAAAGAATCCGACCTACTAGCAATCGTAGGATAATCTAACAAGGAAGGTGACTAACTATGGCTAAAGATTTACTTTTTAGGGAAGATGCCCGTAAAAAGCTAGAAGCAGGTGTCAATACCTTAGCTGACGCCGTTAAAATTACTCTGGGACCTAAAGGACGAAACGTTGTCATTGAAAAGTCCTATGGTTCTCCCACCATTACCAATGATGGTGTAACCATTGCCAGAGAGATCGAATTAGAAGATCCATTTGAAAACCTGGGAGCTCAATTAGTTAAAGAAGTAGCCACCAAGACTAATGATATCGCTGGTGATGGTACAACAACCGGTACTGTCTTGGCACAAGCCATTGTCCGTGAAGGCCTTAAGAACGTGGCCGCCGGCGCAAACCCGATTTTCGTCAAGCGGGGTATTGAGCAAGCAGTAGAAGCTATTGTAGGTGAGATCAAAGCTACAGCTAAACCTGTAGAAACCCGGGACGCCATCTCTCAAGTGGCCTCCATTTCTGCTGGCGATACGACCATCGGTGATTTGATAGCGGACGCTATGGAAAAAGTGGGCAAAGATGGAGTTATTACGGTTGAAGAGTCTAACACCATCGGTACCACACTAGACGTGGTAGAAGGTATGCAGTTTGATCGTGGTTATGTTTCCCACTATATGGTTACAGATACCGATCGCATGGAAGCAACCTTAGAAGACCCATATATCCTCATTACAGACCGTAAAATCAGTGCTATTGCTGACATCCTGCCTATTCTTGAAAAGACTATGCAGGCTGGCAAGCCGCTTCTAATCATTGCTGAAGATGTGGAAGCCGAAGCCTTGGCAACTTTAGTGCTCAATAAGCTTAGAGGCACCCTCAATGTTGTGGCTGTAAAAGCTCCTGGTTTTGGAGACAGACGTAAAGCCATGCTTGATGATATTGCGGTTGTAACAGGTGGACAGTTGGTGAGCGAAGAGGTTGGTCTCAAGCTCGAAAACACCACTATTGAAATGCTTGGTCAAGCTCGCCAAGTCATTGTGACTAAAGAAGACACCACCGTAGTCGATGGCCGTGGCACACCTGATGCAATTGCAGCCCGCATCCATCAGATTCGTACCGAAATCGAAGACACCACATCCGATTATGATATCGAAAAACTTCAAGAGCGCTTGGCTAAGCTTTCTGGTGGCGTAGCAGTTATTCAAGTTGGTGCACCTACAGAAACCGAGCTCAAAGAGAAGAAACATCGCATTGAAGACGCTCTCTCTGCAACTCGTGCTGCTGTTGAAGAAGGCATCGTTGCTGGTGGTGGAACCATGTTGATTGACGCCCGTGGCGCTTTAGATAACTTAAATCTGACGGGTGATGAGGCTACAGGAGTTTCCATTATTCTCCGTGCCCTAGAAGAACCTTTGAAGATGATTGCCAACAATGCCGGTGTCGAAGGCGCCATCGTTGTCGAAAAAGTCAAGAACGCTGCTAAAGGTGTAGGCTTTGATGTCCTCACAGAAGAGTATGTGGACATGGTTGATAAGGGTATTATTGACCCAGCCATGGTAACCAGAAGTGCTCTTCAGAATGCAGCTTCGATCGGCGCTATGATTCTGACCACAGAGGTCTTAATCGTTGATCAACCTGCAGACGAAGCTCCAATGCCTGGTGGCGGCATGGGTGGCATGGGCGGAATGGGCGGTATGATGTAATAAACGAGTCGAATATGACTCAGTAATTAGAGAGGTCTTTCATCAGTGTACAAAACTGGTGAGAGGCCTCTTCTTACACGCCAGCATGTTTAAGTCACTTTGAGAACCATACAATTCGTCACATCAAAGGGGTACACTAAGGTCAAGACATTACGTTAATTTAGGGCATTTTAAGTTAACACTGCATTTACAAGGGGAACATAGAGGCCGTGGCGAAAACAGTATTACGAAAAACGATGCTGGGTGGGATGGGTTTGCAGGTAAAAGTTTTGCTTAGTACCGAAGATATAGCTAGCAGAGTACGAGAACTTGGGCAGGAAATCAGTAAAGACTATGGTGATAAAGATCTCGTGGTAGTTGGTATCTTAAAAGGTGCTGTAGTGTTCATGAGTGATTTGATTCGAGAGATTATGGTTCCTTTAGAAATTGATTTTATGGCAACATCAAGCTATGGACAATCTACGAAGAGCTCTGGTGTTGTTCAACTCCTCAAAGACTTGGATACCGTCATAGAGGGTCGAGATGTCTTGGTTGTAGAAGACATCATCGATTCGGGGCTTACTTTATCCTATCTTTCGCAGCTACTCCTGTCACGTAAACCAGCCAGTGTAAAGACGGCGGTGTTGTTAGATAAACCAGATCGGCGGCAAACACAGTTTGTCCCCGACTATGTGGGTTTTTCCATCCCAGATGAATTTGTGATTGGCTATGGACTGGATTTTAATCACAAATTTAGGGAGTTACCATATATAGGTGTGGTACGTGAATAAAACGGAGGGTTGAAATTTGAAACAAATCTTAGTGGTGGATTATGGTTCTGACCAGGCCCAGGATATGGCTACAAAAGTGCGGGAATTGGGCGTATATAGTGAAATCGTTCCTAGTTTTTCCCTCAAAAAGACTCTAGATAAGAGTAGGCCTTCTGGGATCATTCTTGTAGGTAGTGTTCCAGATAACACTCTCAGCTGGCTACAAGAGTCGAGTATTCCGGTTTTATCTTCCGGGGATGTAGAAACATTCTTGGATGAAACGTGTGGAGATACCAGAGAATGGACAGTTGATAACTTTTTGCATCAGGCCATAGAAAAGATTCGTGCTCAAGTGGGCACAGGAAAAGTAATTTGTGGTCTTAGTGGGGGCGTTGATTCTTCGGTTGCGGCAGTCTTAGTTCACAAAGCCATCGGAGATCAGTTGACCTGTGTCTATGTGGATCATGGATTAATGCGTGCTGGCGAGAGCGAGCAGGTTGTTGAAACATTTCAAGGTCAATTCGGCATTCCTCTCGTTCATGTTGATGCCCGGGATCGGTTTATCGATAAACTTCAAGGAATAGAGGATCCTGAAGAAAAGAGAAAAATTATAGGAACAGAGTTTATCAGAGTCTTCGAAGAGGAGGCTGCCAAAATTGGAGATGCCGCCTTCTTGGTACAAGGAACTGTCTATCCAGACGTTATCGAAAGTGGCGCGGATTCAGGCAAGTTGGTGAAATCCCACCATAATGTCGGTGGTCTGCCCGAAGACCTGCAGTTTGAATTAGTGGAACCTTTGGTCACTTTGTTCAAGACCGAAGTGAGAATCCTTGGTGAGAAACTGCAAATTCCTCATGAAATCGTCTGGAGACACCCTTTCCCCGGCCCAGGTTTGGGCATTAGGATCATGGGAGATATCACGAGAGAAAAATTGGAGATCTTAAGGAAAGCCGACGCCATTGCCATGGAAGAAATCAAGAATGCCGGTTGGTATCACAAGATCTGGCAGGCCCTAGTGGTGCTAACAAATACACGCACTGTTGGAGTTTTTGAGGGCGAGCGTACCTATGACTATGTCGTTGCCTTACGTTTTGTAACAAGTAGTGATGCTATGAATGCAGATTGGGTTCGGATTCCATATGATCTTTTGGACACTATTAGCCAACGTTTGATGACCGAAGTTAGAGGGATCAATCGAGTTGTTTATGATGTAAGTTCGAAGCCGCCAGCTACCATCGAGTGGGAATAGGGGGATGTTGCCATGATCAAGTATAATGAGAGTGGTCTTGTACCAGCGGTTATCCAAGATACCCAAGGCAAGGTTTTAATGTTAGCCTATATGAATGAAGAGGCATTGACTAAGACACTGCAGACCGGTGAAACTTGGTTTTATAGTCGCAAACGGGCAGAGGTTTGGAAAAAAGGGGCCGATTCTGGCAATGTGCAAAAGGTTCGTCGCATTACTGCTGATTGTGATAGAGATACCCTGCTGATTACGGTAGATCAGCATGGGCAAGGAGCTTGTGATGATGAGTCAGAGACCTATAGCTGTTTCCATAATCTAATTATGTCTGATGGTCCTGATCAGAGTGATCTCAGACCCGAGCGCGAAGCCCTTTCTTGGCTCTATGCGAATATCGAGGACAGAAAACGTACGCCTAAAATTGGGTCCTATACCAACTATTTAATGGAAAACGGTTTGGATAAGATTCTAAAGGCCTTTGGAGAAGAAGCTACGGAAGTGATTATTGCAGGAAAGAATGCTGGTGACGACGAGGAACTCGTTTATGAAGCTAGTGATCTTCTTTATCACCTTTTAGTGCTTTTGGTCTATCGTAGAATTAGTCTCGACACTGTCTGGGAGGAACTACTAGGACGTTCCAGTTTATCTGGTAATTAACCTCTCTAAAATAGAGGACACCTTTCTGCTGGAGAGAATTTATGCAGAAAGGTGTTTTGCCGTCAAGGTCTATCTAAAGAAACGGTGGTTTCCGATGGTTATAGTTGTGGTGCGGTTCCACACCCAGGAGTTGGCTCCAACTTTGGCTGGTGCGAAGAATCCCGTGGCATTTAGAGATGGATCCCAGCCAACTAAAGCGTCATTCACCGCATTTTTCGCAGTCTGGCTTGCGGGTGTCTTAATGGCCCCATTTAACACCGGCTCATATTGGTAGTAGCGTCTACCTTCTGAAACTACTACATGGTTGATGACGCCCGCTAGTGTGTTAGGATATTCGGGGTGGAGCACTCTGCTTAATACCGTAGCCGCAACAGCTACTTGGCCTCGGTAGATTTCGCCTTTCGCCTCGGAATGGACTAGTCTTGCAAAGAGATCCAGTTCGCTGGCTGAAAAAATAGTCGTCATCTTTTCACTGACAGTTATGTTCGAGTTGGTGATAGCCACCTGTTTTTTGAGAGGTCTGTAAAAGACTTTTTCAATGGTTAAGGTGTAGGTTCCAGGAACAACGTTCTTGAACTCAAATGCACCATCCTTGATTGTGGTATTGTATCCCGCTTGTCCATTTGTGAGTGTAACTTGTCCACTCCAAAGTGAAAGGCCGCTTGTAGCATCCTCCACGAGACCCGTCAAGGCCCCTTTTTGATGATTGTCTGAGGGAGTCACACCTGTCTCTCTCAGACAACCACTGAGAATAACTGCTAATATTAGAACACTTGCTAGTAAAGAATAATTTCGCAAAATGATACCCTTCCTTCCTTGTACTGTCAGCAATTTTCTTGATCTTATATTTCTTCCTAGGGCATGACCACCCTGCAGGGAAACGCTGGAAGACCCTGTGGGGCGTTGGTAAGGGTTTTTTGCATAAAGGAGACGGCTATGGATTATTTGCAAAACTTAAATCCCAATCAACAACTCGCGGTGACGACAACTGAGGGACCACTCTTGGTAGTGGCTGGGGCAGGCAGTGGCAAGACTAGAGTCTTGACTACCAGGATTGCCCATTTAATTGAAACTCTCAAAGTACCTCCCTATAAAATTGCGGCGGTGACATTTACAAATAAAGCAGCACAAGAAATGCGTGAACGGATCGAGAGCTTGGTGGGGCCAAGTAGTGGACAGGTCTTCATGGGTACCTTTCACTCCCTCTGCGTCAGAATTCTCCGTGTAGAGGTAGCACACAGTGGTTATGAACCTAACTTTCAGATTTTTGATCAGACCGATCAGCTTGCAGTCATTCGAGAGTGTTTAAAAGATCTGAATTTGGATCCCAAGAAGGTGGCACCTAAACAGATCTTGGGAGCCATCGGCAAAGCTAAGGATGAATTGCTGACCCCTGCACAGTACCCAGTCTCGGGGGGAGATTTTTGGCAACAAACAGTAGCTAATGTCTACGAAAAGTACCAAGAGAAGCTAATTAGGAGTAACGCCTTAGACTTTGATGACTTGATCATGGTCACGGTAAAAATGTTTCAGAAGCACCACCAGGTCTTACGCAAGTATCAGGAGCGTTTTGAGTATATCTTAGTGGATGAGTATCAAGATACGAATATGGCCCAATACTTGCTTGTCCAACTTATCGCTGAGAGTACGGGCAATATTTGTGTTGTGGGTGACGAGGACCAAAGCATCTATGCCTTTAGAGGAGCTGACATCCGCAATATCTTGGAGTTCGAAAAGGACTTTCCAGGGGCTACAGTCATTAAACTCGAAGAAAATTACCGCTCTACCAAGACCATCTTAGGTGCTGCCAATTCCGTGATCCAAAATAATACGGAACGCAAAGAAAAAACACTGTGGACTAGCCGAGACGCGGGAGAGAAAGTTGTTTTTCATCAAGGTGAAAATGAGAGATTTGAGGCGCGCTTTGTAGCCGAGACCATTGCCAAGCTACGGGGCGAAGAGAATCGGAGTTTTAAGGACTTCACGATTTTGTACCGTACCCATGCCCTTTCTAGGGTGTTTGAGGAAGAATTTATGCGTAGGGGAGTGCCTTATCGCATTGTCTCGGGTCTGCGTTTCTATGAACGAAAGGAAATCAAGGACCTGTTAGCCTACTTGCGTCTGATCCATAATCCCTACAATGATCTTAGCTTTTTAAGGATTGTGAATGTCCCCAAACGGGGCTTAGGTGATGCCACCATGGCCCGCTTGAGTGACTATGCCCAGCAGTTTGGAATCAGTCTCTTTGAAACCCTGTCTTTTCTTGATGGTGTTGATGGTTTGAGTCCCAGGTTTAAAAACGCCTTGGAAGCATTCAGAGTACTAATTGAAGGGTTCCGTATGCAATTGGGGGACTTTAGGTTGACTGAACTTACGGAGTCCGTATTACAACAGAGCGGGTATCTTAGTGAGCTTGAGTCAGAAGGTGATGAGGAGGCCAGAACTCGAATTGAGAACCTGCGTGAGTTCTTGTCTGTGACAAGTCAATTTGAAGACGAAGTATCTCCTACGGATTTGGGAGCACTACTAGAACATGTAGCTTTAATCAATGATGTGGACACATATGATCAACAGGCCGATGCGGTGAGTATGATGACACTTCACGCCTCCAAGGGGTTAGAGTTCCCTGTTGTTTTCATTGTTGGTCTCGAGGAGGGGATATTTCCCCATTCGCGGTCGGCCTTTGAAGAGGGTCAACTTGAAGAAGAAAGGCGTTTAGCCTATGTGGGCATGACCCGGGCCGAAGAACGTCTCTTCTTGACTTGTAGTCGTCAGCGTACTCTATATGGAGCAACCAATCTCAACCCTGTTTCTACCTTTGTGGGCGAAATTGCAGAGGAGTTTCTGAAAGAGACAGGGCTCCAGTCCCCAGCGTTCAGTTTAAGAGGAATCGTCCCTGAAGGCCCGCCTAAGAAAAAATCGTCTGATGCAGCATACAAAGCTGGCGATAAGATTCGCCACAAAAGTTGGGGTGAGGGTATGGTGGTCTCGGTGAATGAATCCGGTGGCGACTTGCAGCTGAGTATCGCCTTTCCAGAGCAAGGGATCAAGACTGTCATTGCGCACCTAGCACCAATAACAAAGATTTAGCAGGGAGAATTCAAAATGGAAAACCTTAGGCAGCGAATTGAGAAGATACGGTTAGAACTTAGGCAGCACAATTATAGGTATTATGTCTTGGATGACCCTAGTATTTCTGACCACGAATATGATAATTTAATGCGTGAACTGGAAGAGCTAGAAGCTCGGCATCCAGAACTCATTACTTCTGATTCGCCTACTCAAAGGGTGGGGCATACACCTAGTGTAAAGTTTTCTCCGATCAACCATGGTTATCCTCTCCTAGGGCTTAGTAATGCCTTTTCACAGGAGGAACTCTTGGCTTTCCAAGACAGGGTCCAAAGGCAGATCAAGGGTCCCATAAGCTATGTTTGTGAACTGAAAATAGATGGGCTCTCTGTTTCTTTGGATTACGAAGATGGTGTCTTTGTCCGTGGAGCGACCAGGGGAGATGGAATGATTGGGGAAGACATTACTTTAAATTTGCGAACCATTCGCTCTCTTCCATTGCGACTCAATGAACCAGTTACGATCAATGTTAGGGGAGAAGTCTTTATCAATCGCAAGGACTTTGACGCCTTTAATCAGGAACGCCAAAATCTTGGAGAAAGCATTTTTGCGAATCCCCGCAATGCTGCAGCAGGCTCCCTCCGTCAACTGGATCCAAGGCTCACAGCTCAAAGGCCCCTAGACATCTTTTTGTTCAGTGTGGGTTCAAGTGTCCCTGAAGATATCAAAACCCAGGGCCAGGCCTTAGGTTTCATGCACCACCTAGGCTTGAGGACCAATCCTCACACGGAAGTCTGCCGAGATTTTTCTGAGGTTTTGGAGTTTGTTGAGAAGTGGCAAAACAAGAGCAGGCGTGAAAGTCTTGCTTATGATATTGATGGAGTTGTTGTGAAAGTCAATGAGCTGGCAACCCAAACGGAGCTGGGAACAACTGCACGAAGCCCCAGATGGGCTATGGCTTACAAGTTCCCCGCGGAACAGGTTGTCACAAAGGTCTTAAATATTGCGGTGCAGGTTGGCCGTACTGGAGCGTTAACTCCCCTAGCTGAGCTAGAGCCTACCTTAGTGGATGGTTCTACGGTGAGTCGGGCCACGTTGCATAATGAGGACATTGTGCGCGATCGAGACATTCGAGTTGGTGATTATGTTGTGCTCCAAAAGGCCGGGGATGTGATTCCCGAAATTGTTCAGTCCTTACCCGAACGACGAAATGGTAGCGAGGTTCCATTTCAAATGCCCACGAACTGCCCAGCTTGTGGCGGCGGAGCAGTGAGAATACCTGGTGAAGCCGTCACTCGCTGTGTGAACGGGAGTTGCCCTGCCCAGCGTGTGGAAAGATTGATTCACTTTGCCTCCAAGGGAGCCCTGGATATTGAGGGCTTAGGACCAGCAAGTGTCTTGCAGTTGGTGGAGGCCGGGTTGGTGCAAAGCCCGGTGGACTTTTACAAGCTTGAAAAGGATGATTTGCTTCAGTTAGAACGGTTCGGCGAGAAGTCTGCCGAAAACCTAATTGAGGCCATCCAAAGTAGTAAGGATCAACCTTTTGCCCGGGTTCTATTTGGCTTGGGGATTCGTTTGGTGGGAGCAGAGGTTGCCAGAGAGGTTGCCACCGCGACCAAGAATTTTGAGCAGCTGATCAAGCTCGGTAAGGAAGAACTGCTGGAGATCCCTGCAGTCGGTGAAAAAATTGCAGAGTCTCTCCTAAATTACTTTGCTGATCCCGACAACCAAGAGTTAATCAAAGGCCTTTTAGACCAGGGACTGATGGCAGTAAAGGAAGTGGAAGTAGAGAAGAAACAAGTTTTGGAGGGTCTAACCTTTGTGGTAACGGGTAAGTTAGAAGGGTTTAGCCGGTCTGCTATCGAAGATTTCTTACGCTCCCTCGGTGCCAATGTCACCTCAAGTGTGAGCACTAAGACAAGTTTTCTCGTGGCTGGACCGGGAGGTGGCTCGAAACTTACTAGGGCTACGGAGTTGGGGGTTCCCATTCTCTCGGAGATAGAGTTAATCGAATTTTTGGGGGAAAGAGGTGTTAGACTTGATTGATCGCCAAGAAGTGATGCGCATGGCCAGACTTGCTCGATTAGAACTTAGTGAAGGGGAAATTGAGCTGTACCAAAGGGATTTAACGAGTTTTCTAACCTCTGGTAAGAAGCTACAGCAAGTGGATGTAACTGAGGTCGAAGGGACTTCTCATGCTGTTTTAGTGACCCATGAACTGCGCCAGGATAAAGTTGGAACCAGCCTTTCGCAAGATGCAGTCCTTTCTGCAGGTCCACAAGTTGAGGAGGGCTTTTTCAAGGTGCCTCGCATTGTGGAGGCTGCAGAATGAGAAAGCTAGCGAGATTATTAGAAACCAGAGAAATCTCTAGTCAAGAGACGGTGGAACACTATCTTAAGGAAATTGATCGGTTAGAACCGAAGCTCAATTCCTTTATCACCATTGATAGGGAGGCGGCTTTGGTGCAAGCCAAAGCATCGGATGCACGGCGGGTTCGAGGTGAGACCCTATCGCCTTGGGATGGCATACCCATCGCGGTAAAAGATAACATTTCTACTCAAGCTCTCAGGACTACCTGTGCCTCTCGCTTCTTGAAAAACTATCACCCCCTCTTTGATGCGACTGTGGTTGGTTATCTGAAGGATGCTGGGCTTCCCATCATTGGCAAAACCAACCTAGATGAGTTTGCCATGGGTTCATCAACAGAGTATTCAGCTTTTGGGGTAACCTGTAATCCTCACGATCAAGAGAGGGTGTCGGGTGGATCGAGCGGTGGTTCGGCTGCTTGTGTAGGCGCCGGTGAAATTCCTTGGTCCTTAGGAACTGACACAGGTGGTTCCATTAGGCAACCTGCTTCTTTTTGTGGCGTGGTAGGTCTCAAGCCTACTTATGGATCGGTTTCCCGTTATGGGGTGGTGGCTTTAGCTCCATCTCTGGATCAGGTTGGCCCCCTTGCCCGGACCGTTGAAGATGCAGCCATCTTGTTTCAAATCCTTGCTGGACCCGACCTCAAGGATGCAACTTCTGCCCATGCTCCAGGCTTTCGGGTTCCCACATGGGATCCCGAGATCATGAAGGGTCTAAAGATTGGAGTCCCCCAGGAGTTTTTTAGTGAGGGCCTCAATGAAGAAGTAGAGCAGGCGGTTCGAAAGTGTTTAAGTCTCCTAGAGGAACAAGGGGCTATCTTAGAGCCCATTTCTCTAGCTACCAATGCATACGCCATCGATACATATTTGACTCTGGTAACTGCTGAAGCCAGCTCGAGTCTTGCCCGCTATGATGGGGTTCGGATTGGAGAGCGTGTTGACGCTGAAGACTCCACAACCATGTTTGCCAGGAGCAGGGCCCGTGGCTTTGGGCCCGAAGTAAAACGCCGCATTATGCTTGGAACGTATGTCTTGAGTGCCAGCCATTATGAGGCATATTATGAACAGGCCCAAAGGGTGCGAACCCTAATTAAAAAGGATGTAACAAAGGCATTAGGAAGGGTTGATGTGATCATAACTCCCACAACCCCTACCACGGCCTTTAAAATTGGTGCTACGCGCAATCCATTAGAGATGTACCTATCGGATCTTTTTACAGCCATGGCTAATCTAAGTGGGATTCCAGGCCTTAACGTTCCCTGTGGTAAAGACTCTCAGGGCTTGCCTATGGGTATCCAGATTATGGGCAATCACTTCCAAGAGGAACTAGTTTTCCAGGTAGGGCATTTTCTCGAAACGGCACAGAAAGGGGTGCTATAGTGATGAGCTATGATACGGTCATAGGTCTGGAAATCCATGTGGCCTTGCTAACGCAAAGCAAGTTCTTGTGTAGCTGTAAAACCTCCTTTGGAGCTCCCCCTAATAGTCAGTGTTGCCCTATTTGTCTGGGGCTTCCTGGCACTTTGCCTTTGATTAATGAAAAGGCTGTGGAGTATGCGGTTAAAGCAGGCCTAGCTCTAAATTGCCGAATCAACTACTTTAGCAGATTTGATCGAAAGAACTATTTCTACCCTGATTTGCCGAAAGCATATCAAATTACCCAAGATGCTTTTCCCCTGTGCACCAAGGGTTTTCTCGAATATTATATGGATGATCAGCTTGTTCGAACAGAGATCACCCGCATCCACATGGAAGAAGAAGCGGGCAAGCTTATTCACAGTGCTCCCAGTATCATAGATTCAGAATACTCTTTAGTGGATTATAATCGGGCCGGTATACCCTTGATTGAGATTGTGACAGCGCCAGAAATTCGCAATCCGAGGCAGGCTAGGTTGTTCTTAGAACAACTCAGACTCCTTATGAGTTATATTGGCGTGTCGGATACGAAAATGGAAGAGGGTTCCTTAAGGTGTGACGCTAACATCTCTCTAAAACCTAGGGGAAGTACGATCTTAGGGACTAAGGTGGAGATGAAAAATCTCAATTCCTTTCGAGCCTTAGAAAGAGCTTTGGAGTATGAAGAGGCGAGGCAGAGCGAAGTTTTGCAAAGAGGTGACAAGGTCAAGCAGGAGAGCCGGACGTGGGATGACAGGGCACTTAGAACCATGCCCATGCGCTCTAAAGGTGATGCTCCAGATTACAGGATCTTTCCAGAGCCGGACTTACCGCCCTTAAACTTGGATCCTGCTTGGGTTGCCCTGATCACGGCCACCATTCCCGAACTTCCCCTTGAACGTTTGAGACGTTTAGAAGACGAGTATGGTCTCTCCCGTTATGAATCAAACTTCTTCGTTAATTATCCCGACTTTGCCCAGATTTTCTTTGAGTTGGCCCAAGGGGATTTGGATAAGAGGTTTATTGTTAACTTTCTCATGGGTGATTACGCCCGCCTAGCCAGGGAGCAGGGTCATCTCAGTCCCAAACGAATTGGGGGACTGCTTGAGATCATAGGCGAAGGGCTCATTAGTCATAGTCAAGGCAAGGATGTCTTGGAGGAACTCTTTAAATCGAATGGTGCTGCCAGGGAAATTGTGAAAGAGAAAGGCCTCGAGGTGGTCCGTGACCCTGCGAAAATCAGGGTCATCCTCCATGAGATATTAGCGGCAAATGCCCAATTAGTAACCCGTATTAGGGAGGGTGAGACAAAGCTCCTAGGCTTTTTTGTTGGTCAGGTGATGCGTGCCACACAAGGGAAAGCAGATCCTGAAATGGTGAACCAACTTCTCCAAGAGCTCCTGGGGAAAACTGAAGGCAATTAGCAGGATTTTCCGCTAGGTAAAGGGAATAAAGGTGTAGAAGAGAAAAGTAGGGGTCAAAAAATGGAAAATGTCATGTTTTTCTTTGCCAACCTTCCTGTTTATACCTATGGCTTCATGTTGGGCATAGGGCTGGTGATTGGATCCATCTTGGCTCAGCGGGAAGGGAAGCGTAAGGGCATAGGTTCTGATTTCATCTTTCGTTACATTGTGCAAGTAAATCTAGTCTTTGTCCTTGTGGGACGAGTTGCCTGTGTCTATAAGATTCAAGGCTGGCGCACTTTGATTTTCCCATGGACTTTGTTTTCCGGTACTCAACTGCATGATGTGGGAGGTCTTATCGGAGCTGGTATCTATACCATCTACTTCATCTTCCGTCATGTAAATGACCCTGCAAGTTTCTTAGACGCCCTCATTCCTTCGGTTGCTTTAATGCAATCCCTTGGGTATTTGGGGTCTAGCATTCTTGGCCGAGAAACCATGAGCACTTGGGGCGTGGATTTGGGCGAGTTTATGTTACACCCCTTACCTTTGTACTCGGCGCTAACATACTATATTATCTTTTCCCTCCTTTGGAGGATGCGGCGTAATTTGCGCTATGATGGACAACTGTTTTTGGGATACCTCACACTTAGTGCACTGGCACAGCGTATCTTGATGTCCTTTCGAGAAGTATTTGGAGACTCGGCAAACCCCTGGTTATATACCTTTGCCTTTATTATCTTTGGTTCTGCCTGGTTTTTTCTACACATTAGAACACCTTTCACTGATGCGCGTCGGCGCTTAAATCTAGGTGATTGGCGTTCCTGGTTAGTCTATTTTGCTTCGGTTTTGGGAGTAGGGCTGATCATGATTCGATTTTTTTATTGGCGTTTCAGTTAAGCGAGGGGGTGGTGGCATGTTGAAGGATTGGGTACGCACTCGTTTAGAACAGGCATCCCATCGGCTCACACCACAGAGGGAAGCAGTGGTGGATGTGCTGATTGCTAATGCTGATGATCATCTGTCAGCCGAAGAGGTCTACCAACACACGAAAGAGCTGTATTCAGAAATCGGCCTCGCTACAGTTTACAGGAATCTTGAACTTTTAGAAAAACTGGGTATTATCCATCGCTTTGACTACGGGGATGGGCAGAATCGTTATGAGATTAGGATGGGAGATGACGGTGAACACTATCATCATCATCTAATCTGCAAAAAATGTGGATATATTGGCGAGTTTCATAGTGACCTACTGGAGAGTATAGAAAGACGTATTGCGGAAGAAACTGGGTTTGAAGTAACTGATCATTGTCTGCGATTTTTTGGGATTTGCCCCAAGTGTCGAGTGGAGAACAAGGCTTGACAATGGCCAAACCACGTTGTATCATGGGTTAAATTAGGAAAATAACGTTGATGGGGAGTAGTACATGGTCTACCCTTGCAGAGAGGAAAGCCTAGCGCTGTGAGCTTTCTAAGAATGTAGCTGTGGAAGTCGCCCCGGAGTTGCTTAGGTGAATGTCGATGCACAGTATCGGGCGATGCTGCGTATAGCGCTAGCTTAAGACGGTGGTTCCGTTATAACCTCCAAGAGCTCCCTGCTTTTACGTGGGAGAATTAAGGTGGTACCGCGAATTTGACTTTTCGTCCTTACTGGGCGAGGGGTCTTTTTTTATATTCAAGAGGGAGTGACCAGGATGATCAAGACATACGATCCAAAGCAAGTGGAAGAAAAGTGGTATAGCTACTGGGAAGAAAATGGTTTTTTTCATGCAGAGGTTGATAAGACAAAGGAGCCATTTTGTGTAGTGATTCCTCCGCCTAACATCACGGGGCAATTACACATGGGTCACGCCCTTGACAATACGTATCAGGACATTTTGGTCAGGTGGAAGAGGATGCAGGGCTTTAATACAGTGTGGATTCCCGGAACCGATCACGCGGGCATCGCGACCCAGGCTCGAGTCGAGGATCACATTCGCTCCACAGAGGGAAAAACTCGCCATGACTTGGGGCGGGAAGAGTTCTTAGAACGTACTTGGGCTTGGAAAGAAGACTATGGGCACCAAATCCTCAACCAGCTTAAGAAGTTAGGGACATCTTTAGATTGGGATAGAGAACGCTTTACTATGGATGAGGGTTGTTCCAGGGCTGTACGGGAAGTCTTTGTTCGCCTTTATGAAAAGGGCCTGATTTATCAGGGACATTATAGTGTAAACTGGTGTCCCCAGTGCTCCACAACCCTTTCGGATATAGAGGTAGAACATGAGGATGACATGGGTAAGCTCTATCACATCAAGTATCCCTTCCAAGATGGTAGTGGTTTCATCCAGGTCGCTACCACTAGACCAGAGACGATGCTCGGGGATACAGCCATTGCAGTGAATCCTGAGGATGGACGCTACAAGGATTTGCTTACCAAGACGGTGATCGTGCCCTTGGTTAATCGTGAGATTCCCATTGTAGCTGATGACTATGTAGATCTAGAGTTCGGTACTGGTATGGTTAAAATCACGCCAGCCCACGATCCCAACGACTTTGAAATAGGTTTACGTCACAATTTAGCTCAGATTCGAGTGATTGGTTTGGATGCAACCATGACAGAAGAAGCTGGAAAATATGCTGGTTTAGATCGCTATGATGCTCGTAAGCAAATTGTGGCTGACCTGGACGAATTGGGTCTTTTAGTCAAGGTTGAGGATCACGCGCACGCTGTGGGCCAATGTTATCGTTGTAACACTGTTGTGGAGCCGGTAGTATCGAAACAGTGGTTCGTAAAGATGGCACCTTTGGCCAAACCAGCCATTGCCGCTGTAGAGAATGGAGAAATTCGCTTTGTTCCCGAGCGTTTTAACAAGCACTATCTCCATTGGATGGAGAATCTTAGGGACTGGTGCATCTCTCGCCAATTGTGGTGGGGTCACCGCATCCCAGTTTGGTACTGTGACGATTGCGGAGAAACTTTTGCCAGCGTAGATGAACCAACTCAATGTCGTAAGTGCCAATCTACCAATATTGAACAAGATCCTGATGTCTTGGATACTTGGTTTTCTTCGGCTCTTTGGCCCTTCTCAACCCTTGGTTGGCCCGAAGAAACGGAAGAGTTGGGGCACTTTTATCCCACCGCGGTCTTAGTCACAGGTTTTGATATCATCTTTTTCTGGGTAGCACGAATGATTGTAATGGGTTATGAGTTCATGGGTGATAAGCCCTTTGGAGATGTCTTAATCCATGGTTTGGTTCGGGATCCCCAAGGTAGAAAAATGAGCAAGTCTTTAAATAATGGGGTAGATCCCCTTGATGCCATTGCAGAGTATGGAGCAGACGCCCTCCGCTTTAACTTAGTGATTGGGGTAGCTCCAGGCAACGACATGCGATATATTCCGGAGAAGGTGGAAGCGTATCGTAATTTTGCTAACAAAATCTGGAATGCCTCTAGATTTGCCCTCATGAACCTAGAAGACTTCAATCATAGGAAACAGAACATGGGCTCCCTAGAGCTAAGCACGGCAGACCATTGGATCTTGAGTCGTTATGAGTTCACAGCGAAAGAAGTCACTCGCTTTTTGGAACGTTACGACATTGGGGAAGGAGCTCGCGTTATATATGAGTTCCTGTGGAACGAGCTTTGCGACTGGTATATTGAACTGGTGAAGCCTAGGCTTTATGGCAAACAAGGTGAAGAATCTCGGTATGTGGCACAGTATGTGTTGTGGTATGTGCTCAAAGGGACCCTTGAACTCCTGCATCCTTACATGCCCTTTATCACCGAAGAAATCTGGCAGAACTTGCCCCATGAAGGGGACACGATTATGTTAACGTCTTGGCCAGAACCTACTGGACTCACCTCACCGATGGCTGAGAAAATTATGAATACGGTGATGGCCGTTATCACTGAAATTCGCACTATGCGTAGTGAGAAAAATGTTCCGCCAGGGCGCAAGATCACTGCCATTTGCCAAGGGTCCTCTGAGGTTTTGGAAATTTTGTCCAAGGCAGAACAAGATATCATTAATCTTGCTGGCCTAGAGACACTCACTTTGGAAAGCCCAGGCAAACAGCCAGCTCAGTCTATTAGTGCAGTGGTAGAAGGGACCAATATTTTCTTGCCCTTAGCAGGTATGGTAGACATGGACGCTGAGATTCAAAGAATTAAAAAAGATCTTGAAGAGGCCCAACGCGAGCTTGGACGGGCACAAAACAAGTTAGAAAACGAAGGATTTATAGCAAAGGCACCGCCACATGTGGTGGAGAAGGAACAGGAAAAGGTAGCCGGATATCGAGCCACAGTGGAGAGGCTTAAGATATTACTCCAGGAGATGCAGGGATAAGCATGCGTATGTTTGGCGAGAGGCAACGTTTTGGCAGTCATTTGGGTCTGGAGCGGATTGAATTGATCTGCCAGACTTTGGGGAATCCAGAAAGAGATTTAAAGTGTATTCATGTGGCCGGAACCAGTGGTAAGGGTTCTGTATCGGCTTATTTGACGGAAGTACTAAAACGAACCGGAATGACGGTGGGGCTCTTTACTTCGCCCCACCTAGAACACTATAGTGAGCGCTTTCAAATCAATGGACAAGCCATTGACGAAGGTACGCTAGAAACCGTGACGTCAAGGGCTGAAGCTGCTTGTAAAAAAGTTGAAACAGAGTATCCCAATTTAGGGGCAGTGACGGAGTTTGAATTAGCTACGGCAGCAGCTTTCCTTTATTTTAAGGACAGTCAGGTGGATATGGTGGTCCTAGAGACGGGTTTAGGTGGACGTCTAGATGCTACCAACGTAGTTAATCCTCTTCTCACGGTGATCACGACCATCGCATTAGACCATCAAGATCGTCTAGGTTCAACCTTAGAGGAGATTGCCGCAGAAAAAGGCGGTATCATTAAGAGTCAGGTGCCGCTAATTAGTGGAGTACAAGAGCACGCAGCCGAGGCGGTGTTGAAAACAATCGCAAGTGAAAAAGGTGCACCCTGGCGAAGCACAAAGAATGTCCCTTGGGTCGGTCATGGTTGGAGTCTTGAAGGTGGTAGCTTAACTTTTCCTGATCTAGGACTAATACAGATTGGCCTTTTAGGTGATCATCAACTGCAAAATGCAGCCACCGCGCTTTTGGCTTTGATGGAACTGAAAGACATGGGTTATGGAGTATCAGCTCAGGCTATCTCCGAGGGAATGAAAGGGGTAGTTTGGCCAGGTCGCTTAGAAGTGATCTCCCAGAGACCTCTAATTCTACTTGATGGGGCTCACAATCAAGAAGCCATTGTCGCACTGGCCCAGAGCCTAGACAAGCTGAGTAAAGAGTTACTTGCAGGAGAGAAGTTTACCTTTCTCTTTGGCATGTTACACACTAAGGAACTTGAACTGCTCGATCCGCTCCAACCATTGGCTAAGCGTTTTGTCTTTACCACAGCCGATAGTGGACGTTTAGCCCCCATGGAACCAAGTATAATGGTGAACTATGTTAAAGGCCATGGAGTTGACGCCGTGGGTTTTCCTAAACTGGCCGATGCCATGGAAGAAGCGCAGCGGACATTTCCCCTCTGCATTTGCGGTTCGCTGTATTTGGTTGGCTCAGTTAAGAGGTTTTTGCGTTCAAGTTTGTAATAACATGGTGAAGGAGGATTGACGATGAGCGCCAAAAAGAAGAAAAAACGGAACAAAGGCTCGGGTCAGGGCGTCAATTTTATAATCACCCTAGTTACACTTAGCATTGTCTTTGTGTTTGTGGGCTACCTAATTGGACAGTATGCCGTAAAGTCCTTGCAGGAGCAACATCAAACTACTGTGCAACTTGCACACGAGAGACCGAGCGCGCCAGTTGTCACTGCACCGCAAAGTCCTCCACCCACACCAGCACCACCACCACCTCCCCCACAGATTCAAGAAGCACCGACCTTGTACCGAGTACAGGTTGGGGTTTTCTCGGAGCGGGCCAATGCTGACCGCATGGTTGGCTTATTAAAAGAGGCGGGATATGAAGGTATTATTATACCTGGACCACCCCATCGGGTGCAGACAGGGGCATTTAGCTCTCGCGAAAATGCAACTAGGCTTATGGATGAGCTAGTCCAGAAAGGTTTTGAAGCGATCATCGTTCGCTAGCGGTTGACAGGCTCAGGGTACTTTGCTATTCTAATAGATGGTAACTTTGTGAAAAAGGGGGCGAAGATGGATGGCGTTTAAAATTAGTGAGGCTTGCACAAGTTGTGGTACATGCGTGCCAGAGTGTGCAGTTGAGGCAATTAGTGAAGGGACTACATATTATACAATTGATGCCGATGCATGCATTGATTGCGGCGCATGTGCCGATGTTTGTCCAGTAAGCGCAATTAGCGAACTCTAAGTAGGCATAACACCCTCCGCCCATTCATAGTTATGAATTGGGTGGGAGGGAATTTTTTTGAGAACAAAAAGAAGAAGACGCAAACGCTCTAGGGGGCGCTCTTGTCTTCCCCTAATGATTTTATTTATTATGATGGTTGGGTTACCGGCATTGTTAGTTCGAAGTTGCACGGTCTCTTTTTTTTCTCCTCGAGAAATTCCGCTGGTGGTTCTTTGGGATGCAGAGCAAAATAAGGTCCTTTCCATGACCCTAGAGGAGTATGTACAGGGTGTTGTGGCGGCAGAAATGCCAGCCAGTTTTGACATTGAAGCTTTAAAAGCTCAGGCTGTAGCTGCAAGAACTTATGCTTATCGCCGTATTGAGCGGGGCGAACGTATCCCTGATCACCCAGAGGCCCACCTTTCTTCGGATTTTCAGTCGGGTCAAGCGTGGATTTCCTGGGACAGGTTTTTAGAGCGAAATGGTGGCTCACTAGGTCTGAGTCTCCAAAAGAAGATCAAAAGTGCTGTAAAGAAGACGGAGGGAATTGTTGCTCTTTATGAGTCTGAGCCCATTCTTGCAGTCTATCACTCCACTAGTGGTGGGCGAACAGAGAACTCAGAACACTATTGGAGCGAAGAACTCCCCTATTTGCGATCTGTGGAAGACCCTTATAGTGTGAAGTCCCCGAGTCACTATTCTACCGCAACCATCCAACTGACAAATTTAGCTAAAGTACTGGAAGTAGACAATGTCAAGAATTTCAAAGTTATAGAGCGCTATCCATCGGGTAGGGTTAAAACCGTGGAAGTGGATGAGAAGTGGTTTAGTGGCCGAGAAATACGGCAACGACTTGCATTAAGGTCCACCTGGTTTACCGCGGAAGTGCTAGGCAATGAAATGGTATTTTCGGTTTGGGGCTATGGGCATGGAGTGGGCATGAGCCAATATGGAGCCCAGGGCATGGCAACTTCCGGGTATGGTTTCGAAGAAATTCTCCAATACTACTATCAAGGGATAGAGTTAAAGGAGGTCTACTAACGTGGAGCATGACCTGGAGCGCCGCAGGTTTGATTTTGAGGAACAGTTGGTTTCTCCATGGGATTTTGCATACCTTAGTTATCGACATCTAGATGGGTGGGAAATTAACAAAAATCGGATCAGCAGAGATAAGTATCTTTTAGAAGTAGGGAAAGAACTTGGCCCAATTACATTACCTCATTGGCAGCGTTAACAGGGGAGTCCAGCATGGACTCTCTTTTTTGAGAAGGGAATTGAAGGACAAGGGTGAATATCTTACGTAGCGAAAATAAGGGGGAATAACCCCATGAATCTAATTTTAGCATCACAGTCACCACGTCGCAAAGAGTTGCTTGAGCAGTTTGGTTTTACGTTTTCCGTAAAAACTATACCCACTGACGAAGAAGAAAATGGTGACCCAATCGAGGTAGCTATGAACAACGCTAAAGCTAAGGCAGTACCAGTCAGCGCCATGAATCCCGGATGCTTAGTACTTGGTGCTGATACAATTGTGACCTTGGCAGGACGGATTTTAGGCAAACCAAAAGATGCCCAGGATGCTAAGGCCATGTTGAGTTTTTTAAGTGGCAAGGAACATGAGGTAACAACTTGTGTAGCTCTTTGCTGTGACGGTCAGGTAGCTTGTGATTTTAGCGAAACAACTAGCGTACAATTTCGTGAACTTGATGATGATGAAATCAATGATTATATAGCCACCAAAGAGCCCTTTGACAAGGCTGGAGGCTATGGTATTCAAGGTTTAGGCGGGCTACTTGTGAAAAGTATCAAAGGTTGTTATTATAATGTAGTAGGATTGCCCGTACCTAGCTTGGTTGAACACTTGAGATCGTTAAGTGTGCTTCCCTCACCTGCCCAGGGAGATGGGGAAGGAGCAAAGATTGAAAACAGTACTTAAAATGAAAGATGTACCAAAGGAAGAACGCCCAAGGGAGCGTTTGATTCGTCATGGAGCAGAGCGATTGGCTAATAAAGAACTTTTAGCCATTTTGTTGCGCACCGGCAACCAAAGAGAATCAGTCCTCATGTTGGCTGAAAGACTGCTGGCTCGTTTTGGTTCTTTGCCTGCTTTGTCCACAGCTAGTTATGAAGAACTGATCACGACAAACGGCATTGGGCCGGCTAAAGCCACAGATATTCTAGCCGCTTTTGAATTGGCCAAGCGTCTTGGTGAATCACGCATGGAGTTTCAGGGTGTCGTGAATAGCCCAGGTGACGCTGCCCATCTAGTTTTACGTGAGCTAAGTTTGGCAGATAAAGAGCATTTCATGATCATCATGCTCAACACCAAGAATCGAGTAATTGCCAAGAAAACAATATCCATTGGGCATCTACACGCATCCTTGGTACACCCAAGAGAAATGTTTAAAGAGGCCATCAGGCGAAGTAGTGCGGCTGTAATTTTAGTGCATAACCATCCCTCCGGAGATTTGACGCCTAGCAGGGATGATATTAAAACGACAGAGCGTCTAAAGGACGTAGGAGAAATGTTAGGCATTGATGTTTTGGATCACATTATCATTGGTGACAATCGTTATTTAAGTTTTCGCGAGCAAGGACTGCTATAGAAGAAGGGATGGGGTAACAGTATGTTCAGGCGGTTTGGTAAAAACATCGGCATTGATCTTGGAACTGCGAACACACTAGTTCTGGTGGAAGGCCGAGGAGTTGTGATTAATGAACCCTCGGTTGTAGCCATTGATCGAGATACCAATGAGATTTTTGCAGTAGGTAACAAGGCTAAGGAGATGGTGGGAAGAACCCCAGGTAATATCATCGCCATTCGCCCTCTAAAAGATGGAGTCATCGCTGATTTTGAAGTCACCGAACGCCTGCTCAGAGACTTTTTGAATAAGGCCACCCGTCGTTCGAGACTGAGACGCCCGAGAGTTGTCATTTCTGTACCTTCAGGAGTTACTGAGGTTGAAAAACGGGCTGTGATCGATGCAACTCTCTCCGCGGGAGCAAAGGATGCCAGGGTGATCGAAGAACCCATGGCTGCCGCTATTGGGGCAGGTTTGCCTGTGCAAGACCCAACTGGCACCATGATCGTTGATATCGGGGGAGGCACCACCGAGGTAGCCGTGATTTCCCTTGGGGGCATCGTATCCCATCGATCAATTAGAACCGCTGGAGATGAAATGGACGAATCCATTGTCCATTACATTCGTAGGGCATATAATTTGCTAATCGGGGAGAGAACGGCAGAAAAAATAAAGCAGGAAATAGGCTATGCCTTTGTTGATGGTAAAGACGAGGTTTCTATGGAAATTCGGGGGCGGGATCTAGTCAGTGGTTTGCCAAAAACAGTGATGGTATCCTCAAAAGAGGTCCATAAGGCCTTGGAAGAACCAATTCAAGCAATTCTAGATGCCGTAAAGGTAACTCTAGAGCGTACACCACCAGAATTAGCTGCGGATATCATGGATCGTGGAATTATGATGGCCGGAGGTGGTTCATTGTTGAACGGCCTTGATGAACTGCTGATGAGAGAAACTGGAATGCCAGTTCATATTTCTGAGCACCCCTTGACGGCGGTTGTGGAAGGCACAGGGCAAGCTTTGCGCCATTTTGACTTGCTCAAGAGAATCATGTTAGGGCCTAGACGTTACTAATTGCTTTTCATGAAATAAAGGGTGGTGAAGAAAGTGCTAGAGGCTCTACTACGCTGGAAGATTCCCCTCATCATCGTGTTAGTCATAATCATGGTAGGCACAATTCATTACACCTCTAGAACTAGACCTGAGATTAGCAAATTAGAAGGGATCTGGCGTGATGTTTTGTCACCCTTTCAATGGGCCTTCAGTCGAACCGGGCGTTTTTTTCAAGACCAAGTAGATGAGATGAATCGATGGCGCAGCCTGAAGGAAAGAAACGATGAGTTAGAGGAACTAGTATTTCAGCTACAGGCTGAGGTCTTTAAGTTACGCAACTATGAAAGGGAAAATGAATGGTTGCGGGAGGCCCTTGACTTTAAAGATGAAGGTGAACATGACCTTTTGGTTGCCGAAGTAATCGGACGCTCTCCCAGCAACTGGGAGAGCACCATCGTTTTGAATAAGGGACAAGCCCACGGGGTCACAAGTGGTTTGGCTGTTGTGACCAATGAAGGTATTGTGGGAACCGTGATTAGTAGCTCTCACTTCACAAGTACGGTTCTGCTCATTGTGGACGCCCAAAGTGCAACAGGAGGCTTAGTGCAATCCAATGGTGATTTGGTTCTTGTGGAAGGTCGGCAGATGGATTTGAACGGCTTAGCCGCGAAACCCCTAGGTAGGGATACTGTTGTAGAAGTTGGAGATGTGATTGTAACCTCTGGTCTAAGCAGAATCTATCCGAAGAACCTGCCCATTGGAGAAGTGGTTGCTGTCGAATCCAGGCAATACGATCTGTCTTTTTCTGCTATATTGCGTCCTTATGTTGACTTCACTCGCCTGGAGTATGTCTTGATTGTTATGCCGCCAGAGGAGAGTTAGGTTATGAAATATGTAGGGTACGGATTGATCCTAATCCTGGCCCTAGCAGTGCAGACTGCTGGCTCACCAGGGTTAGTTCTTTTTGGCTTTAAGCCAGAGTTAATGTTGCTCATAACCTTGCTTTTTGCCATGCTCCAAGAACCTCGGGGTGCTGCAATCTTGGGATTTTCAAGTGGCTTGTTTCAGGACCTCCTTGTTGGTCGGTTTATTGGCCTCTATGCTGGAACGTATTTGTTAATGGCGATTTTAGTAGGATTTGTCACAAAACGATTGTATAAAGAGAACTTCATCGTACGTTTTTTCGCTATTTTTGTGGGTACAGCCATTGGACAAGTACTTTATCTATTGGGTGCTGCTTCCTTTGGCTTATCTACTTCGTGGTCTTGGGCAATTTGGTCTACGGTTTTTGGGACAAGTGTCTTCAACGGAGTTATCGGGGTTCTTTTGTATAGGCCTTTTGCTAGTATTAATAAACAGTTGCTATACTTACATGAATTGTTGAAAAGAACGGGGTGACGTAGGTGGGAGAAAAGGGCACGGAAAAACGTCTTTTCGTTCTTTTTGTCATAGTTATAGCTTGTATCGTGATAATCGTTGGTCGACTGTGGTATTTGCAGCTGGCCAAGGGGGAGTATTATGTACGTTTGGCTGATGGAAATCGAATGCGTCAATTGCGCTTAGTTCCCCCTAGGGGCGAGATTTCCGATCGCAATGGGGAGGTCTTGGTCCGTAGTAAGCCAGCTTTTACCGTCTCTGTTGTTCCAGGAGGATTTAATAAAGGCGATAGTGCCAATACTCACTTACTTTGTGAACTCTTGGGCCTTACCCATGAAGAACTTGAAGAGGCATTAGAAAAGGGCAAGGGGTATCCCTATGAACCAGTTCGCATCAAGCAAGATGTGGATGCGGAAACGGTGATCGCCATTGAAGAAAATCGGATTAAATTGCCTGGAATTTTCATCGAGGAAGAACCTGTGCGGGAGTATCTCCACGGAGACTTAGCAAGTCATGTCATAGGTTATTTAGGGATTATTAACGCGACAGAATTGCAAAGGTATGGGATGACGTATCGGGGGAACGATTTGGTAGGCAAGAGCGGTATTGAGCAGACCTATGAAGAACTCTTACGAGGAGAAATAGGCGCCTTAACCGTAGAAGTAAACGCCCTCAATCGACCAATCCGTACTGTGAATGTGTTAGAACCAGTACCTGGACATAATATCACCTTGACTATTGATGCCCATTTACAGCAAGTTGCCCAAACCGCCTTTAATGAACACATTCTTACCTTGAAGGACAATCCGGGCACGCAAACAGGGGCAATCTTAGTTATGAATCCACAGAACGGCGAAATTCTGGTCATGGCTAGTATGCCAGGTTATGAACCTGAACATCTCATTGATCAATCGAAGAGGAACTCTTATTATACGAGCTTAAGCCAGGATCAGAGACGTCCATTTTTTAATCGGGTGATCCAGGCACTCTATGGACCTGGTTCTACCTTTAAGCCCATTACTGCTCTAACCATTTTAGAAGAAGGAATCATGGGCCCTCAAGAGCGCTTCAATGCAACTGGGACGAGTCAATATGGAGTGAAAGACTGGGTCATTAACAGTGGCCTTGCTCCCTTTGGAATGATTAACCTTTATGATGCTCTAGGAATGTCCAGCAATCATTACTTTGCTGATAATGGAGCAAAGGTAGGTATCGACCGCATCTCATACTGGATGAGTGAACTTGGATTTGGATCTCCCACAGGTCTTAACTTGTTCCCTGGAGAAGTCAGTGGTTTGGTGCCTTCGCGAGAGTGGAAACGCCAAGTTTTTCGACACCGTGCTGTCTCTGAGCAAAACTGGTATCCATCGGATACTGAGCAAATTTCTATCGGCCAGGGTTTCCATCAGATGACCCTGATCCAGTTGGCCCAGGCTTACGGGGCTATTGCCACGAAGGGCACAATCTACACTCCTCAAATTGTTAAGGAGATTCAAGCTCCAGATGGCACTATGGTTTTTGAGGCTGAGAGAGAGGTGGCCTTAACCGTCGAGGCCAAGCAATCAACATGGGATGCCTTGGCAGAAGCGATGAAGGCCCCCATTGTTCATCCTAGGGGAACAGCTAGGGGAGCGATGGCAGGTTTCCCTTATTCTATGGGCGGTAAGACGGGCACCTGGGAGGTTCCAGGAAGCGTTTCAAACGGCATCTATGTTGGTTATGCTCCTGCAGAAAATCCTGAAATTTTAGTGGCCATTGTCGTGGAGCGTGGTGGAGGCGGGTCTTCAACAGCTGCCCCAATTGCTAGAAAGATACTTGATGCCTATTTTGGTTTGGAGTAGCCTTGAAACAAAGGATGTTGCAGGAGACTCCGGGAATTTGCAGAAATAAACAGGAGAAGTAAGGAGTTGGCGGCTTGATGAACACTGAATTATCCACAATCAAAGGTACCCGTGATGGATTAGTGATCACGATTGCTGGCGAAATAGCAGATGCATCTCATTTTGCGGAGGTACTCAGTTCGCTAGAAAGACAACTATTTGCGTCCCAGAGTTTCTTTAGGGGAAGTTCTGCAAAGATTTCTCTGCAGCAAGGAACCCTTACGGTTAGTCAATTGGATGAAATAGAACTGCTAATTGCAGATTATGGAATGAGTCTTGACCGCGAACCACCTGCTCAAAAAGTATCTCACACCCAGGCTGACCGAGTAGCTGAGGAAGCCGCCGTGTTGAGAGAAGATAATACCCTTTTAGTCAGGCGGACTATCCGTTCGGGTCAAATATTACACTATGATGGCAATGTTGTGGTCATGGGAGATGTGAACCCTGGGGCTGAGATTGTATGCACAGGTGATATCTTGGTGCTAGGAGCCCTACGGGGGGTGGCCCACGCAGGTGCAGAAGGAAAGATTGACGCGACTGTCTTT
>WPCH01090924.1_pt1 | contig 27665 bp, 23 predicted proteins | sample 5399881 | NCBI WGS metagenome assembly WPCH01 (sample SAMN12869468, study PRJNA574797) | sludge metagenome | isolation source: wastewater treatment of pH5 | place: China:Beijing | collected 2019-05-20
CCTTGAGGGAGGAGACAGCCGTAGCCGGCCGGAAAGAATGAATCCGAAGCGACTTTACCTTGCCTTTAGCTTACACTTTACTGTATGCTAGACAAAAGACAAGAAAGTGAGGTGGGCCAGATGATCAACAGTTTAGTTGGATATGTGTTTGTAACCAGAAGCGTTGGCCTACCCCAAAGAGGTAGTTGAGATTTAGCTCTCAGCTATTATTTTGCGTGAATAAGGCCAACGCCCGATCTATCTGAGGATAAAGGGGGACGTTGGCCTTTATGTACGTGAGAGCAGAAGATGTGCTACCAGAGACCTTGCTTGAAGCCATTCAAGAGTATGTACAGGGAGTAGAACTTTATATTCCCAAGCGGCCTGAAGAGCGGTTAGGGTGGGGTGAGGTGAATGGTACACGCCTCCAAATTCATAAGCGAAATAACGAGATCGCCCGCAGGGCTGCTGGGGGCGAAAGTATACACACCCTAATGGAACAGTATCACTTAAGCTATGACAGCATCCGCAAGATCATAAGCGCACACCGGAAAAAATGACTCCCAAGCAATCTTGGCAAGCACTGCCATGGTCACATGCTATAATGAGCGTGGTTGATTGCAATCAACATTTGAGAAGGGGGGATGATCAACATGATCTTCAGGAGGTACGGCAAGCTCTAGCTGAGCTAATTGCCACAAGATGACAGGTCTGGTCGTTTAGAAACGATCAGGCCTGTTTTGTTTGGGCAGGATTATGAGCGTAGAGTGAGAATACAAATTCAAGGAATTATGGGATGGCGAGGGGGATTTTAATGAAGTGGCTAGAATCTAGATGGGACCTTTTGCGGAGCTCCCTTTCCTCACGACGCCTCATTGACCGTGAAATCACTCCAGATGCAATTTCTGTCACTGTGCAACGCATTTTTTGGACTGCCCCAGTGATGGCGGTGGGCAACTTTTTGGCTGCTATGGGCTTTTGGTTCCAGGAGGAGCCTTTGGGGGCTACAGAAATTCTGTGGCGCCAGCTCATTATCAAGACGAATTTTCTCGTAAGCGTTGTAACTTTAGGGGTTTGGATTTTGACTTGGATAGTCAAGAGAAGCGAGGCGAGCCTCAGGATACAGAAGTTCTTGGTTTATGGGGTTGTGGCTTATGTTCTATCTATCGGGCTCGGGATAACCCTCATTGACAACATGGTGATGCCTAGCATTACTCCCTTTTTGATCTGTGTCACTATTGTAGGTACTTTTTATTGTCTCCCACCCCGGAACTCCGTTCTCGTTTTTTCCCTGGCATATCTTGTCTTTCGCCTCTCTTTCGTGTTTTTTAGTACCGCATCCAGTAACGTCTTACACTCTACATTGGTCAATGGTTTAGTGGCCAATGCCGTGGGCCTGGCCTTATCCATCGTAGGTTGGCAACATTTCCGCAGGGGGAAGATCCAAGAAAAAACTATAGCCGAACAACAAGATCAATTGACCCAAATGGCGTATCATGACTCTTTGACAGGGCTTCCCAATCGGCGTTTTTTAGATGAACTAGTAGAAAAGGAAGTATGGCTGGTTGAGCGTGGGCAAGTGGAGTCTTCCTTGATCATGTGTGACATTGACCATTTCAAGAACGTCAATGACACCTATGGGCACCACAAGGGCGATGATCTACTTTGTGCATTTGCTCAGCTGCTACAGCAAAACCTGCCACAAAGTAGTAGTGTAGTTCGTCTTGGGGGAGAAGAGTTTGTGATTCTAGCTCGCCATACATCCCAAGGGCAGGCGTTACTCTTTGCGGAAAGGCTCAGAAGGATGGTTGAAGCCCATGAATTCACATTGGATCATCAAACCACTGTGCGCATTACCGCCAGTTTCGGAGTGGCTGAGCTCAAAGGTACTGAGCAGGCCAGTGACTACTATCATCGTGCCGACCGGGCTTTGTACGAGGCAAAACGGGCCGGAAGAAACCGCGTGCATGCGGAAAACGAAGCAGCCAGCTAGAAAGTGACACCTTAAGGAGGTTCTCATTTTGTTTAAAGATCAACTGCCAACACCGAGTCTCGTGATCAACCTAGGGGTCTTGGAAAGGAACATCCAGATCATGGCTTCGCATGCTACCGAGGTGGGGGTGCAGCTAAGACCCCATATCAAAACGCACAAGAACGTGAGAATTGCCAAGATGCAGGTGGAGCATGGTGCCATTGGTGTCACCTGTGCCACAGTAAGTGAGGCAGAAGTGATGGTCGCTGGTGGTATTGCCGACGTATTCATTGCCTACCCTCTTTTTGGAGATTATCAACTAGCGAAGGCGGCGGAGTTGAGTAAAAAGTGCAACTTGAAAGTGGCCTTTGATAGCGCTTTGGCTGCAGAGCGTTGGAGTCGTGTTGGAAGAGAGCATAATTTGGAGTTCAGCTTGATCATGATCATTAACACGGGTGGAAACCGTGATGGTGTCTTGCTAAACGAGGCACTAGAACTAGCGATGGCTATCAAGGATCTCCCCCACATCAAGTTGATGGGTGTTATGACCCATGAAGGTCATCTGCACCAGAATGCCCAGACCGCTCCGATGCTGCAAGCGGCCAGGCTGGCCGCAGAACAGTTGGTTCTTGCTGCCGAAAGTCTACGTCAAGCAGGTTTCGAGATCACCACGGTAAGCAGTGGTTCTTCACCTGCCTGCCAGGGAAAAACACAAGTCACTGGTATCACTGAATGGCGTCCTGGAACCTATGTGTTCAATGACTTCAACGAGATGAAGTTTGTTATTAACGAGGAGGATGTGGCGCTACGAGTATTAGCGACCGTGGTAAGCAATCCTTCTCCCGGGCGCTACATCGTTGATTCGGGTAGTAAGGTACTCAGCGAGGGAAGTCGGCCTGGTTTCGGTCACGGATTTATCCCCTCCGTGCCTGAGGCTCGGATTGTCAAAGTCAATGAGGAACATGGTATCATCGAAGCCCAACCAGGTGCCCTTGAATTGGGTCAAAGGGTGGAGATTATACCCATCCATGTATGTACTGTGGTGAACTTAAGTAATGGCTACTATCTAGAGAAACCTGACGGTAGTTTGGAGTACATGCCTGTCGATGCTAGGGGTTTAGTCTGGTAGATGAACGGGGATACACCGTACTATAGTCTTTGGCCTGTGTTGGAAACAGGGAAGCTCACACTCTGGTGGGCTTTTTTTGTTAAGAAGGTATTTCCTTGTGAGGAGAGAAATTTCTGGCAAGGAGGGGAGCAGAGTGTCGTTTGAAGTAGTGCTTAAAGACGCGTTCTTGAAAGATTTCACTGCCATACCCCAGAGCACACAAAACGGTATCACCCGTAGTTTGAATGCTCTAAAGGTGGACCCTTTTCGGGCACCAAATGTAAAGAGGGTGTTGAAGCACCTTTACCACAATGTTTATAGGTTGCGGCTTGGGGATTACCGCTTAGTTTATGCTGTAGGAGATCGCATAATCAGTCTTTTGGCCGTTGGCCGTAGAGGTGAAATCTACAATCGCTACCTTGGTGATACGGAGGCTTTGGTTACTGCTGATGCAGCGAAAGACGCTACACCAAAGGCTCTGAAAACGACCCCTTTTGACCATGGCCGTGCTTGGTACCCTGAGGGAAGCGAGGAGAGTGCTAGCTCGAGGGATGTTCCGCTAATCAAGGAGAAAGCGGATGGGCCAGTGGGGCAGGGGGCCTTTGCGGATCTTCTGGAACGTTGGAGTATTCCACAGGAGCAACGCCAACGGATCTTACGCTGCAGCAACCTCCAAGAGATCTTCCTACTGGAACTTCCTGACGAGACCATGAAGGTGGTTCAACATTGGTATAATCCGCCAACCTTGCAGGAACTCAACGAACAACCAGATTTCAGCCTGGACAATGTTTCAGATCTGGAACGATTTCGGGATGGCACCCTAACTCGCTTTTTGCTCAAGCTATCGCCTGAGCAGGAAAAGATTGCCGCTCGTTCCCTTCGTGGACCAGCACTTGTAAAAGGAGGGCCTGGAACAGGCAAGTCGTTGGTGGCACTGTATCGGGTGAAGAACTTGGTAGATCCTAAGGAGTACAAGCTTTTTGAGCCACTACCGCGCATCCTTTTCCTAACCTATGGCAAGTCTTTGATGAATGCCACAAAACAGCTCTTGGATGAATTGATCCCTGGTAACCGAGAACAAGTGGTGGTAACTAATTTGGATCCCCTCGTGCGCCAGATCGTCTTGGCCACGGGAGAAAAATTCATTCCCCTGTATGATCTCGGGGAGTTTGTCCAACAAGCAAAGTGGAGTGTCCTTACAGCCCATGAACATCAGGCAACCAACGCCTGGCTCACCCTGGCTGATTTAAGGCCGAACTACTTGTTGGAAGAGATTGAGTGGGTGATTGAAGGACGTCGTATCCGTAGTCTCGAGGAGTACTTCCAGATAGAACGCAGTGGCCGAAAAGTACCCTTTAGCCAGCCCTTGCGTGTTCTTATGTGGGAAGTGTATTTGGAGACCTTGCACTTAACAGCCGAGAAAGGACACTCTTGGGAATATTACCGCGGTCGAGCCCTCGATGCCCTGCAAACAAATACGGTAGATATAGCTAAGTATGATGTGGTCCTTGTTGATGAAGCACAGGACTTGAGCCCAGTTGGTCTAGGGATCTGCGCTGAGCTTTGCAAATCACCAAGTGGCCTCTTCTTCACAGCCGATGCCAACCAAAGCATCTATAATCGGGGGTTTTCTTGGAGTAAGGTTCATGAGTTCTTGGACTTCCGGGGCCGCTCCACCATCTTGCGTTACAATTATCGCAGCACTAAGCAAATTGCCGCAGCATGCAAGGACTTCTTGGGAACTTCGGAGATCGATGGCGAGACGGTAGCCACATCAGCCGTCCACGAGGGCGCCCAACCGAAGGTGTATCTAGCGGAGAAAGATCAAGAACAATATGAAAAGCTTGCCCAGTTTCTCAGGCAGTCCGCACAGGACTTGCGCCTACCGGTGTGGACCGGTACCGTGCTCGTTTTATCTAACAAGAATGCGGCAAAAGTGGCCGACGCCCTCAACGAACTAGGAATTGCTGCCAGGCATGTCAAGGGTGAAGAACTACACTTGAAAGAAAAAGTCGTCAAAGTGATGACTTTGCATACCTCCAAAGGATTGGAATTTCCCACAGTGGCCATTGCCCATGTCGAAATAGAGTCATTTCCTGGTATCAAAGAGGATTTGACAGACCAGGGGGAAATTCAAGAACTCGCAGACTGCAAACGCAAGCTTCTTTTCGTTGGCTCGAGCAGGGCGATGCGTCGTTTAGCTCTGTTTGCCAATGCGAGCTGCTGTTCCCCCTTCTTGGATGACCTAAGTCGAGAAAAATGGGACTTCGTATATTGACCTTCACTGACCTTATAAATTGGAGAAAAATGGAGCAACTCCGAGAACGGAAGCAAATATCCAGCCAGCGTAGCTTCTATGTTGGCAACGTGAATCCGAAAGATGTGCTAGCGAGTTACAATGACGGTGTATTAGAAGTGAAGTTTCATGCCGCCTACGATCGCCATTTCATTGGAATCACCCCCGATTATCAGATCATTGTCAGGGAAGATTTGCTGTACGAAATCGATGGACCCATGTTGCGCCATGGGATTCAAGAGATTCATAACAGACAGCTCATCCTGCCGAAGAAACAGTTGGAGAAGCCAGACCGGGATCGCCTGGCTTTGCGCTTTGAGCAGTTCCGCAAAGCAATATAGGAGAACCGTTCATACTCCGCACCTGATAAGCCTGGTGCGGTTTTTTTCTGTTGACCGTGAAAAAGGGTACAGATAGCTTGGCGGCGAAAACAGTATTCAATTTACTAGTCAGAGGAGAGAGGGCATGAAGACAAGGAAGGACAACGTCGTTGACAATTTTCATGGAACACTTGTAGCAGATCCTTATAGATGGCTCGAAAACACCGATCCAGAAGTTGATTCCTGGGTGGATCAGCAACATGAACTTACAGCACAATTTTTTGCGTCCGAAGACCCCCGGGCCGATCTTAGGATGCGGCTTACGGAGTTGTGGGACTACCCTCGTACTTTTGTACCCATCAAGGTCGGCCCTTGGTATTTTTATCAAAAAAATAGTGGCCTGCAAAACCAACCAGTCCTCTATCGCCAAAAGGGCTTGGCGGGGGAGAGCGAAGTGGTGTTGGATCCCAACTTGTGGAGTTCCGATGGGACGGTTGCCATAAATAATTATACCCTTGATGACGGGGCAAGATATCTAGCGTATACTGTCTCAGTCAGCGGTAGCGATCGCCAAGAGATCCATATCCGGGACCTGGAAAAGAAGGAAAACTTGGTTGACGTGATCCAGTGGTGTCGGTTTACTAACATGGCCTGGTTCAATGATGAAGGCTTCTACTACAGTCGTTATCCCAAACCTGGCACCGTTCCTCCAGAGGATGAGGTGAACTTCAGTCAAGTCTACTGGCATACCCTAGGTGCCGACCAAGATCGCGATGTCTTGATCTTTGAACTGCCTGACGCGAAAGAACTAAGCTTTTCACCTTTCCTCACAGCAGACCAAGGCTACCTCTTGATGCACGTCCGTCAAGGCACCGAACCGCGTAATGGTCTCTATTTCAAGAAACAGGGAACGGGGGATACCTTGGTTCGTTTGCTTGAACCCGGTGAAGCTACCTACCAGTTTTTGGGGAACGAGGGACCAGTCTTCTACTTCTTTACGGACCTCGATGCTCCGAAGGGTCGCATCATAGCCATCGACACTGAGAATCCAGCCCGAGACAACTGGGTGGAAGTCTTACCAGAACAAGACGATGTGATCTCGCAGGGGCGCTATATTGACGGCAAGTTTGTTGTTTCTTTGATGCACAATGCCCATTCTCGTCTGTGCATCTACGGATCTGGTGGTGACCTTAGGGAAGAAGTAACTTTGCCCACCATGGGCTTCATTGAAAGCCTTTCGGCCAATCAGAAGCAATCGGAGTTCTTTATCTCCTTTGCCTCCTTCTTGTATCCTTCGGTAAACTTGCGTTACGATTTCGAAACAGATACACTAACCCCATTCGGAGTGCAAGAGTTGAAGTTTGATCCTGCGAAGTTTGAGACCTCTCAGGTCTTCTACCCCTCCAAGGATGGGACAGAGGTCTCCATGTATCTCGTGCACCATAAAGGAATAAAGCTTGATGGAAATAATCCCTGTTTACTCTACGGCTATGGTGGGTTTAATATTTCTGTTACCCCCTCCTTTTCCGCCTCGCGCATCCTGTGGCTTGAGATGGGTGGCGTTTATGCCGTAGCGAACTTGAGGGGCGGCAGTGAGTATGGGGACCAATGGCACCGCTCTGGCATGCTTGACAAAAAGCAAAATGTCTTTGACGACTTCATTGCGGCAGCGGAGTGGCTGATAGCCAACAAATACACCAAGAAAGAAAAACTAGCCATTGAAGGTCGTAGCAATGGCGGTCTACTCGTTTCGGCCTGCATGACCCAAAGACCGGATCTATACGGAGCTGTGCTTTGCATTGTGCCGGTAACAGATATGATGCGCTACCACAAGTTCACCGTTGGGCGTTATTGGGTTCCAGAATATGGTGATCCGGAGAATCCAGAACATTTCCCATTCTTATATCGGTACTCGCCCTTGCATAATGTGAAACCTGCAGCTTTTCCTGCCACATTTGTGATCACAGCCTTTGGCGACGATCGGGTGGTGCCAGGTCATGCCTTCAAGTTTGCAGCCACTTTGCAGGAATCCCAGGAGGGGAGCGCTCCCATTTTACTCAGGGTCGATTCGAAGTCTGGCCACGGTCACGGCAAACCGATTGCGAAGATCATTGAGGAGCATACTGACATATATGGCTTTTTGGCAAAGGTGTTTAATATTTAGGGATGTGGGATAATTTTCTGTTAACTCTGGTGGGATTAGGAGGAAAATTGTACCAATACTCGAAAAGAGTGTACGGCATGAAAGAGAATGATGCATAGATAGATTAAACAGAGTGTGGGGGTTGAATATATGAATTTTGGTGTTTTAACAGGCGGAGGGGATTCTTCCGGCATTAACGATTTTCTTTACTTTCTAGCCAGGCGGTTGGAGATCGAAGGGCATACGCTAACGGGTTTCCGTAGCAGCTGGCTTGGTATGGTCAATAACGACGCCATTGCGCTAAACACTAGTATGTTAAGGCCACATCGTAATACCCCTGGTACAATGTTGGGTAGTGAACGCAAAAACCCCATTAAAGATGGTCAGATGGACTTAGTACTAGCCAGCCTAGAAGATCGTAAGATCGATGCCATGATCTGTATGGGTGGGGACGATACATTGGGAGTAGCAGCCCATTTGGCGGAATTGGGTTTTAATGTGGTAGGAGCACCCCAAACCATTGACGATGACCTAAAATTTACCGATCATACCCTGGGCTACGAGACAGCGGTCCGGCAAACATCGAGCTACATTAACAGCATGATTAACAGTAATGTGGGCCATGACAAAGACATGATTGTCGAGGTAATGGGCCGCGACGCAGGTTGGCTGGCTCTAGCTATAGCTATGAATACACCCGCTTGTGCCTGTATGTGCCCAGAAGGACCCATGGAGCTAAAGGAAATGATTGCCAGTATGACCAGTTACAAGAAGAGGACTGGTAGAGCAGGCTTAGCCATTGTGTCTGAAGGCGTTGAACTGAAAAATGTTGATCGTGGCGAGCTAGAGAAGGACGCTTTCGGTAATGTTTACACTGCAGGTATAAGTCACATCGTAGGGCAGAAATTTGAACGAGCGACAGGGCGCAAACCCCGCGTTCAAGTTATGGGTTACCTGCAAAGGGGAGGTATTCCTTCTCCCTATGACGTCGATTTGGCCTTGAGTTTTGCTAATCAAGCTGTAGATTTGGCTCTAGCAGGCAAAACGGGCTATATGGTCACCAGACTTGATGGTCGTGAACAGGCGATACCGCTCAAGGACGTAGCAGGCGGAAAGAAGTATCTTGATCCCGCTTACCTAGAACAGCAGTTGGCTCGAGTCTTGGAGTAGTAGTAGCGTTTTCCGAAAACGATAAAGAGACATGTACAAGCGAACAGTGAGTGGGGAGCACAAAGTTAGATGCCCCCACTTTTTGCTAAGGACAGACAACGACAAAAGGAACATGAGTTATACGATCCCTTGGAGCCATTTTGCCAGATCCTCCATGACTTTCAGTTTGTTCGTCTCATGGAGAAGTTCATGTCTGGCCCCTGGATATAGCTTGATCTCAATGTTAGTAACACCGTACTTCTTGAGTTGACCGACAAATTCGGCTATTCCCCTACCGTAGGCACCTACAGGGTCGGCATCGCCGCTAACAACGAAAATGGGTATGTCTTTCGGGATGTGGTGAATCAGAGCGGGGTCATGGATTGCCTTTAGGCCAGTAAATAGATCGAAGAAGAAACCGGCACTGCAAACCATTCCACAATGGGGATCGTCGATGTACTTTTTGACCTCCCGATTGTCTCTAGAGAGCCAGTCAAACTTAGTTTGTGGGTCTTTGATGCCGCGATTGTAGCCGCCAAAGGCCATTTTATCCAGTAAGTTGCTAGGTCTTGCAGGATTGCGGCCCATTTGTAGGCGTGCCACAAGCTTCCCTACCTTGGCCGCAAAGCCGGGGTCACCACCTGATCCCATCAGAATGGCTCCGTTTATGGTGTCACCATATTCTTGTAGATAGCGGCGGGCCAGGAAGGATCCCATACTATGTCCCATTAAGAACTTGGGGATATCTGGGTATTTCTCATCGATCCAAGTGTGGACTGCCAGGAGATCAGCGACGACTCGATCAAACCCGTCCTTCTCAGCAAAATAGCCCATTACTCCTGATTTTTCACCCGTTCGACCATGTCCGCGGTGGTCGTTCGCCACCACAATGAATCCTTGTTCGTTGCAGAATCTGGCAAAATCTCCATAACGGGCACTATGTTCGGCCATGCCGTGGGCAACCTGCACTACCCCATGGATGCCCCCTGTTTGAGGGTCGACCTTATCCCATATCCGCACAAAGATATCGACCCCATCATCCATCGTCAAAAAGATGGTTTCTGCTTGCATTCCCATCCCCCCCAGGAATCTTCTCAATGCTGGTAACTTCTAGATTTCCAAGGATAATCCTCCACAGTTCTACCATGCTCCAAGCGGAGCCTAGATGGCGAAGGACTTTGAACACCGCTGTTGAAAACCTCAATGAATGCGAAAAAGCATAAGAACTGCGAGGAAGATGATGGGATGTTGGGAAAAGGCGATGACGAGTGGGCAAAAAGGGGATAAATGAGCAATGGAGAAGTGGATTGAGGTCGACACATGTCAAGATGGAGGAACTGCATGAGCAAATTTAAGTTGATTGCCCTAGATTTAGACGGAACTCTACTGAACAGCGATCACGAAATATCCGAGCAGAACCTCCGGTGGATCAGGAGGGCAGAGGAGGCTGGTCTCATCGTTGCCTTTGCAACGGGGCGGGGACGACAATCATCGGAACCCTATTGGGGTGCCGTCTCACCTACAGCACCGATGGTGCTCGCGAACGGGGCAGAGGTTTGGAAGAATCATGGCGAGCTTTTGTCTCGGCATGAGCTATCCTCGGCAGTTGTGCCTGAACTGATTGCCTTAGCCAAAAGTCATGCTGCTGAGTATTGGATAATGGGAAACTGCGAGGAAGACCGACACATTCCAGGGCAAGGTTGTCTAAAAGTAGGCATGTACCACCCTGACCTGAAAGTCATCTCGAAGCTCCGGGAACTAGTGTCCAAGTATGGCCAATTTGAGGTGTCTGCTTCCGCAGCGCACAATATCGAAATAAACGGCCAGGGTGTAACCAAAGCAGCAGGTCTGGCTGAAGTGACCTCGCTATTGGGCATCAAAGCCAGTGAAGTGATGGCTATCGGCGACAGTATGAACGATCTTGCCATGATCAAGTGGGCTGGCCTTGGTGTGGCTATGGAAAATGCAGCAAAAGTTGTCAAAGAAGCGGCAGACTATGTCACAACTAGCAATGACGAAGATGGAGTAGCTCAGATGATTCAGTTAATCTTGAAATAAGTGGGATAAATGTCCGAAGCCTTCCTTCTCTAGGTCTTCTTTCGGAACGAAACGTAGGGCGGCACTGTTTATGCAGTAGCGCAAACCGCCTGCTATTTCAGGTCCGTCTGTGAAGACATGACCTAGGTGCGAATCCGCTTCTGTACTGCGGACCTCGGTGCGGATCATTGAATTGGATCTATCCTTTCTGAAATTTAAAACATCATCTGAAAGTGGTTGCGTAAAGCTGGGCCAGCCGCAACCCGCATCATATTGGTGTGTGGAAGAAAACAGTGGTTTTCCAGAGACCACATCTACATAGATCCCCGGACGGGTATTATCCCAGTAGGCGTTCTGGAATGGCGGCTCTGTTCCATTATCTTGCGTAATTCGAAACTGTTCTGCGCTCAATATTTGCTTTAATTCATCCCTCGAGGGTTTTTGTTTCATACCCATCACCTCTGATGTTAATGTATGTATGACCTTAATGTCCCATGACAAACGAGTCTTCTGTGCACATCTTACTCGAAAAGTGGTGCGTGTACAAGGATGGCTATCTAATACAAGGAAGAGGTCCAATTATGAAAATTACCATGGCCGAATTAGCTATAAAATGCGGCTATTCCAAAGCAACCGTCTCTAGGGCGTTATCCGATGATCCTAGGGTCAAGGCAGAGACCAAAGAACTGATCTTAGAAATGGCCGCCCAGTATAATTATCAACCACATATGGTTGCTAGCAATTTAGCGAGGCGCTGTACAAAGACAATTGGACTGATGTTTCCCAAAGCACCTCGTACCATTGCTGACCCATTCTTCTTAGAGTATTTGCACGGCGTGAGTGAAACCCTCTTTGAACATGGCTTCAGCCTCCTGATGGCCCAGGTTCATAGGCAGCCGGTGACACAAACTATCGCTCAGCTCGTGGCCCATAGCAGGGTCGATGGTATCATTCTGACGGAGCCCCTCCTTGAAGATGCCCGGATTGAGATGCTCAAAGAATCTGGCGTCCCCTTTGCCTTCCTAGGAAGCACCGTCCATGAAGAGGTTTCGTGGGTTGATGGAGATAACCGAGGTGGTGCCTTTGAGGCAGTGCACCTGCTAGGTGCCTTAGGCCATGATTCCATCGCCACTATCACAGGCGAGCCTGGCCTCGTTTCTACTGAGAAGAGGTTAGCGGGCTACTACGACGCATTGAGCTCCCTGGGCCTTGAAGCTAGGGCAGAACTGGTCTGGCCTGGGAATTTCACGCGGCAAGGAGGTTATGAGGCGGTTCGTAGCCATCTTGCCCAGATTACCAAAGGTGAAGTGACTGCCATATTTGCCTGTAATGACCTAATGGCAATTGGAGCAATCCAGGCGTTATCGGAGGTGGGTTTGCGGATCCCTGCCGATATTTCGGTCATAGGTTTCGACGGCATTGAGGTGGGGCAGTACCTCACACCTCCCTTAACTACCGTGGAGCAACCAGTATTTAGATTAGGGCAAGAAGTGGCACGGGTATTACTTGGACAAATTCAAGACAACGAACAAACAGTCCAAGTCACTTTCCCGATGAAGATTATCAATGAAACGAATACAATTGGTCCAGTACCTCCAAGAAAAAGGAAAGAAGTGACGAATAATCTAGTATAATGGAAAAAGGACAGTTTCTGGAGGGATTTCCAATGAAGAAAGCAGTGCGATTGCTCGCTTTGACAATGATAGTAGTTTTCTTGGTAGGGTGCCAGGGGCGCGTCTTTCTCAATCTCGATCTGCCAATCATCATAGAAACGGCGCCACCCCAGTATCGGGGGGAAGTGTGGGGTTACCTTTCCTATGACCAACGAAGTCATCATGTGCGCTATACAATCGGAGGAAACAATGACCGCCATTACCAACCGTTGAGAGACGCTAAAGTGACAGTTGTTGGAACTGGACTGAGCGTATATACAGATCGGGATGGTTACTTTTACTTGCACGGCGTTCCCCAGGGCAGACTCACCCTCCTAGTACAACATCGGTGGGTTGGGCCGTCCAATGGCGTCTATCTCACTACTTCATCTCGGTAACGAAACAAGAGAAAAGTATGAAATGAAATGCACCCCACACGCAGTGGGGTGCACTTTTTTAGCCAGGTCCCGTTCCTCGCTGACTCATGAGCTTTTCTGCCCGCTCGATGGCAGCCCGTACTAGAGAACCGGCCTCCCGGGTGGTGATGTTACCCCAATCCCCGTCTTTCACCTTGTGGGAAAAACCGAGTTCATCGGCGAGCTCATACTTGAGTCGCTCCGACATGACACCTCGTCGACGCTTCATCTGGCCATCACTCCCAGATTTAGTCTGTCCGTTTGCACGGCAAATATGCGAAGCCCAGGGAGGAACAGGCTACCAAATGGGGAATTAATATAATAGTGTGCGAATCAGGATTATGTAATGTAAAGGAACGATGTAATGTCAAAGATAGATCAACAGGTGCAGTCTACGGGTGGAAAGTTGTCTCGCCGCTTAGCCCTGGATCTGGTGAAGACCGGCGAAGGAAAAATTTCGGAGGGACGCGTCAGCAGGAAATTGCCCGAAGGCATCACCTCACCCATGCTTTTTTCTGATATTGTGCGTCTGGCCTGGCCGTCATTACTTGAACTAACGTTAACCCAGCTCACTTCCATGGTGGATCTGATGATGGTGGGGGGCTTGGGGGCCTGGGCGATTACCGCCGTTGGTTTGACCACCCAACCTAAGTTTTTGCTGATGACCATGTTCGTAGCCATGAATGTAGGTGCCACCGCTATGGTGGCACGCTATCGCGGTGCAGGCGAGCCAGAGAAAGCAAATCAGACTTTAAAGCAAGCGCTTATCCTGACTTTTGGATTGTCCTTGCTCGCCTCCATTTTTGGTTACTTTTTTTCAGAACGAATGATTCTCTTTATGGGGGCGGCTGATGCCGAGACTCTGGCTGGTGGAACGACCTATTTGCAGTTCCAGATGATCGGGCTAGTACCCTTGGCTATTACGTCTACTTTCACAGCAACTTTACGGGGAGTCGGGCATACTAGGGTCGCCATGTACTACAACCTAGCAGCTAATGTGGTGAATGTATTTTTTAACTATGTGCTCATTAACGGACACTTTGGCTTCCCACGCTTAGAAGTTGCGGGTGCATCCCTAGCAACAATTATCGGACAAATGGTAGCCTTTGTGATGGCGCTGACAGTGATTCTCAAGGGGAACCATTATCTGCACCTCCGTATCAAGGAAGGCTTTAGGGTGCAGTGGAATCACATGCGCAATATCATCAATATTGGCATTCCGGCCATGATGGAGCAACTAGCCATGCGAGCTGGGATGATTGTCTTTGCCAGAACGGTTGCCTCATTAGGTACCGTTGTCTATGCAACGCATCAGATCTCCATGAATATTCAAGCCATGTCTTTCATGACGGGACAAGCCTTCTCAGTCTCAGCCACTTCTTTGGTAGGGCAGAGTCTAGGGAAGAAGCGTCCTGACATGGCCCAAAGTTACAGTAACCACACCAGAAGACTCGGAATGGCGGTATCCCTGGCCTTGGCAGCCGCTTTCTTTTTCTTTGGTCGCCAGATCGTGAGTCTGTACACAGATGAACCCGCCATCATTGCGCAGGGAGCATGGATTTTGAAATTGGTAGCCTTTGCCCAACCCTTCCAATCGTCTCAGTTTATTCTAGCCGGGGCCCTCAGGGGTGCAGGAGACACTCGGGCTACCATGGTGATCACTTTCCTTACTGTGATGCTTGTCCGTCCCCTCTTGGCAATTTTGCTGGTCAATCACTTCAACTTGGGTCTGAACGGTGCCTGGATTGCCCTTGTAACGGACCAGCTACTCAGGAGTGGTTTGGTGCTCTTACGCTATAATTCTGGAAAGTGGAAGCAGATTAGACTGAAGTGAGGGTTGGCTATGGCTAGCAAGGGTTGGAGATTGAGCTTTTCTGTGATGGTGATGGTTGTTCTACTCGTACTAGCTATCAGGTGGTTCGGAGCCCCTGCTCCTCAGGGGCAGATGGGGGATGATGGGCTGCAATCCGCTTTTGATCCTATGCTGACGGACGTGCGGCCGTATTTTCCAGCGTTCGAGGGTATGACCTATCACTTCTTCGGTGAAGGAATGGAATATGCTACGTTTACCCGCCAGATTACCTTCACCGCGCCAGGTTTCCTACAAGTCGAAGACTTGAGCGGCACGAACTTGGCCCAAGTTATGGAGTATGGGGAAGACGAAATCAAGATAGTCTGGTCCGAAGAAGAATTTCATGCCAATGAGAGCCTTCTTGAGGCAGAATTGCGCAAGGACCGTGCCGCGGGTGGAATTAAAAATCTCATTTTGCTGCAAGGCCCACTTGTGAAGGGGCATACTTGGAGTGACGAAGGCTTTCGCAGGGAGATCATGGCCATCGACGAAGCGGTGACTGTGCCTTTGGGGACTTTTTATGACGTAGTGACTGTCAAGAGTCAGAGCTCGACCGCCGCCGATTTTGTCATCTATGAGTACTATGCCAAGAACATTGGCTTAATTAAGCGAGTGAGTCTTCATAGCCAGGACGAAGCAACGTACGCGGTGGTTTCTAATCTCAACAGTCTCGCTTGTCCACCTCCATATTTTTAGACAAAGGAGGGGTGCTAAGTGGCAAAACTTTATACGATTGGAATCGATGTGGGGGGCACAAATACTGATGCTGCCCTGCTTTGCGATTCCGAGGTTGTAACCCTTATCAAAGTCCCCACTAACCATGGAGATCTGCTCTCCACAACGAGGGAGGCCCTCCACAAAGTTTTGGCGCATTATCGTGGCAAAATCCCTGTGAAGCTGCATCTCTCCACAACTCTATCCACCAATGCCGTTGTGGAGGGGCGTGGAGCACAGACCAAGGTCGTGGTGGTGCCCGGCCCTGGTGTTAATTTAGCGTCCTTAGGCCTCCCCTTTGATCTGATCGAGCTCAGCGGTTATATCGATCATCGAGGTCGCCAAGTCAGTCCCCTCGACCCCGATCAGCTTCAAAGTCTTCGAGGTATTTGGGCCGGTCAAGAGGGACTTGCCCTGGGGGTAGTGGGGAAGTTTTCACAGCGCAACCCTGTCCATGAACAGGAAATAGCAGCGGAGCTTGCCAAGTGGCATAAGGGAGTCATCAGCCTCGGTCATCGACTTTCAGGCCGAGCCAACTTTCCTAGACGTATTACCACTACATATCTGAATGCCAGTATAGCACAACGGCAACTGGACTTTCTCCAGGTGTGGAAAGAGGTTGGGAGCCTCGTAGGAGAAATCTTTATCTTGAAAGCGGATGGAGGCACGATGACGTTAGAGGATTCGGCGACTAGACCTATTGAATCCATTTTGTCGGGACCAGCCGCGAGCATTATGGGAGTGAAGGCACTAGCCCAGTGCCGGGAGAAGAATTATGTCATCGTCGACATTGGCGGGACAACCACGGATGTGGCCGCCGTTGTTGATGGTGAAGTGCTCTATGAAAGGGATGGCGCCACGATCGCGGGGCACAAGACCTTGGTCCCGGCCGTGTGCACCCGTTCTATCGGTTTGGGCGGGGATAGTAGGCTGCGATATAAAGCAGGTGGGATTACAGTTGGTCCGGAGCGGGCGGGTACGCCTGTTTGTCTAGGCGGTGCACAACTGACTCCAACCGATGCAGTAGTGGCCCTAGGCCTCGTAGATTTGGGTTCCAAGGATGACGCAGAGCGGGCTTGGAGAGCATGGGCTGAAGAGCTTGGTGTTGCACCTGACTGGCTCACTAAACAAGTGTTAGAGGCGTTTATAAATCAGCTCGAACGGCTAGTGGCTGATTTTTATGATGAGTTGGAAACTCTGCCCCTCTATACTGTTCGAGAAGTACTCCATCCTCCTAACTTGAGGCCCCAGGCGGTCGTAGGCCTCGGTGCACCAGCCGGGGTATTTATTCCCGCGCTTGGCCAAGAGATGGGTCTCCCTTGGGAAGTTCTCCCCTTTAGCGCAGGGGCCAATGCCATAGGAGCCGCGGCCGCCCGGACAACGGTGGGGTTGACCTTACAGGCTGATACCGAATTGGCCCGTGTCACAGTACCTGAAATGGGCTATCAAGGAGAGATCCATAGACCGCTTTTTTTCGATATCGCCAAAGCGCGCCAACTGGCGGAGGAGAAGACCAGGGAGTATGCTAGCAGGCTCGGCTATGATGCTACCGGCGAGGTGTATGTCGTGGAGGAAGAGAGCTTTCAAATGGTGAGGGGTTTTCATACCGTGGGCCAAACCCATATGGTGCGAACGCAACTGAGGCCCGAAGTGCGCAAGGTTAGGGGGGAGGTCACATGACAAAAGTGGGGTTGGTCTTTTTCCCAGCCTTTGATTGGGCCATTAGTCCCGATCATCCCGAACGGCAAGAACGGCTGCTTTACACCAGGGATCAGATCCAAGAAGAGGGCCTCTTTGATCACCCTTCGATCCGTGAATACCGGCCCCGGCGAGCGACAGATGAAGAGATCTTGCGCACCCATGTCGTGCTGCCTAGCCTAGATGCCAGAGTAACCGAATCTCACCGCATAGCCGCAGGGGGCACCATGGTAGCGGCTGATTTAGTGGTGGATGGTTTGGCCAAACGTGCCTTTGCCCTACTTAGACCACCTGGGCATCATGCCAACCGTGTTGTTCATGGCTGCAGGGGTTTTTGTGTGTTGAACAATGAGGCCATCATGGTCGATCATCTGCGATCGCGTCTCGGCGCCGACTTGAAGATCGCCATTGTGGATACCGATGCCCACCATGCCGATGGCACGCAGGACGTTTTCTACAATGATCCCGGTGTCCTCCATATATCCTTACACCAAGACGGACGCACCCTTTATCCCGGAACAGGCTTCATTTCAGAACGGGGAGGGCCTGGCTCCTACGGCCAGACAGTGAACGTTCCCTTGCCTCCTGGCACTGGGGATGAGGGCATGCTCATGGCGATGGATAGGGTAGTACTGCCCATTTTGCAGGAGTGGAAGCCAGATTACATAATTAACGCAGCGGGACAAGATAATCACTTTTCGGATCCCCTGACCAACATGGATTTCTCCGCCCAGGGCTATGCACAGCTCACTGAACTTCTCAGCCCTGACTTGGTGGTTCTAGAAGGTGGATATTCCATAGAGAGCGCCCTACCTTATATCAACGTTGGCTTGATATTGGCCTTGGCTGGCTTGGATTATTCGAAAGTGCAAGAGCCCTCCCGTCCGGGAAAGCCCTCCCGTCCGGGAAAACCCTCCCGTCCGGGAAAGCCCTCCCGCCTGGGAAGGACCAAGCCAGGAAAACATATCTCGGACGAGGTCTCTAGGGTTTGTGATGAAGTAATCGACCTTTGGCACCAGCGCTTGCAGGTGGATTTGGATGAAGTTTTTGGCCGTGCTGACTTCTTCGAAAGAAGGAGGCAGATTTACTACGATACGGACAATATTTATGAGACCCAACAGGAGTACATCCGTCTGTGCACGGACTGCAGCGGTTGGCGGGTCATTTACACTAGTTCAACAAGAGCCTCCAGGCCTGTGGCGGTAGTCTTGCTGCCCTGGAAGCCCTGCCAAGCTTGCCACAGCGAGGCCTGTGAAAAGCATGAAGAACTAACCAAGGACGCCCGATTTAAGCAGGTTCTTTGGCAAAACCCTGATCCCAAGTTATGGTAATCCGAAATAGACGGAAAACTTGACAGGATTTTCATTTTTTGTCACGAACTTGAACTTGAATGATTGGAGAATGATGGGAGATGTGTGTATGGTCCGTTGGAAACGAGCCGGAATTCTGATGTTGCTAGATATCGCTATTGTTAATTTGGCCTTTATCGGGGCGTTTTTAGTTCGATTCGAGACTGTCTCTCCTCAGCAGTGGCAGTTTTATCTTTTTGCCTTTGTGCCCTATACGATTATTCGACTGCTGGGCAATCATTTTTTTGGTATTTACAAACGAGCCTGGCGTTATGCATCGATTGATGAGGTCTTGGCCATCGTTGGAGCAGTATCGGTGGGCTCGATCATTTCTGTCATGCTGCTCTACTTTTGGACAGGCATTTTTCCGGCACGCAGTATTGCGGTCTTGGATTGGTTTTTGAATATCGCCCTCTTAGGTGCAAGCCGCTTTGCCTGGAGACTGATTGCACCTCACACGCGAATGCAACAACCAGCACAGCGTACTCGCCCCTTCAAGAATGTCCTAGTCATTGGGGCAGGAGATGGGGGTGTGTTGGTGGCGAGGGAGCTTCGCAATCATTACGGAAGCCGAGTTGGTTTGGTTGGGTTTATCGATGATGACCCAGTAAAGCAGAATCAGAGAGTGCTTGGCTATCCTGTCTTGGGATCTAAGGACAACATACCCGCAGTTGTTGAACAGTATGAAGTCGACGAGATTATTATCTCCATGCCTTCAGTTTCGCGCTCGGTGATTAGGGAGATTGTAGACATCGCACAGCCCACTGGTAAAGTTGTGAAGATCCTTCCTGGTGTCTTTGATCTCCTGGACGGCAATGTAACGGTGAACAAAATTCGCGAGGTCCAAATTGAGGACTTACTAGGTCGCGACCCAGTCAAGGTTGACATTGTCGGCATGGGTGCCTATATCAAGGATCATGTTGTCTTGGTAACAGGCGCAGGTGGCTCCATTGGATCAGAGCTGTGCCGCCAGATTGTAGCGCTAAAACCCAAGCAACTACTCCTGCTGGATATTTGTGAGAACAATATGTATGAAATCGAAATGGAGCTCAAGGGCACAAGTGAGATACCTCTCATCGCTTTGGTTAAGGATGTTCGGGATCGGCAGGCTGTTGAGATTATTTTTTCTAGGTACAAGCCCCAAGTTGTCTTTCACGCTGCAGCCCACAAACATGTGCCCCTCATGGAACAGAATCCGGAGGAAGCCATAAAGAATAATGTATATGGTACTTATCAGGTTGCTTGGGCGGCACACCGCCATAATGCTGAGCGTTTTGTCTTAGTGTCAACCGATAAGGCCGTCAATCCTACAAGTGTGATGGGGGCATCAAAGCGTGTGGCAGAAATGATTGTCCAACACCTCGACACCATGGGCTCCACCACCTATGTGGCAGTGCGGTTCGGTAATGTCTTAGGCAGTAGGGGTAGTGTGATCCCCCTCTTCCGTAAGCAAATTCTGAACGGAGGCCCAGTGACGATCACCCATGAGAAGATGATCCGCTATTTTATGACCATTCCAGAGGCGGTGCAACTTATCCTACAGGCCGGCGCTCTGGCCACGAGTGGCGAAATTTTTGTTCTAGACATGGGTGAACCGGTATCGATCATGGATTTAGCCACTACCCTGATTCGTCTTTCTGGATTGCAGCCCTACATAGATATTGACATCCAGATAACAGGGATAAGGCCGGGGGAGAAGCTCTTTGAAGAGTTACTTACCGATGAGGAAGGTGTGAACGCCACCACCCACCAGCGGATCTTTGTCGCCAAGCCGGCGCAGTTAGATATCGCATTGCTGGGTAATACCATCAGGGCGTTTGAACAGTCTCCTGCATTGATCTTGCCAACCGACCAGGCTACTACCGCCCGTTTTATTCAGAGATTCCTGCCTGACTTTGAAGTGGTAACCAACGTCGAAGACGAGACCGCACCTGAGCTTGCCGAATTGCTTGGGGATGAGGCAGCTGCAACTGTTTCTGTTTGGGAGGAATAAGGATGGAACGCTTGCTCGAAGTTACCCCTCAGTTTGCCTTTGAGGGTAAGTATCTTGGTGCTGAAGTGTGTAAGGCTGGGCATATTAACGATACCTTTATCCTGCATTACCAGGTGGGAGATAAAACTTTGCGCTACATTCTGCAGCGCATTAATCATCATGTTTTTCGCGATCCTGAAGGGGTCATGGAAAATATCGGGGCAGTTACCCGCCATTTGCGACAAAAGGTGAAGGCAAGAGGCGGTAACCCCGCGAGGGAGGCACTGCGGGTGATTCCTACGCTAAAGGGGAGTTTGTCTTTCCGCACTTGCAAGGGAGACTTTTGGCGAGCCTATGACTTTATTGAAGGAGCCCGTACCTACGAACAGGTAGAGAATCCTTTACATTTTTTTCATTCTGGTCGTACCTTTGGTCACTTCCAGTATCAACTCAGTGACTTTCCAGCAGCATCTCTCCATGAGACCATCGCGCGCTTTCACGATACCCCTAAACGACTAGAGGACTTCATAACCGTCTGCGGGGCCGACCCAAAAGGTCGCGCTAGTGGAGTCCAGGCAGAGATCTCCTTTATTTTAGAGCGAGCTGACGACACCGCTGTCATTACCGACCTGCTAGCTACGGGTAAGATGCCGCTACGCGTCACGCATAATGACACGAAGTTCAACAATATCATGATTGATGACAAGACCGGTGAAGGTATTTGCGTTTTAGATCTTGATACCGTTATGCCTGGATCCGCCCTTTATGATTTTGGCGATGCCATCCGTTTTGGTGCAAGTACCGCCAAAGAAGATGAGATCGACCTGGACTTAGTTTCGCTGGACTTGGAACTCTTTAACGAGTTTAGTCGAGGTTACCTCAGCACGGCTTGGGGGTTCCTCAACCCCACCGAAATCGACTACCTGGCTTTTTCGGTAAATCTGATGACATTGGAATCAGGCATCCGTTTCTTAACCGATTACCTCGACGGGGATCGATATTTTCGTGTTGCACATCCTACACATAATCTTGACCGGGCGCGGACCCAGCTCAAACTGGTGGCCGATATCGAAGAAAAACTGCCTGCTATGGAGAAAATGATCCGTGAGATTTTCGCGTCCCATCGCCAGGAAGGTGCCTAATGGGTAGGGTTACAAAGACCGTTATCTTGCTGGCGACCTTTTTTGTGCTGACAGGGTCGCTGCTCATTCTGGCCTTCCTGCCATATCTAGCGACTAGCAGTGTTATTGACAAATATATTGAGTTTGAGACTGTCCATGATCCCAAAGACTGGGGAATAGAGGCTAGGTCACTATCTTTGTCGACTACGGATGGGTATGAGTTGGCCGCCTGGGAACTGGATGTCCCCAACCCCCGTGGGTTATTGATCTTTCTTGGCGGACTCAATCATCCCCCAGTAAGTGCCTTTTGGGGGCACGCAAGCGCCCTAGCTGAGCACGGCTTTGGTTCTCTCTTGATTGAGATGCGTAGCCACGGCGCAAGTTCAGGAGATCAGGTATACTTAGGTTATGCTGAACATTTGGATGTACTAGCCGGCATAGACTACATTCGGGAGAATCACGGACAGCTCCCCATCATCGCCTTTGGGGCTGACATGGGGGGCGCGGTTGCTATTAATGCCGCAGGGCTCCATCCCGATCTAGCTGGAGTGATTAGTATCGGCGCTTTCTCATCCTGGGCGGATCTATTTGCCGATAACCTGTATTTCAGTGGAGCTCCTTTGGCATTGGCCATATTGGAGAAACCCTTTGTTACTCTCTATACCATGATCAAGTTCGGGTTCGAAAGCCGTAATATCAACCCTAAGACGCAGATCACCCATGTAGGTATGAGACCCGCCTTGCTTATCCATGCCCAGGATGACCAGAATGTCTCGGTGCTGAACGTTGAGCGAATTCTGCAGAACGTCCGGAAGTCTAGTGAAAATGTCGAGGTATGGATTAGAGAGGGAGAAGAGCACTTAGTTGCCAGGGACTTTCTCCATCCTGCCAACGATCCCGAATACATGGAACGGATCCTCAGGTTTTTGGAACGTCACTTTTAGATAGTCATTCCAGAGTGTGGGAGGAAGTTAGATGATTAGAGTAGCCGTTGTAGGCTATGGAAACATTGGAATGTATGCGGTCCAGGCCGTTTTGGCAGCACCAGATCTTGAACTGGCAGGAGTCGTACGCCGTAAAGTTGGGGACCATCTTCCGCCAGAACTTGCGGGAATAGCTGTGGTTAGTCAGATTTCCGCGTTACAATCGGTAGATGTGGCTTTGCTTTGTGTACCAACCCGTAGCGTACCCGCCCAGGCACGGGACGTGGTTGCAAAGGGGATCAACACGGTGGATAGTTTTGATCTCCATGGCGATAAGCTCGTGGATTACCGCTCCGAGCTGGGGGAAGTAGCAAGGAGGCATGGCGCAGTCTCAGTCCTCGCAGCGGGCTGGGATCCAGGGAGTGACTCTGTAATTCGTGCCTTGATGGAGATAATGGCTCCCCAAGGGCTCACCTTTACGAATTTCGGACCGGGAATGAGCATGGGTCATACCGTGGCAGTGAAGGCGCTGCCGGGGGTGAAAGATGCCTTATCAATGACAATGCCGGTGGGGTCTGGTGTCCACCGCCGCCTCGTTTATGTTGAGCTAGAACCAGGAACCGAGCTTGCAGATTTGCAACGCTTGATCAAGGAAGATGCCTACTTCAAAACCGACGAAACCCACGTTTACCAGGTAGAATCTGTAAGGTCACTCCAGGATGTGGGCCATGGCGTCATTATCCAGCGCAGGGGTACTTCAGGCAGGACTGCCAACCAAAGCTTGAGCTGGGAGATGCGGATTAACAATCCAGCCCTCACCGCCCAGATGATGGTGGCGGCCGCTAGGGCCAGTATCAAGCAAAAACCAGGCAGCTACACGCTTTTAGAGATTCCGTTAGTAGATTATTTTCCCGGGGATTCTGATGAATTGATACGACGTTTGGTTTAGGCAAAGCGGAAGGCGAAAGAACCGGTGGGACTTTTTGCGGAAAGACCCCCGGGTTCTTTTTTTCTTCGTAACCCATGTTCAGAAACTGTTAATTTAGCAAGAATCACAAAAGGGATTTCGTACTCATTTGCGAATAGTAGTCATATAACATTTGGGACGGAGGATGGTTGATGAAATACGCTGGTTTGACTGTAGGAGTACCTAAGGAGATTTTGTCCGGTGAACGGAGAGTATCAGCTACACCCGAAACAGTTGGTCAATTTGTGAAAGGTGGAGCTAAAGTTTTGGTGGAAGCAGGGGCAGGCTTGGGAGCCTTTTTTACTGATGAGGCTTATAAAGGAGCAGGCGCAACTCTCTGTAGTGCAAAAGAGGTCTTTGCCGGTGCTGATTTGATCCTTAAGGTGAAAGAACCACAGTTTAATGATGAGCTGGAAGTCCATGAAATTGATATGATGCGTTCTGGACAAGTCCTAGTGACTTTCTTGCATCCAGCCTCGCCCGGAAACCACAAGATGATCCAGGAGTTGGCGAAGAAGGGGGTTACCTCCTTGACATTGGACTCGATCCCCAGGATTTCGCGGGCCCAAAGCATGGATGCCCTCACCTCTATGAGTACGGTAGCAGGTTACAAGGGCCTACTCATGGCAGCTAACAGAATTCCCAAGTTCTTACCCCTCATGGGTACTGCAGTAGGAATGATCCAACCAGGCCAAGTCTTCGTCATTGGTGCAGGTGTAGCCGGGCTGCAAGCCATCGCCACCGCCAAGAGAATGGGCGCAGTTGTCTATGCAGCTGACATTCGCCCCGACGCTCGTGAACAGTCCCAGAGTCTAGGAGCCCGCATCGTTGAGCTCGGTATTCCACAAGAACTGGCCACTGGTGAAGGCGGCTATGCCAAACATCTTAGCCAAGAGTGGTTGGAGAAAGAACGGGAAACCATTAAAGATCTCGTGGCATCCTCTGACATCGTGATCACTTCCGCTTTGGTACCTGGTAAAGAAGCACCGATCTTGATCACCGAAGAGATGGTCAAAGCCATGAAACCTGGTTCTGTCATAGTGGATATCGCCATCGACCAAGGCGGAAACTGTGCCTTAAGCCAAGGTGGGGTAGTGCAAGAGCATTACGGAGTTATCGTAGATGGAACGAAGAACATTCCTGGCTCAATGCCCACCAGTTCTACGGATATGTTCTCTAAGAACGTCCTCCATTTTGTCAATAACATCGTAGATAATGGTGAGATCAAGCTTAATCTTGATGATGTCATCGTTAGGGATACTCTAACAACGAGGGATGGCAAAGTTGTGCATGAAGGCGCCTTAGAATCAATGCGTTTAAGAGGAGCGATTTAATGAATTACGTTGTTTTAGTCCTGGCCTTTGTGGGGGCCGCGTTACTTGGCTACAAGTTGATTAGCGATGTGCCTAGCTTGATTCATACCCCGCTTATGTCGGGCATGAACGCCCTTTCCGGTATTACCATCGTCGGTGCATTGTCAACGACAGGTTTGGCCGTTGCCACCGGAAGTAAAATAGTGGGATTTCTCGCCATCGTCCTTGCCATGATTAATGTGGTGGGGGGATTCATGGTGACCGATCGCATGTTGAGGATGTTCAAAAGCAAAAAGAGGAGGAAGTCGTAGATGTCCCTATCATTTTTTTTACAGCTAGTGTTCATTGCGGGCTTCATCTACGGAATCCGCCTCATGAACTCGCCTGAAACAGCAGTAACAGGCAATCTTGTTGGCGCGGTAGCCATGACAGGTGCCATCATCGTTACGATGGTAGAGTCGCAAATCTTGACTATGCCCGTAATCTGGGCAGGACTCATTCTCGGTTCCGCTCTAGGTGTGTGGCTTTCCGTCAAGATATTGATGATCCAGATGCCCCAGATGGTCGCCTTGCTCAATGGCTTTGGCGGCGGCGCATCAGCCTTAGTTGCTTTGATTACCATCGCTTTAGGTTATGGTGCCAGCCAGGTAATTGAGCTCGTCCCATTCACCTGGTTTACGTCAGGCTTAGCCGTGATCGTGGGTGGCGTGACCTTAAGCGGAAGTTTAGTTGCCGCAGGCAAACTGCATGGGAAAATGAACCAGCGGCCCGTACATTTGCCACATCATAATTTACAGCTCTTTGCCAGTTTAGGCATTATGGCCCTCTCCACACTCGGTCTTACCTTTAGTGTGGGTCATCCATTGCTCCATGCTGTTATTCTCACAGTAGTCTCTCTCTACTGGGGATACGTCTTTACCATCCGCGTAGGTGGAGCAGACATGCCTATTACTATTTCTCTCCTAAACTCCTTTTCGGGGGTCGCGGGAGCCATCGCAGGTTTTGCCCTAGAAAATGGTGTTCTCCTCGTCGTAGTGGGTTCGATTGTGGGTGCTTCCGGGCTGATTCTGACCCAAATCATGTGTACTGCAATGAATACCACCCTGATCAAGATCTTACTTGGCAAGACCACTACCTCCACCGCGAGCAAGAAATCGACTTCTTCGAAGCAGCAGAATTCTAAATCGCAAACGAAAGCTACGCCCAAGGCGGCTACAAAACCAGTAGCACAGCCAAAGGCAGCTGCTCCTAGCAAACCGAAGGGTCCCGCCTGGGAAGAAGCAGTTCGCTCCGCTAAGAAGGTTGTTATTATTCCTGGCTACGGTATGGCCTTGGCCCAAGCTCAACTTCAGGTGAAACAGCTTGGTGACCTCATGGCAAGCCGAGGTATAGAAGTTCGTTATGGTATTCACCCTGTAGCAGGGCGGATGCCAGGACATATGAACGTTCTTCTGGCCGAAGTCGATGTGCCCTATGACCAGCTCTATGAACTAGAGGACATCAACGCCTTCTTAGAGGGCGCGGATTTATCCATCATCATTGGTGCTAATGACGTAGTCAATCCTGCAGCCATCGAACTTGAAGACACCCCAATCTATGGGATGCCAATCATCCGAGCTGACAAGGCCAAACAGGTCTTGGTTTGCAACTATGATACCAAACCAGGTTATGCCGGCGTTGATAACAGCCTCTATGGCATGGATCGTGTTGAGCTATTACTAGGTGATGCCAAGGATGGGATTGCCAAGATCGTCAAGGCACTCAAGGACGAAAAAGCCCCTGAACCCGCTACTGAGGCGGCCCCGGAGGATGACCTCGCAGGTAAGCTTGCCTCCGCCAAAAAAGTCGTAATTATTCCTGGTTATGGTATGGCATTGGCCCAAGCTCAAGGCCAGGTTAAGCAACTTGGGGAACTCCTGGCAAGCCAGGGTAAAGAAGTCCGTTATGGCATTCACCCTGTAGCAGGACGGATGCCTGGACACATGAATGTTCTTCTAGCAGAAGTCGATGTACCCTACGATCAGCTATATGAGTTAGAAGACATCAATGCCTTCTTAGAGGACACAGATGTCGCCATCATTGTCGGTGCCAATGACGTGGTAAACCCGGCAGCCATTGAACTTGAAGACACCCCGATTTATGGAATGCCCATCATTCGGGCTGACACGGCCAAACAGGTTTTGATTTGCAACTATGATACCAAGCCAGGCTATGCCGGTGTGGATAACAGCCTCTATGGACTAGATAAGGTTCAGATGTTGTTAGGAGACGCTAAAGAGAGCTTGGCCAAGATCCTAGATGCGGCTAAGGGAGAAAAACCTGCCCAGGCTAAAGTAGACAAGGCGGCTGGCAAACCAGTTGCGGATAATCCGGTAACAAGACTCAAAGCTGCAAAGCGGGTCGTAATTGTGCCTGGTTACGGTATGGCCTTGGCTCAAGCACAAGGTCAGGTAAAGCGCTTGGTTGAGCTTCTACAAAAGCGCGGTGTGCGAGTGGAAATCGCAGTGCACCCCGTGGCAGGGCGTATGCCGGGACACATGAATGTTCTCATGGCTGAAGTCGATATACCTTACGAGCTTATGCTGGAAATGGATCAGATCAATGATGAGTTCAAAGATGTAGATGTATCGATCGTGGTAGGAGCCAACGACGTAATTAACCCCGCGGCGAATACCCATGAAGAC
>WPCH01223155.1_pt1 | contig 27583 bp, 25 predicted proteins | sample 5399881 | NCBI WGS metagenome assembly WPCH01 (sample SAMN12869468, study PRJNA574797) | sludge metagenome | isolation source: wastewater treatment of pH5 | place: China:Beijing | collected 2019-05-20
GGGCTTGCCGGCCTTCCGTGACTACCTAGGAAAAGAGCCTGGATGGGAGAACGTTCTACAAATCTTAACCAACGTGGGTCATGAATGCGTAACTCGGCCACTAAAGGAGTTTGGTGCCTGGATGGAGAGATTACTCGAAAAGCTCCAGCCAGAGGCCTGGGTTACTACTGAGGATAACTTAGAAAATTGGGCCGAGCTTGTGAAGGCGTGGGATGGAATGCAAACAATCGCCCAGAGCCTTGGACAATACGATTGGGCAGCCAGCCCAGAACAGTTTCTTCAGCTCCTTCAGAGCCTTTTCGATAATTATCAGATTCAGGGAAGACGGGTTTTCGCCGAGCGAGTTCAAGTCATCAGTGTGGAACAGCTGGGAGCCTACACCTATGACCAACTTTATGTTGGTGGCTTGGTGGAAGGACAGTTTCCTCCGCGGAAAAATGCCCATTGGCTTACGAAGACTAGGACTATTTCGGACCGAGAGGAGCTTTATCAGCGCTTAACCGGGGTCGCCCCATTAGTGTACTTGCATTACCCTGAAGTTGACAGGGAGGGAAAACTTAATCTTCCTGCGACAATTTTACCCAAGATAGAAGAAGAGACAGAAGCGCTTCTATCGGAGCAAACCCATTATCCTTCTCTCTTCTTTGGCAAAGGAAACCTCTCTGACCCTGAACTCTTGAGCTTAATGCAAGAGCGTATTGTCAATGAAGGTCTTTCTGTTTCGCAGCTCAATAGCTACGCTAATTGTCCTTATCAATTCTTTTGCAGTCATGTCTTAAAACTAATGCCCGATGAAGAACGCTCTCTAGAACTCGATGCCAGAGACCATGGGAATGTTGTCCACCAGGTACTGCAAACTTTTTGGGAAGAACATCTAGAAGGACCTCTTCCATCCATAGAAAAGGGACAGGCCAAGATAGAAGGACTTTTGAGAAAAGAGTATGGTGCCTTGGGAACGATGCCCTCTCTGGGGTTAATCCGCACCATGCGAGACTTTATCCGCCATGATCTTACCTCTGCCCAAGGAGGCTTTCGCCCAAGATATCTGGAGAAATGGTTTCAAGGCTTAGTGATCAAGACTCCGGTGGGACCAGTAGGAGTTAGAGGGCGCATCGACCGCATTGACCTGCACCCAGATGGTGCCTATGTTTTATACGACTATAAGACGGGGTCCGCTCCCCAGATTAACGCCATGGTGGATGGTAAGGATGTGCAAATAGCAGCCTACCTCTTAGCTGCCCAAAGTATTCTACCCCAAGGTAAGAATGTGGGAGCAGCTTATTATGTCATAGGCGATGGAAGTAGAAAGGGCATTTTTCATGAAGACTACCACAAGATGCTTGGGGTGCGAGGCGGAAAGAATGTCCTCCCTGAACAAGGGTTTACCGAGCAGAATAAAAAGTTCGCAGAAATCCTCCAAGGTCTCGTAGGAAGGATTTTAGAAGGGAAATTTCCTGTAGAACCTGCTAGTTCCAGAATTTGTAGCTATTGTGCCTTTCAAGGCATTTGTCGAAAGGAGGTTGGGTCTTAATGTCTTTCCCAACACCAAGTCAAGGGCTAGCCATTACCACTATTGATCGTCCCTTGGCCGTAACCGCGGGAGCCGGATCAGGCAAAACCAGAGTGTTAGTAGAACGTTATCTTCATCTATTAGATGCCGGCGTTGCAGTGGACAAGATTGTGGCCATTACCTTCACTAAAAAAGCAGCCCAGGAAATGAAAGATCGATTGCGGGCGGGCCGTCCTGATTTAGCCAGCAAACTAGAACAGGCCCAAATCTCAACCATCCACAGCCTTTGTCAGCGCGTTATCCAAGAGCATCCACTCCAGGCCAAAATTGACCCCCGCTTTCGCATTGGCGAAGAGTGGGAAACCAGGGTCTTATTAACTGAAGCCATCGACGAGGTTGTAGCCGAATTAGAAGCTCCAGAACGACTTGGAACTCCCCAGGAAATTGTCCATGTGGTATTGGAACTCTACGAAACGATGCTGAGCAAAGGGGATCTGAACTTCAATCGTTCCCGAGAGGATAGGGACATAGCCGAGTTCCCCCTTCTACAACTGCAATTTGCCATGGAAGAAGTATTGCGCTTACAGCCAACAACGGCTGTACAAACGCAGGTACTCAGTGAGTTACAGGACCAGTGGCCAAGTCTATGGAATTTATTGAGCTTCCCCGACGATGAGCTTCGTTTAGAGGCCCTTGATGTTATGCTTAAATTGGTGAAGGGGATCAAGGGGAAGCTGGCTGAACTCACCCAAGAACTCCGGGAACTTATTGTTATTGCCCAAGAAGGCATTTTAGAAGAGCAAGGACAAGTCGTCATTGGCTACTTAGGCCAGGTTCTCCAAAGAGTCCATAAGCTTTACTCTGAACGAAAAAGACTTTTTGGAATTCTAGATTACAATGATCTAGAACAACTAACCCACCTTCTCCTGCAAGACCCCAAGGTACGGGAGGATTATGACTTGGATCACCTCATGGTTGATGAGTTTCAAGACACCAATCCCCTCCAAAAGAAGATCGTAGACGCTTTAGTGAGTCAAGGAGCTAAGCTTTTTGTTGTGGGGGATCCTAAACAATCCATTTATCGCTTCCGTGGAGCCGATGTGGGCGTCTTCGTTGTTACTAAGGATGAAATTGCCAGGAACGGCACCAATGTCTTTTTAGCTGAGAATTTCCGCTCTCGCCCAGAGCTCATTGGCTTTGTCAACGCCCTTTTTGGCCAGCTTATGGACGGTGAGGCCATTGAATTTGAAAAAAGCACCGCCCACAAAGCCCCTGCTGGACAACCCTGTGTAACCATCTTGCAGACGCCAGCTGAAGACCTACTTTCTGGCGAAGCCAGGGCATTAGAAGCAGAGCAGATTGCCCTGGAAATCAGAGAGTTGGTTACGCGGGGAGAGTATAGATATGAGCAGATATCCGTTTTATTTAGGGCTATGACCAATGTGCATATTTACGAGAAAGCCCTTAAAGAAGCAGGTATTCCCTATGTGAATCTAAGTGGTCGAGGCTTTTACTCGAAACAAGAAATCCAGGACGTTTTGCACTATTTTCGTTGGTTAGAAGACGCCGCAGACGAAGTAGCCCATTTGGCCGTTTTGCGATCACCTTTCTATATGATTTCCGATGAAGGATTGTACTGGATTCGACAAGACCGCAGCGATAAGCTCACCCAAAAGGAACGAAGTGCCCTTAAGCAGTCCAAAGATGATTATGCCCATCTTAGGACCTTGGCTAGTTTCAAGCCTGCTCCAGAGGTGATTAGGGCACTTTTGGAGAGGACAAGTTACATCCAACGCACTTGGCGTTTACCCTTTGGGCCTCAAAAGGTGGCCAATATTGAGAAACTCCTGGAGCAATCTTGGGAACTTTTCGCGCGCGATTTATACACAGTACCTGAACAGATTAGATTTTTGCGACTTATGGCCCATGATGGGCAGAAAGAGGGGGAGGCACTACTTGATGCAGAACATGCCGACGTAGTTGTTTTGCGCACCATTCATGGATCAAAGGGACTGGAGTTTCCTGTGGTGTTCTTGCCTGACACCAATGCAAGCGCTGTAAGGAGCCAAACAGGAAGTGTGTTGTATCATCCTAATTTTGGAATCACCTTTAAAGGCATGAAAAGCTATGAAGCACTAAAGGAACAAGAAAAAAGCGAAGAGATTGGTGAGTCTAAACGTCTACTTTATGTGGCTGTAACGAGAGCCGAAGAGAAATTGTATCTATGTGCCCGGGAGGGTAAGACACCTAAGGACAGTTGGTGGGCTTGGCTCAAGGATATTCTGGTGTCTGTCCCTGAAACTCTTTATACAATCATACCAGGTAAGCTAGGACCTCTCGAGGAAAAACTCCCCGGGGGGGAGGTTTTGGAGCCGAGCTTTCCAAGTTTCAAACCCCTGGCACCGCAGTATCATAAAGTGTCTTTTTCGGTAACATCATTGATGAACTACGCGCGCTGTCCCCGCTATTACTACCTTCGCTATATTCTCGGAGTGCCCGAACGTAAAGTGGCAAAGCCCCGCGGAACTGGTTTGCCCCAATATCAATTGAGTGGGACCCAGAGGGGCAACATTGTGCACCGGGTCGTTGAGAAAATTAGAGACCCCAAAGAGCTCTCGAAATTGGTGGAGTATGGGGCCACCATGGAAGGGGTTCAGCTTACTCAAGGACAGAAGGCCCAACTAGAGGAAATTATTACGCCTTACCTACAAAGTGAGTTTTTTAATCGCCAAGGATGGGAAAGTTATCCCGAGCGTGACTTCATTGTTCCTGTGGATAATTTCTTAGTCAACGGCTTAGTGGACAAGGTTTTCGTGGGTGACCAGGCCATCGAGGTTGTGGACTTTAAGTCCAACTGGATCCGGCAGGAACAGGTTAACGAAGTGGGTGCAAGCTATGACATACAGCTGCGTCTCTATGCTTGGGCCATGGCCAGAGAATTTGGGCTGCCCGTAACAAGCTCCCAGGCGTATTTCTTAATTCCCAATCAGCTCTACGCCCTGCCCGGTTACCTCTTAGATGTGGACAGAACCGAAGATTGGTTGCTTAAGACTTGTGAAGCCATTATTCGCGGTGCCGAAGTAGGTGCTAAAGGCTTTGCCATTAACATTGATTGCTCCCTTTGTAGTCAAAACTCCTACTGCTTTAGTGCAAGTAATGTAACTTCTTTTGGGGAGGATAAGGATATGGAAATGGACTGGGCCGAGGAGGAACTTAGATGAAATTCATACAGCGTGAACTAGGCAAAAGTGTACGTTTACACCTATGCGAAACCGATAAATTTGCGTCCCTGACCTGCAAAGCTTTTATTCAACAGGACCTAAACCGCAAGGATGCCACCTGCACAGCTCTTGTGCCTCTTCTCTTGAGACGCGGATCACAAAAGTTTCCCTCTACAATGCACATAGCTAGGGAATTGGAGGATCTTTATTCTGCTGAGTTTGGTTCCGATGTGATGAAAATTGGTGAACGGCAAATTCTTGAGCTTTATTTTCAAATGGTGGCCCCGAGTCTTTTACCGCAAGGGGGTAAACAACTAGAACGTGGCCTGAGAACCTTTTGGGAAATTGCCACACAGCCACAGGGCCCAGGTGATCAATTTGTAGACTCCTATTTTGCTCAAGAAAAAAATACTCTAGAGCAAGATCTCAAGGGTCTTGTAAATGATAAAAGGGCGTATGCAATGGCCCGTGCCATGAGCTTGATGTGTGCCGGAGAGCCCTTTGGGACCTATAAGTATGGCGACTTAGACACTCTGCTATCAGCAGAAAACAAGGAGGTCTATGGGCACTATCAGCGACTTATTGGTGAGTACCCCATGGACATTTTCTGTGTGGGACCAAATCTAGAGGAGGTAGAAATTCTCCTCGCTTCGTTGATCCAAAGCAGAGAAAAGGCAGTGGAACTTAAAGCGCCCGAAGAAGTTCAAGTGACTGAGCCACGCTTCTTCGAAGAAACTATGGACCTCCAGCAATCGGTCTTGGTTATGGGTTATCGCACAAACTGTTCCTATCTTGATGATGATTATTATGCTTTGCTAGTTGGCAATGGAGTTCTAGGCGGATTTGCCCATTCTAAATTGTTTATGAATGTGCGAGAAAAGGCCAGTCTTGCTTACTATGTCGGTTCGGGTATTGAAGGAAGTAAGGGTTTATTAACTATCAGTGCAGGAATCAGTGGTGACAAGCAAGACCAAGCCCTAGAGATCATTGAAGAGCAGGTCAAGGCTTTGCAGGCTGGGGAAATTAGCTCAGAAGAATTGGAACAAACCAAGCGCGGCCTCATTAACGCCATGACCGGCATTAACGACAATCCAGCCGGAATCATTGACCGCAACTTGATTGGAATTGTGCAAGGTGAAATGCGCACTATTTACCAGGTCGTCAAGGCTATTCAAGGCGTAGGTCATGAGGATTGCGTGAGGATAATGAATAAAATTCAGCTTGATACTACCTATATTCTCAGGCCCGATCAGGAAGGAGCAGGACATGGAGAAAATTAAATTACCCACTGGAGAATTGTTGCATCACAAGGAACTTCCCAATGGTTTGGCCTGCTTTGTTCTACCAAAACCCCAGTTCCTTCGGACCTATGGGGTCTTATCCACACGCTACGGCTCCCTGGACTCTAAGTTTGAAGTGCCAGGTGTTGGAGTTGTGGATGTACCCCCTGGAATCGCTCATTTTCTAGAACATAAACTCTTCGAAGAAGAAGAGGGCAATGTTTTTGGGCGCTTTGCAGCTTGGGGAGCGTCCGTGAACGCATTTACCAGTCATACCCAGACGAGTTATTTGTTTTCCACCACGGAGAACTGGAAGGAATGCCTCGTTCAATTATTGGAATTTGTAAATAGTCCCTATCTAACGAAGGAAAATGTCGACAAAGAGAAGGGGATCATTGCTCAAGAACTGCAAATGTATGCAGACCACCCCAACCACCGAGGCTATTCTCAGCTTCTAGAGAACATGTATCATGAGCACCCTCTTCGTTTGGACATTGGCGGGACGGTTGAATCGGTCCAGGCCATCACCGTTGAAGAATTGTTGCGTTGCTACGATACTTTCTACCAGCCTAGTAATATGGCTTTAGCCGTGGTAGGAGATGTGGATCCCAAGGAGACATTAGACCTGATTCAAGACAAATACCCCCTTTGGGAGAAGGGGGCATACAATATTGAGCGTTTGTATCCTAGGGAACCCAAGGGGGTTGTGAACCCCTGGGTAGAAGAACGTCTAAACATCTCTCAGCCCAGGTATCTCTTGGGTTTTAAACAAGAGCCGAGGTGGCAGGGGAAGGACCTTTTACGCCAGCAGATTATCATGTCCATTGGCATGAGACTCATTGCCGGTCGGAGCTCCACCCCTTATGGAGACCTTTATGAGGCCAATTTGGTCACTGATTCCTTTGGGGCCAGTTCTACGATGGATCCCGAGTATGCTTACACGGTTATTGGTTCCGAAACGCCGAACCCCGAGGCACTCCATGGAGAATTGATGAAAATAATTGATGGATTGAAGGCAAAGTCTGTCCCGTCTAGCGATGTGGAACGCTTAAAGAGACAACTCTATGGTGCACATCTTTCCTCCTTTGACTCCTTTGAGTACACGGCCAATCGGATGATCTCCCACTACTTTAATGAGACACCTTATAATGAGTACCTAGAACTACTTCAAAGCGTTACCGCAAAGGAAGTGCAGGAAACCTTAGCTGATGAGTTGGACTGGGATTGTTCAACAGTTTCAGTTTTAAGACCGGTAGGTGATTGAAGTGACTAAAGAAGAGCTCCGTAAAGAACTCAAACGAGAACGGGGGAAGGTTCCTCAAGAAAATCGTCTAGATTGGGACAGGGCGATCTTTGAGCATATAACTGATCTTCCCGCCTATAAGCAAGCCGAGAAGGTTATGATCTATCTCTCCTTTGGTTGGGAGATTGACACCTGGTCTATCGTGAACGATCTACAAGCAAAGGGTAAACAAGTCTATGTACCTGTTGTACGCAGTAATCCTAAATCACTGATTGCCACAGCTTATACATCCCGTGAAGATTTAACTCCAGCCATTTTTGGGATTTTAGAGCCAGGACCAGATGCCCCCACGATTCGTCCTGAAGAACTGAACTTGGTAATCGTGCCTGGGTTGGCCTTTTCTAGCCAGGGTTTTCGTATTGGCTATGGTGGGGGTTACTACGATCGCTTCTTAATCACAACCAAGGCCGAGACCATCGGTTTGGTTTATGGCTCCTTTGTCCGGGATTTACCGGCAGACTCCTGGGACCAACCAGTGAACTTCTTAATCACGGAAGAAGGTCTAATGGGGAGGAAATAAGCCCATTCTGCAGAATTTATGAGTAGCAGAAGGAGGCGTCTTATAGTGCACGGCAAATATGTGTTAGCAATCGATCAAGGAACGACCGGGACCACGGTTATTCTTTTTGATCACCAATCAAGGATTGTAGGTAAGCGGTATCAAGAATTCACCCAATATTATCCCAAACCAGGTTGGGTAGAACATGATGCTTTAGAAATTTGGGAAGGAACAACTCAGCTCTTAAGTGGGATCTTCAAAGAGACTCATGTGAATCCAGCGGAAGTGGCCGCGATTGGGGTAACCAATCAGAGGGAAACTGTGGTTCTTTGGGATCGCAAAACAGGTGAACCAGTAACCAGGGCCATCGTGTGGCAGTGCCGTAGAACTGCAGGAATTTGCGACGATATGCGCCGCCAAGGGCTTGAACCCTTATTTAAGGAGAAGACAGGCTTAATTTTGGACGCCTACTTTTCAGGGACGAAGCTTAAGTGGATTTTTGACCAGAATCCAGATCTAAGGGAGAGGGCAAAAAGAGGTGAATTAGCGTTTGGAACAATTGACTCCTGGCTTATTTATAAGCTTACCGGAGGACAAAAGCATGTCACCGATTATACAAATGCCTCCAGGACTTTGCTCTTTAACATTAGTGAACTGAAGTGGGATCACGATCTCTTAGATATCTTAAACATCCCCGAGGAGATTCTTCCTGAGGTTCGCTCTTGTAGCGAAGTGTATGGACACACCACGGGGCTTGGGATGCTCCCAACAGGAATCCCCATCTCTGGCGCAGCAGGCGACCAGCAAGCGGCCCTTTTTGGCCAGGCCTGTTTTGAACCTGGTACCATCAAAGCCACCTTCGGTACGGGTGCCTTTATCTTGATGAACACAGGTTCCAACCTGATTTCCTCTACAAATGGCCTATTGACTACCATTGGCTGGAGCCTAGATGGAAAGGTACAATACGCCTTAGAGGGTAGTGTATTTGTCGCTGGGGCAGCTGTAAAATGGCTGCGGGATGAGATGGAACTTGTTGAATGCGCGGCCGAGACGGAGGAAATCGCCTTATCTGTTTCGAATACTAATGGCGTGTACTTTGTTCCTAGTTTCGTTGGATTAGGAGCGCCCCACTGGGATCCTTATGTGCGGGGTATGATTATGGGTATCACTAGAGGCGCAAAAAAAGCTCATCTCGTTCGTGCTACCCTTGAAGCCATCGTTTACCAAACGAAGGAAGTGGTAGATGTCATGGCAGAAGAATCCAAGATACCACTTACAGAGCTCAAGGTAGATGGAGGGGCATCAGTAAATAATTTTATCTGTCAATTTCTGGCAGACATGACCAATATCCATGTCCAAAGACCACAAGTATTTGAAACCACTGCTTTAGGAGCCGCTTATTTGGCTGGATTGGCCGTGGGCTTTTGGGATAGCCAAGAAGACATTCGGGAACGTTGGAAGGCTGATGGAACCTATACTCCGGCCATGAGACCAGGAGACCGACTCATGCTCTTCAAAGGGTGGAGTAAAGCGGTGACCAGCGCAAAAAGTTGGGTGAGTGATGAGTAATCCAGAACGAGTTCGTCACGAACGGATCTTAAGATTTAGGTCTGGTTTAGCACAAAAACCAATTATTGCGGGCTTGAAGGGAACGAATGACCTTCATCTAACCAGCGAAGCCGGAATTAAGGTGTGTTTTTATCTCACCGGCAATATTTTTGAGTTGAGGGAGCTAGCCAAATATTGCAGAGAAAAGGGCCAAATGCTTTTCGCCCATGTGGACCTCATTGGAGGGATTGCCAAAGATGCGCATGGCATGGAGATGTTAGCTTCTGAAGTTGGAATTGATGGGGTATTGACCACAAAGGGGTACTTGGTTACCGCGGCCCAAAAAGCGGGTCTACTTGGTATTCAGCGTTTATTTATGTTAGACTCAGAGGCTATGAAGACGGGGCTTCGCATGATCAACTCTAGTCAACCCGATGCCGTTGAGATTTTACCTGCTTTAATTCTTCCCTCAGTGCGCGAACGTCTGCCAAACAAACTGCCTCCCATGATTGGAGGCGGATTGGTGGAAACCAAAGATGAGTTGGAAAAGATACTTAAACCCCCGGTGTTGGCAGTTTCAACGAGCCGGGTCGAACTATGGAATTTTCGTTGAAAGGGTGTAGACAATGGATCACAAATGGCTAGAAGAGCAAAAAGAGGAGATAGGATCAGCACTAGCCCGGCAAGGCATTCGGTTGGTTGTTCCTGTGGATAAGAAATCTCAGAAGAGATCATCCACCTCAAGTGAACATGGCTCCCTCGCTTCCTATATCGATCATACTTTGCTTAAACCCACTGCGTCACAGGGCCAGATCGCCCAACTTTGTGCCGAAGCATTGCGCTATCAATTTGCATCCGTTTGTATTAACCCTGTCCATGTTCCTGCAGCGGCCCGTTTGCTTGAGGGTACTGGTGTTAAAGTGTGTACAGTGATCGGTTTCCCCTTAGGAGCAACCTCCACTCTAAGTAAAGTTCTAGAGGCCAGGGATGCCGTGGCTGGTGGTGCCAGCGAAATCGATATGGTCATCAATATTGGTAGTCTTCTGGAAAGAGACTATGCTAAAGTCTATTCTGACATTAGGGCAGTTAGGGACGCTTTGCCAGGAAAAACTCTCAAGGTAATCTTCGAGACCGGCTATCTAAGTAAAGAACAGATTGTCAGGGGCTGCATCCTAACTAAAATGGCGGGTGCTGATTTTGTGAAGACGTCTACGGGATTTGGTCCTGGCGGAGCCACAGTCGAGGACATTTCCCTAATGCGTGATGTTGTGGGGCCAGATTTTGGCGTTAAGGCCTCAGGTGGTATCAGGGATCACGCTACGACCATGGCCATGATTAAGGCTGGGGCCAACCGCATTGGAGCCAGCTCTGGCATTGCCATTGTTGAGGGGTTGAGGGGAGAGACAGATTATTGAACCCGTGCAAATCAAAAGTCGCGTTTTTGGCAGCACTCATTGTGTTCTTAGTTGGGCTGGTTGGTTCTGCAGCGGCCCTAGAATCTCCTGTGGAATGGTTTGCTGCAGAATTTGGATCGAGTCATGTCTTAGTCCACCTGGTTGGGGAAATTGAGGAAACACTCCTCATGGATGGGTTACTTCAATACGCTTATCCTGGTGGTTTTCAGATTCAATACTTTACCCAGAAGGCACCAGTTTCTGTTGCTAGCCAGAATGGTTTTGTAATGGTCCAAACCGGAACTGAAGTACAATACGGGTATGATCGTTATTGGTTGTTTGATGATATTCAAAACTATTTCTTTGCTCTAGCCGAGTTTTCCAAGATTCCTGTCCAGTTCTCTGGAATGGATACCGTGGCCGGACGCGGAGCAAAGCGCTATGTTGCTGTAGAGGATCCCGATTTTGTGCTGTGGTTTGATGAAGAAAGTGGGATCCCTTTCTTGATTCGGCAGAATACGAAGACCCTAGTAACCGTATCAAGCTATATCTTGGAAAACAGACAAGATATGACTTCTGTGGAATTGGAACTTGCCTTTGCCAAAAGTCCGGCGAAGATTACCTTAGATCGTACACCCAGGGGATGGGTTTTAGCCCGATTGGAGATCCAAGAAGCCCGTGGACACATCCAAATGGAGTTCTCCGAATGGTCAATACCCAACGAATGGATGGAGAGTCCACTACAAACGCTAGCTAGGTTGAGTGAACTCAATGACCGCTTCCTGATTGAATTTGAGGCTGGTCATCTAGATGTAGCCCTTGGCATCACCCAGGAGATGTTGGGCATAGCTCCCCAGTTTTGGCAGGTCTATTTGTATCGAGCGTTCACCTATGAAGGTTTTGATAACTTTTTAGGCGTCGTTGAAAACTACCAACAAGTGTTAATGCGCCAGCCCGACAATGCTCTGGCCCTTAATAACTTGGCCTACCATTACCTCCTGCGCGAAGTGCAAATCCCCCAGGCCCTTGAAATGGCCGAGCGGGCCGTAGAGATCGACCGTAAGGATATTTACTTAGATACCTTAGGCTATGGGTATTATCTTGCGGGACGTCTTGGAGAGGCTAAGGCGCTTTTGCTAGAAGCCTTAGAGACTGCTCCAGAAGAAGCCATAACTGAGATTATTGAGCACTTAGCCTTGGTGCTCAAAGCCCTAGGAGAAGAATGAATGAGCGATCATTATTTTACAAATGAGCCCAGTGCAAAACATGCACCCAGGGAGTTTGAGGCAAAGTTACGAGGAAAGAGCTATACTTTCCAAACTGATGCTGGAGTTTTTTCTAAAGGAGAGATAGACTTAGGATCCCGGATCTTAATCGATACCCTGCCATGCCAAGCAGGCGAAACAATCCTCGATCTGGGTTGCGGCTATGGTCCCATTGGTATGGTTGCCTCTACCTTAGTTGGAACCTCTGGAGAAGTCCACATGGTGGATGTAAATGAGCGGGCTGTGGCTCTAGCCCGAGAGAATTTGGCCAAGAATGGGATCGAAAATGCCAAGGTTATGGTGAGTGATGGACTAAATGGTCTGCCACCAGACCTTACATTTGATTGGGTTCTTTCGAATCCTCCGATTCGAGCAGGTAAACTTGTTATTTATCAGCTTTTAACCGATGCCTATCATAGACTCAAGCCAAGTGGCTGCCTTTTGGTGGTAATTCGTACCAAACAAGGGGCCAAGAGTCTAGAAAGCTACTTAACTGAGCTTGCTGGAGAATGTGTAACAATCGAAAAGAAGGCAGGATTTCGAGTCCTGAAATGTTGTAAACATCTCCACACCTGAATACTCTTGGGTGTGGAGGTGTTTTTATGCGGGCCTGGTTTTTTAGCATACGGCAAGTCCTCTGGTGGGTTTTAGGCTGTTTAGCACTGGGAATTTTCATGGGAACAACGGGTGTAGTTTTGCTTCCAGTATCAGGTGGCCATGGTTATACAGGCATCTCAGGTAGGACAATCGTGATCGATGCCGGTCATGGTGGTATTGATCCTGGAGCAGTCAGTGCCAAGGGTACCTTGGAAAAGGAGATCACCCTAGGGATCGCCCGAGAGCTTGAGGTTCTATTGAAGAGAGCTGCTGTGTATGTGATCATGGTGCGTCAGGGTGATTACGATTTGGCCGATTCGAGTGAAACCAATCTATTGAATCGCAAACGCCAGGATTTGAGCAAGAGGGTTGCTATTGCAGAAGAAGCCAATGCTGATTTATATATCTCAATTCATGCCAATTACTTCCCCTCCCCTATTTGGTCAGGTGCTCAGACTTTCTATTATGAAGGAAGTGGTGATGGCCTACACCTTGCCAAAACATTACAAACTGAATTGGTGAGGCATTTGGGACCAAACAATCGACTGGCCAGACCGGGGGATTTTCGCGTTCTGCGCGATACCTCCATGCCTGCAGCCATGGTAGAAGTGGGTTTTTTGTCGAATCCCAGGGAGGCTGAGCTGTTAAGCGATGCCAGTTATCAGAAAAAAGTGGCAGCAGCGATCTTCTCTGGACTTCTTCGTTATTACCAACAGTAAACAGGATTTAGACTTTACTTAGAGAAATAAGCTAGGAAGATTCGGAAAGAATGAGATAGGGGGCAACGAATGTGCGCGTTTTAATACTGCATGCAGACGACGGGAAGATCCAACAGTCTGTAGTGGCGCTGCAAAGGGCTTTGGAAAAAGATGGTGTAAAGGTTGAACTTATGTCGCCCTCAACCGGTAGCAATTTACCCGTTAGTGCAGCACCCTATGGTTTGGTAGTGGCTATCACAGGGTATACGGGTTGGTGGAAACCTCAAATTCCCGCGGATATGGACAATCTCATAAGGAAGACAATGCGTTTGGAAGGGAAAAAAGGAGGAGCATTTGTACAAGCAAGTCTCCTAGGTTCATCTAAAGCGCTACGAGTACTTATGAGTCATATGGAACGCCAGGGTGTAATTGTCGAAGATTTTGGTACTATCGGTGGCGAAAAAGAAATTGATTCCATCGCTAAACGATTAAAGCGTTTGATCTAAGGGCAATCAGTCTTTCTATTACACAGGAGGAGGATTCAAAATGTACCGTTTTAAACCTGAGCTGCGCATTCCCGGACCGGTGCCAGTGCCGAGTGAAGTATCATTGCAAATGGCCAAGCCCATGATTAACCATAGGGGGGCCTACTTTAAGGAGCGATATCCCGCTGTCTTAGCAAGGCTGGCTCCACTCTTTGGCACCAAGAACCAGATACACATGATCACTGGGTCTGGGACATCAGGGATGGAAGCAGCTGTGAGCAATTTGGTTTCTCCCGGAACTCCAGTACTTTGCTTAGTGGGTGGTTTTTTCGGCAAGCGCTGGGCTGAACTGTGTAAAGCCTATGGGGGCACTGTGCATGTCTTGGACTTTCCGTGGGATGAGGGAGTGGATCCTGAACAGGTGAAGGACTATTTAGAACAGCACCCCGAAATTGAACTTATTTTTATGGTACACAATGAATCTTCCACAGCGGTCCTCAATGATGTAGAATCTGTTTCTAAAGCCCGTGGCAATCATGGGGCTCTCTTGGTTGTTGATGCAGTAAGTGCACTAGGAGGCACATCCTGTGAAATGGACACGTGGGGATTGGATGTTGTAGTGAGTGCTTCGCAAAAGTGCCTGATGACCCCGCCTGGGACTGCTTTTATATCTTTTTCTTCTCGAGCTAGGGAGTATTCAGAAAAGTGCCAGGCCAGCCGTTATTATTTCGATGTGCGTTTGTATGATAAATATATGGAGAAATCCGAAACCCCATTTACTCCTAATATTCATAATGTGTTCGCCTTAGAGGAAGCCTTAAATATGATGGAAGCTGAAGGTCTAGAGAATGTCTTTGCTCGCCATCGCCTTATGAAGGATATGACTAGAGCCGGTGTAAGAGCCCTTGGACTAGACCTTTTGGTTCAGGACAAAGATGCTTCTCCTACGGTAACAGCAATTAAATATCCTAATGCCGACAGCTTTAGGGCTCGCATTAGAGAATTATATGGTGTGGAATTTGCGGGCGGACAAGGTGTTCATGCCAACAGTATCTTTAGAATAGGGCATATGGGGTATGCTACGCCTCTAGATGTCTTAACTGCCCTGGCAGTCTTAGAAATCAATCTCAAAAAGTTTGGTGAGGCTACCAGAGCAGCAGAGCTGGTCATGGAAGCATAAGAGAATACTTAAGGGGGAACACTCGGTGGTTTTTACATTTCGAGACGCCATTGACATTCTCATTGTGGCATATGTAGTCTATCGGGTGATCTATTCCATTCAAGGCACGAGAGCCACGACACTGGTAAAGGGACTTGCCGCAATCTTTGCAAGCAGTGTAGTGGCTCGTGCTTTAAGTCTGCGTACAGTAAGTTGGCTCTTGGATCAAACCACAACCTTGATTCTAGTGGCCTTGCCCGTAGTTTTTTATCCTGAACTCAGGCGTGGGCTTGAACAGATTGGGCGAGGTCAGATATTTGGTTGGATGTATAGTCGTAGGGTTGGTCAGGATCCTCTTGACCTTGACTCTATAATCGGGGCGGTCAGCCATTTAAGTGCAAAGAAGACGGGTGCCTTAATTGTTTTCCAGAGGCAAGTGGGTTTACATGAATTTGCCGAAACGGGAGTGAAGCTTGATGCTTTGATCAGCCCTGAGCTTTTGTTGAATATTTTTGAACCCAATAGCCCGCTTCATGATGGGGCCATTATTGTTGATGGAGGGCGAATCGTGAGTGCCGGATGTGTCTTGCCCCTCACCGATAGCCATTTAAACGGTTTAGGAACAAGGCACCGGGCAGCTGTTGGCATGTCAGAACAGACCGATTCTGTCGTTGTTGTCGTTTCTGAACAGACCGGAACGATCTCACTTGCAGTCAGTGGTCACCTCCGTAGATATTTGACAGAGGCTAGGCTCAGAGAACAGCTTAAGTTTTATTGGCTAGGAGGCGAAACCTCGTGAGCCGTATGAGAAAAGTATGGGACATCTTAACAAAACCCGAGGTGTATTGGCGCTTTTTTTCTTTGCTCCTAGCCATCATTTTCTGGCTCTTAGCTGTAGGGGATGGGACCATAAGTGAAACTGAGCGAACCATCACCATCGGGATAGAGGTACTAAATTTGCCCGAAGATTTAGTCCTGGTTGATCCACCAGAAAGCATCAGGGTGAGAATTCGAGGATTGTCTCCCCTTCTAAACCGGGGAGAAGGCGCCATATCGGCTACCATCGACTTAAGTGGAGCGGTCGAAGGAACCGAAACATATAGTGTTAACGTAGAGGGGCCTTTGGGGATCAATGTTGTGAGTATTACGCCCAGATGGGTCAGTGTTTACACAGAGGACCTTGCGGAAGCAGTATTTCCGGTCACCCTTGCGCTCTTGGGTATTGATCGTTCCCGTGCCATGCTGGGCATCAGGCCTTCACCTGCGGTAATCACCGTTAGGGGACCTCGTAGTATATTAGAAGAAGTGGACCATGTCGTTGCGTATCTTAGTTTCGCTTCTTTGAGCCAAGACCCAGAAGGGCGCTCAAATGAGACGTTTCCAGTGCAAGCCTTGGATGCAAGGGGTCGAAGTATAACCGGGCTGGAGGTTGATCCTCCATCGATTCGGGTCATTGAGTTTGTTGAACATGAGGAGGAATAATGTGTGGCGACCTTTTTCGGAACAGATGGTATACGTGGTGTGGCCAATAGTGAACTAAGCGCTGAGTTGGCCCTGCGCGTAGGGAGAGCTGCTGCCTTGGTGTTGGGATGTGGCGAAAAAAAACCCATGTTAATTGGACGGGATCCTCGAATCTCTGGTCAAATGTTAGAAGGGGCCTTGGTTGCGGGAGTCACTTCTAGCGGTCTCGACGTAATTCTTGTGGGTGAGGTACCAACCCCTGCCGTAGCGTACTTAACCAAGGAGCTGGGTTGCTCTGGAGGCATCATGATTTCCGCTTCTCACAATCCCCTTCAGGACAATGGGATAAAGGTTTTCGGCCGCGATGGTTTTAAACTCTCAGAAAACTTAGAAGAGAAGATTGAAGCCATCATAGCGGTCCTCGTGGACCAAGATGATTATCCGAGGCCCATAGGGGGAGATATAGGCAGGGTTAAGCATAAAACTGAAGCGCTTAGACTCTATGTGGAGGACTTGAAAAGACAGGTGCCGATCGATCTTGAGGGATTGCACATAGCCTTAGATTGTGCTAACGGCGCAACTTCGTCCATCGCAGCCAAAATTTTCCGTGATTTAGGAGCTAAAGTTTCCTCTTTTTACGATCAACCCAATGGCGTTAACATTAATCACTTTTGTGGTTCGACCTACCCGGCGAAAATCCAAAGCCTTACCAAAGAGGTTGGTGCTGACCTAGGCTTTTCCTTTGATGGTGATGGAGATCGAATTTTAGCCATTGATGAACAGGGCAACTTGTTGGATGGCGACCAGATTCTAGCTATTATCGGATTACATTTATTACGCCAAAATCGCCTGCCGGGTCAAAAGGTCATTGCAACGGCTTACTCAAATGGGGGTCTCCGTCAAGCCTTTAAGAAAAGTGGTGGCGATGTGATTTACGCTAAGCCTGGGGATCGTTTTGTGTTAGAGGCCATGCAAGAGTCAGGTTCCATCTTAGGCGGAGAGCAGTCAGGGCACATTATTTTCTTGGAGAACTCCACCACCGGTGATGGTATTTTATCTGCCTTGAAACTGTTAGAAATGAAGATTCTCGAAGGCAAGCCCTTGGCAACCTTGAGCCAAGCTATGGTCGTTTTTCCCCAACGTCTGGTAAACGTCACAGTGAATGACAAGGAAGGCTGGCAGAGTAACCAACGGATTCTAGGGGTGATTAATCAAGCCGAGAAAGAACTCGGGCCCATGGGTCGACTCTTTGTCCGGGCTTCCGGAACAGAGCCCATGATTAGGGTCTTAGGAGAACATCCAGATTTAGAAGTCCTTCAATCGGCTATTGGCCGCGTCGTGCAAACTATCGCCGAAGAACAAGGTGGTAGCCGTGTTAGTTAAAGGATGCGGGGTAGATCTGGTAGAGATTGCCCGCATAGCCAAGGCCCTTGAGCGAAAGGGTTTTAGGGACAAAGTCTACACAAAATACGAACAAAACTCCTTGCAGAACAAACATATACAGTCTTGGGCTGCGCGTTTTGCTGCCAAAGAGGCTGTTATGAAAGCGATTGGTAGAGGTTGGCAGCAGGGGATTCCCTTTGATTCCATCGAAATATTTAAAAATCCAATGGGGCAGCCCCAGGTCCGCCTCTATGAACCAACCCTTAAACTTGCCCTTGAAGAGGGAATTACAGGTTTTGTTCTGAGTTTGTCACACACCAAAGAGCTGGCTATGGCTTATGTCATTGCCCTTGGGGAGGAGTAGGCGATGCAGGTTGTAACTGGTTATGAAATGCAGACGTTGGAGAAAAAGGCCTTTGCTAGTCTTGGTCTTTCTCCTCTCTTGGTCATGGAAAATGCTGGCAGCCGTATTGTTGAGACGCTTAAAGCAGAGTACGGCAACCTTAGCGGCAAGCGTATTCACATTCTGGCAGGTACGGGCAACAATGGCGGAGATGGCTTAGTTGCGGCCAGACAGCTCCTGGCCCTGGGTGCTCGTGTTAAGGTCTACTTAGTGGGTGATCAGGCCAAGGCGACCAAAGAGAATCGTATAAACCGAGAAGTCTTGAAGAAACTCCAAGCAGACTTTACCCAAGTGGAGGCAGCTCAAATCGGCAAGCTCAAATTCAGCCTGGGATTGGCTGATTTAATCATAGACGCTGTTTTTGGGACAGGCTTTTCAGGGAGTCTTAGTCCAGATCTTGAGTCTTTGGTGGAAGCGGTAAATGAGATTAACCGGCCCTTGATAGCCATAGATTGCCCTACTGGCGTAAATTGTGCAAACGGTCACGTACTCACCCATGCTATTAAGGCCGACCTAACCATTAATCTGGGTTTTCTTAAAATGGGCTGTGTTCTTTACCCCGGGCAAAAATATGCAGGAAAGAGTGTTGTGGTAGACTTGGGATTTCCCTTGGCTCATCAAGGCACCCGCTTCTTGTTGGACGATAGTACCTTGAGCTGGCTTCCTGACCGCGAACCTTGGAGCCATAAGGGTACCTTTGGGCATACCCTTGTTGTGGCAGGTTCGCAAAACTACGCTGGAGCAGCATACTTAAGTGCACAGGCCGTCTTGGGTGGTGGTGGCGGTATGGTCACCTTGGCTGTGCCCGGGGGTATCTATGACCGCTTTAGGCCAGATGAGCTCATTGTGACCCCTGTTTCCCAAACAGAAGAAGGTACCATTGGCGAACACACCCTGCCTGAGCTTGTGGAGCTCCTGGAGAATAAGGATGTATTGGCGATCGGACCGGGATTGACAAGGATGCCCCAAGTCCTTAATACTGTGCAAGAACTGCTTCAGTATTGGAGCGGCCCCTGTGTCATTGATGCAGATGCCCTTTGGGCTCTAAGTTCCGATTTTCTAAAAAATATTGCTGAGGATCAACGCAGACAATGGATCTTAACACCCCATCCTGGTGAAATGGCACGTCTGGTGACCAGTGATCCGGCACATATCAATGCAAACCGTCTGGAGATTGCCGAAGACTATGCGAGAAAGTGGAATGTAGTCGTCGTTTTGAAGGGAGCCCCCACCATTGTTGCCAGCCCAGCCCAGACTTTTATTAACAGTACTGGAAATCACGGCATGGCCACAGCTGGAAGTGGCGATGTGTTGACGGGATTAATTAGCAGTCTTCTAAGCCAGGGGTTAGAACCCTCTAGGGCAGGTGCAGTAGGCGTCTATGTCCATGGTAAAACCGGAGATTTAGCTGGTCAAAAAGGGCTTCGGGGCTTACGAGCCAGTGATCTATTGGCCTTTGTACAGGAGGCTTTATCATGAGTAAGCTCACCAGGTCCGTCTGGGCCGAAGTAAGTTTGGACAAGATTGCTTATAATGTCAGGCAGTTTCGGGAGTTCATTGGACCCAACTGTGAGCTCATGGCCGTTGTTAAGGCCAATGGCTATGGTCATGGGGCACTAGAAACGGCTTATACCATGATTAACAATGGGACAAACTGGTTAGCGGTAGCCCTCCCAGAAGAAGCGGTTAGACTTAGGCGAGGGGGAATTACTGCCCCCATCCTTGTCTTAGGAGCTGTAGGTGCTGACGAATTAGATGTGTGTGTTGCTTCAGACTTGGTTGTCACTGTGTTTGAACCTCATATTGCCAAACTCTTGTCCAAAGCAGCAGTAGCCCAGCAAAAGGTGGCAAGAGTCCATATTAAGGTTGACACAGGTATGGGGCGCCTAGGCCTTTTGCCCAATAATTTCGGGAATTTGGTAGAACTCGTACAATCTCTTCCAGGACTTGAAATCCAAGGAGTTTTTACCCATTTTTCCAGGGCTGATGAACCAGACTTAGAGTACACCAAGTGGCAGTGGAACAGATTTCAAGATGTAAGGGAAGACTTGAGCAAAAGGGGAAATGCCATACCTTTTGTCCATGCAGCTAACACCCCTGCAACATTGTTCTTTCCTGAATCCCACTTGGACTTAGTCCGGGTAGGACTAGGGATCTATGGAATGTATCCAGATTCTCGTAGGCCACTCCACCTGAAACCTGCGCTGACCTTGAAAACCAGGGTAGCCTTTGTCAAGAGGGTTCCCCCAGGCAGTGCCATTAGCTATGGTAGCACTTATGTGACCTGGAAAGAGACTTCCCTAGCTGTGCTACCAATTGGTTACGCCGATGGACTATCTCGGGGTTTGAGTAATAAAGGGAAAGTCCTGATTAAAGGAACACTGTGCCCTATTGTAGGGAATATTACTATGGATCATACCCTTGTTGATCTGGGCGATTTGTCCGTTGAAATTGGTGATGAAGTCATTTTGCTTGGAACAGACGGCAATCTGGAAATTCATGCCCACAACTGGGCAAACCTATTAGGGACCATCAATTATGAAATAACTTGCATGCTTAGTAACCGGATTGAACGGGTGTATATTTGAACCTCCCACGACTAAAGTCACGGGTGTTCTCGGCTAGATTATAAAACAAAGCAACTTGGCATAGGATCTTTTAGGGGGGATCCTATGTCTAAGATAGCGGCGGTAGCTCTTTGCGCCTTTCTCGCCTTCGGGGGTGTGACCCCAGGGGCGGGTGTCCTATTTAAGGATGCATATGGCGATGACGTGGGAGGGGGTATGCTTGCTTATCCCGACCATCAAGTTTATGTGCGTGGGTTGTTTGATCTTCTGCAATTTGGAGTTACCAGGGATGATGACTACATCTACTTTGACTTTCAATTTGCCACCTTAACGAATCCTTTTCAAGCACCAGAAGGTTACTTTCATCAGCGTCTCGAAGTCTATATAACGACGGGTTCAGATTTCAGCGAAAGGGAGATCAAGATTGGCTCCCATCGATTTGAAACAAGCTCCTCTACTGGTTGGGACGTGCGTCTAAGTGTAGCCCCCTTTGGAGAAAGCAGACTTTATGTGTTAGGTGAAGATTCAGTTCAAGTCTTTTCAGAAGAAATAAGTAGTAGAAGTTTGCCTGAAAGCCAGACAATTCGCGTACAAGTACCAAAGGATCTGTTGCCCCAGCCTAACCCCGGATGGGGTTATTATGTCCTGGTGGGCTCCTTTGACGGCTTGGCCCAAGACTCTTGGCGAGATCTTGGTCAAGGGCCGTGGCAAGTAGGCGGTGAGGGAGTTCCTGTTTTCGATTTGCTTGCACCAAGATTCGGCCGCAAAAGTCAACAGGCCCAACTCACCAAAGGCGTGCTGTATCCAGTGTATAAAAGCCCTTTGGACGGGGTGCCATGGTTAGTTGTGGCGGCAGTTCCGATATTGGCTATTGGGGGTTTTTTTATATGGAGGTGGCGTCATGGTAGACCCTAAGATGGAGGATGTTTATATTTTGTATCAACAGAAAGTGGCGCTTCTATCAAGTGCCCAAAAAGAAAAATTGTGTGCTGCCAATGATGAAGGCATGACACCCTTTGTTATTGGCTGTGCCATATTGCGGGCCAAGCAAGAACAGAGACGCTCTCGCCTGCAAGGCAAGGACAAGCGGATTTCTTTTAACTATATCTATAGGATTATTCAAGATTGGCTGAATCACGGCATCACCACAGATGAGCATTTTTATGCCTATTGGTCGGCCATAAACGAGGAGACAAGTGCGGGGAGGGAAGACCATGTCCACATTAAGGATAAGGTCCGAAGAGAAGATTTCACATATAGCGAACCACAACAAGATCGTAGCCTCTTCGCGTTCTTGGATGATTGACCATGGTTTGAAGCGTTCCTTCTTCGGTGGAGAAAGGTGCAACGTCTGCGGAGAGCTACGGGTGCAAAAGTATTTTCGTCATCCCCTGCCTTTACCTTCCCATCTAGCGAAGGGGCACTGGCTTTTATCCGATTGCCAATGCATAAAGTCGGAACGTTCTCATGAACGACTTAAACGCGAGAAACTCTTAACCTCCACGCGATCGGATGCACTTCCACTAGGGTTGAGGGAACACTCCTTTAACAACTTTAAAGTATCAGAGTTAAACCGAGAAGCCTACGAGACCTGTCAGGCCTTTATGCGTAATTTTGCCAAGGTCCAGCAGGGGGAGGGGCTCTTGTTATTGGGGCGTTCAGGCACGGGTAAAACGCATTTGGCTTCGTCCATTGCCAACGGACTTAAGGATAAACATACCGTGGCCTTCGCTTATGTACCTATTCTGCTAGAAAAAATGCGGACGAGCAATGTCAATCTTGACGAATTGCTGTCCGCTGATCTTCTGATTTTAGACGACATAGGGAGTGAAAGAGAAACTGGTTGGACCATGGAGCGTATGTTAATCATCGTAGATGGCCGCTTAACAAATCTAAAACCCACAGTCTTTACCACCAATTATGACCTGAATGACTTAGACAAAAGGCTTGGCATGCGTGTTGCTTCCCGAATTCTAGGCCACAATTTAGCTGTCGTATTGAAAGGGCTAGACTACCGCCTCAATAGGCAACGTGGAAAGAATCCCAATTAGGCGTGGTTGTTTACTTTTCGTTCCGCTAAGTTGACGAAACGAGAAACCGTGAAAGTCATGACAAAGTAAATCAGGGCCACGGCCAACCATACTTCAAAGGGCCGAAAAGTACGCCCAATGATGATTTGACCTTTGCGAACCAGCTCTTCTAGGGCAATAACAGACACTAAAGACGAGTCTTTTAATAGGGCAATGAATTCATTGCCTAGGGGTGGCAAAATTCGCGTAAAAGCTTGGGGTAAGATGACATAGCACATGGTTTGGAAACGGGATTGGCCTAGCGATGCTGCAGCCTCCCATTGTCCCTTGTCGATGGATTGGATTCCAGAGCGTACAATTTCTCCCACGTAGGCACCGCTATTGATGCTCAGCGCTAGTATTGCTGCGAAGTAGGCAGGAATGGGGCGCCCAATGAGGCTTGGTAAGCCGTAAAAGACTAAGAAAGTCTGCACCAAAAGGGGAGTACCGCGAATTACGTCAATGTAAGCGGCTGAAATAAAATTGAATACTCCCTTGGTGACTCTGGCTATACCAGCAAAGGTACCCAAGATGATTCCAAAAAAGACAGAGACGGCCGTTAGTTGTATTGTAAGTTTTGCCCCTGTCAACAGTGTCGGCAGAGAGCTCCAAACCAGATCCCAGCGAAAGTCCAAGATGATTCTCCTTCCAAACGTACCCTAGAAAACTTAGTTAGTTCCAAACCATTTCTGATAAATTTCATCATAGGTGCCGTTTTCTTGCAGTTGGAGCAATGCAGAGTTAATTTGTTCTAAAAGTTCACTATTATTCTTGTTTGTCGCGATGCCATAAAACTCATTGTCTGCCACAGCACCAACAGTCTTCAATGGAGCTGCTGGATTGGCTTGTAGATACGCTTCTGCCACGGGTAGGTCCACCACGACTACATGGGCTACTCCGATCATGACTGCCTGCATGGCGTCAGGAACCGTATCAAAGCGAGCGACGCTTCTTAGGGCGCCTTCGTCACTTAGGTCACTTGCGGTAAAATCGCCGGTAGTACTGATCTGTACCGCTGCAATTTTTCCACCAAGGTCATCGAGACTCGAGATACTCGTGTCGTTCTCTTTTGTTACAATGGTCAGAACTGATTCAAAGTAAGGGTTAGAGAAGTTCACGCTTGCTTGACGCTCTTCTGTAATCGTCACGCCAGCAATTACAGCATCATAGTTATTATTTAATAGAGCTGGAATCAGGCCATCCCAACTGATATTATCAATCTTAACTTCTAGGCCCAAGACTTCGCCAATGGCTCTGATTAGGTCCATGTCAAAGCCATGGAGTTCACCAGTCTTTTCGTCAACGTACTCAAAAGGCATAAAACCTGCTTCAGTTGCAACTCTTAAAACTCCTTTGCCAAAAGCCAAGGATGAAACAGCGAATGTCAAAACAACAGCAAGTAAAATTACTAACATTTTTTTCATAGGGTACACCCTTCCCGAAAGTGATACGCTTATTATACCATGCGTGCAATAATATGCAAGTAAGATTAATATTTATTCTGAGTTAACTGCCGTTCACTATGGCCTAGGAGGAACCCTAATGGATATAACGAATTTGATGAGTATTGGGAGGTGTAGTAATTGAAAAAGAAGCACTTGATTATAACAAACGGCACCGTTGTTACTGACGGACTCATTGCACAGGGGACCGTTGTCACCATTGGTGATCGAATAATGTATGTAGGAAGCGAAGAAGAAGGTAACAAGATAAAAAAAGCTGCAATTCCAGGCGTCTTCGAATTTATTGACGCCGAGGGAGGATATATTGCCCCTGGTTTTATTGATGTGCATATGCATGGCTCAGACGGTCACGAACTTATGGATGGAACCGTTGAAGCCTTGCGTACCATGGCTAGATATGTCCTTCAGCATGGTACGGTGGGTTTCTTGCCCAGCACGGTGACTGCACTAGAAGATAAAACCCGTGCTGTTTCAGAGCTGCTTGGTGACTATGTTGGCGAGGACAACGAGGCAGAAATCTTAGGAGTTCACCTAGAAGGACCCTATATTAATGAGACCTACAAGGGGGCACAATACGGTCCGGCCATTAGGCGTGCAAACCTTGCCGAACTCGAACAACTGTATGAGATTCTAGGTGATAAGCTCCGTTTGGTTACCTTAGCGCCTGAGGTTCCTGGTAGCCTCGAAGCCATAGCTTGGCTTAAGGAGAGGGGAGTTACGGTATCCATCGGACACTCCGATGCAACATATGATCAAGCCTTAGAAGGCTTTAAGGCGGGCATCACCCATGCAACTCATACGTATAATGGCATGCGTGGTTTACATCATAGAGAACCTGGTGTCCTCGGTGCAATTCTGGCTACTCCAAACATTTATGCTGAACTCATTGCAGATTTAATCCACGTTCATCCAGGTGCCATTAGGGTGATGCTGCGAAGTGTTGGTGCAGATAGGATCGTTCTTGTCACTGATGCGGTGCAAGCAACAGGTCTCCCCGATGGTGAGTATATGTTGGGGGATCACCAGATTTTTGTCCAGGACGGAGCAGCTCGCCTAAAAGCTGGCAACCTGGCGGGAAGCACATTGACGATGCTTCGCGCTGTGCGCAACATGATTGAAGAAGTTGGAGTGCCTATTCCAGAAGCCTTTAGAATGGCCAGTCTCAATCCAGCCCAATCCATCGGACTGCAGGATAGGGGTTGGATTCGAGAGGGTAATCGGGCCGATTTTGTGATCCTCACGAAAGATATGCAAGTCCAGAAGACCATTATTGCAGGTAAAGTTGTTTACAGCAAAGTTTAAAGGGGAGGGTGAATTGTATGAATGTCATTATCGTAAGTAATTATGAAAGTATGAGTGAAGAGGTGGCCAAGATAGTAACGGGCCAAATCGCCAATAAGCCAAACAGTGTCTTGGGTTTGGCCACTGGGGGTTCTCCAGTGGGGGTTTATAAGTTGTTGCAAGAAAGCTATAGCCGCGGAGTGGATTTTAGTCAGCTCACCACATTCAACCTAGACGAATATGTGGGACTGGGAGAAGATCATCCCCAAAGCTATCGCCACTACATGGAAGAACACCTTTTTTCCAAGGTCAATGTCAAGAAGGAAAACACACATATTCCAAATGGAGTAGTACAAGATTTGCAAGCAGAGTGTTACCGCTACGAAGAATTGATTAAACGGGCTGGTGGCATTGATTTGCAGTTACTTGGAATAGGAACCAATGGTCATATCGGCTTCAATGAGCCGGGAACGGAATTCGGTTCCACAACACAAGTGGTAGATTTGGCCCAGAGTACCATTAAGGATAACGCACGTTATTTCGCATCATTGGATGAGGTGCCAACACAGGCTCTTTCTATGGGGATCAAGAGCATTATGCAAGCGAGAAACATTGTGCTTATGGCCAATGGTGGCAGTAAAGCTCATGCTATTTTTGCTGCAGTAAAAGGACCAGTTACACCTGACGTGCCTGCATCTGTTTTGCAGTTACATCCGTCCGTTACCTTTGTGGTAGATCAAGCAGCGGGTAGCAAATTGTAAAGCTGTACCGAAGGAGTGGGGAAGAGTGCATAAAATCAAGTGGCTGTACCCCGGTATGCGCGTGAAGCGTTGGATTCTTCTTTTGATTCTTGGAGCATTCACCATCGCAACTGGTTTGGTCGTCTTGCTGAATGCCCCTGTATTTTCCCTTTATGAGGAGAAAATATTGGCCTGGCTAGAATTCTGGGAGCCCCGCCCTCTTTCCCTAGGTGTCCTACTTATTCTCTTAGGGACCTCATTTCTTGCTTTGGCGATTCGCAACGGTATTCGCTCTGTGGTAGGTGCCATTCGTCCAGCAGATGTTCCTAACCTAGTGGAACATGTATATAAATATCGCAACCTTCAAAAAGGGTTGCATATTGTCACCATCGGTGGAGGCACAGGCCTTGCCACCATGCTCCGAGGCTTGAAAGCCTACTCCTCGAACATCACTGCAATTGTGACAGTGACCGATGATGGGGGAAGTTCAGGCCGCATCCGCCATGATTTGGGAATTCTCCCGCCTGGCGATATTCGAAATACTCTCGTTGCCTTGGCTGATACAGAACCTTTGATGGAGAACCTTTTTCAGTACCGATTTGATTGGGGCGATGGGCTCCAGGGACATAGTTTTGGTAATTTGTTTCTTGCCGCCATGGCAGATATTACAGGGGATTTTGAAGAATCCATCCGGGCCTTTTCCAAGGTATTAGCTGTCCGCGGCAAAGTATTGCCCTCTACCCTAGATGCGGTGAGTTTAAAAGCTTTCTATGAAGACGGCTCCACTGTTATGGGCGAGAGTTGTATCCCCCAAAAGGATAAAAAAATTAAGGAGGTTTCCTTAGAACCTCCTCATGTAACGGCATTGCCAGAAGCCATCGAAGCCATTCTCCAAGCAGATGTTGTGATTCTTGGGCCTGGCAGTTTGTATACCAGTATTCTTCCCAACCTTTTGATCCCAGGATTAGCCGAGGCTCTGGCCCAGACCAATGCCCTGCGTATTTATGTCTGTAATGTTATGACCCAACCTGGAGAGACGGATCAATACTCTGCCAGCCTCCATGTTCAAGGGCTTTTGGACCATGTGGGGAATTCATCGATTCTAGACTATGTTGTGGTGAACAAGGCTCGTATTTCTGAGTCCCAGACGAAAAAATACGCCCAAGAAGGCGCGTATCCGGTCAAAGCCGATGTAGAGGTCATAAAAAAATTAGGTTTCCAAGTGCATACAGGCGATCTGCTAGATAAAAGAGATTT
>WPCH01153798.1_pt1 | contig 27503 bp, 26 predicted proteins | sample 5399881 | NCBI WGS metagenome assembly WPCH01 (sample SAMN12869468, study PRJNA574797) | sludge metagenome | isolation source: wastewater treatment of pH5 | place: China:Beijing | collected 2019-05-20
CTTCCAGGCTGCTTCTGGGAGCTGGCGTATATCCACGACTCGGCGTGGCAGAAAAAGTACGAGGCTTAGTACAATGGCCCAGAATCCGCCTATTTTTAAGGCCTCTGCCGCGTCTGTTTGTTGGATGGATTCTAAAAAGGAAATCTCACCACCAAAGTAACCACCGGTGTAAGCCATGGCAATGACGGTGAAGAGCACTAAGCTACCAACAGGAATCACTAAATCCCAAATTGTTCCCTTGGAACTAATAGCTGCTTCTTCTTCCTGCCTGACGGTTTCTCCTTTGGGACCGTGTACATTTCCTGTGGTAATGGCTAGCTGTTCATGGTCGACCATCGGCCCGAAATCAAGGTCGATGTAAGATAAGATAGCTACCATTGCCAAGGCAAGGAGTGCGTAGAGATTCAAAGGTATCAATTTCAAGAACGAAATAAACGGATCTACAGCCATGCCTTCTGCTTGGAATTTCTCGCCCATGGTTGACATTACTGTCACAACCCAGCTAGAGATAGGGGCGATGATGCAAATTGGGGCAGCAGTAGAATCAATGATGTAGGCCAACTTAGCTCTGGAAATCCTAAACTTATCCGTAATGGGACGCATGACCGTACCCACGGTTAGAGCATTGAAGTAATCATCGATAAAAATGAGGACTCCCAGCACCAAAGTGGAGAACTGGGCGCCTCGGCGTGATTTAATGCGTGTTTCCGCCCAAGCACCATACTGAGATGAGCCACCGGCCATAGTGACCAAATGGACGAGAATCCCTAGAAAAACAAGGAAAATCAGAATGGACAGATTCCACCCATCAGACACACTGGACCACATGGTTGAGGTGGTGTGGCCAACGGCTTTAATAGGGTTTCCTCCCATTAAGATCATAGCACCAGAAAATGCACCGGCTAATAGCGAAGGGATCACCTTCTTTGTGACTAAAGCTAGAGTAATAGACAAAATTGGGGGTAACAGACTCAATACTTGATAATCCACAGATTCAGCTCCTTTAATCTTAAAAAACAAAAAAACAGCCTGCTTTTCGGCTGTTTGCATAACAATACAATAGCCTCATCGGTCCTCCCTTCCAGTGTGATAGCCCTCCACTGTAGCATCGGGAATACTACAGTGACAGTTGTGCATCTATTCGGTGCACACCCAGCCTAAACAATGGGGATTAGTTTAGACTTCGGCAGCGAATCCTTTCCTCTTAGTTCATCAGCTTCCCCAGCTTCTCTAAGAATACTCATACTTGCTGCGCCTCTACCTCACCTGTGTGATGAGGTATATTATTCAGTTGTCCAAAGTATACAAGAGAACAATGTCCCTGTCAAATGGGGAGAAAAATTGCCCAAGATCTACGATAGATCCTGGGCAAAACAAAATTCATTTAGGGAATTCTGCTCTAAAAGTGGCGAGAATATTAACCGAAATCTGGAGTTGACCTGGCATAAACGAATCGAGTTGCTCCTGTGCAAAACCACGTGCATCACCTTCAACGTCGCCAGCATAAAAGTAAGTCTCTTCTACATTTTCCAAAACAAGGTTGCCAGCACCATTGGCATCTGCGAGTAAACCTGCTTTCCACCAAGCCTCTTCCATGGCCCTTTTGAAGGCTTCTTCCCGGGGAGTGCGGTAGTCTTGTACTCCATACTGTAGACCATAGATGATGTTGGCTCCTGCCTGTGTCGCTTGGTCTAAGAATGGTGCAACCTTCGCCAAATCTAGGATTTGTACTTCAAAGACATGGCGCAAAGTAAAACCTTCAGGGATCGATTGCTGCTTTAGATCATCCCAGCGTTCCTTTTGATACATATTAAACTCGGAAGTCCTGATCAACTCAGGAGAGGTAAAGTCTTCGACAATCTCGATGATGTGTTGCATTACTTTATTGCTAAGCGTCAACGTTTCTTCAGCGGTAATTCCATCAGTTTTTGCTCCAATCCACATCTGCGCCTTCGTAGGTGGAACCCGTACAAGTCCTGTTGCCTGCACTTTGATTGTAAAGGTATCGACGGGAGCGTTCGCAAAAGCGGTAAAAGGGCTTAGAAGTACTACAACCAGCGTAAAAACTACCCAAAACTTTCGTTGCATGGTGGTCACTTCCCTCGTTTTTGTTATTATACAGTTCGATGGGGCAATTTCCTTTTTGAGGATATTACTTTCATAGAATTCAAAACAGCTAGGATGGTCACTCCTACATCGGCAAACACGGCTTCCCAGAGGGTGGCCATACCAAAGGCCCCAAAGACCAGTACAATTACCTTTACTGCAAAGGCGAGGCTAATATTCTGCCAAACTGTCTGATTAGTTCGCTTGGCCGTATCCATGGCTTCAACTATACTGAAAGGATCATCAGTCATCAAAACAATATCAGCCGTTTCAATAGCCGCTTGGGACCCCAGTGCACCCATGGCAATACCCACATGGGCTCGAGCTAAGGCGGGAGCATCATTAATTCCATCGCCCACAAAGACAACCTTACCTTTGCCTGTGGTTTTGGCTATGATTTCCTCCAGCTCCTCCACTTTCTGGTGGGGAAGGAGCTCTGAACGAACATCAGAAATCCCAAGTTCTAAGCCTACCTGTCTAGCTACGGTGGAGGAGTCACCAGTGAGCATAACTACGTTGGTTCCCATGCCTTTTAGGGCTCTAACGGCCATAGCGGAATTTTCCTTTGGTTCATCAACGAGGGAAATGGACCCAGCAAAGACCCCATTTTCGGCAACGTAAACCCCAGATTGGTTGTGGTTGGCTGTAACATGAATTCCAGCTTGTTCAAGGAAAGTTTTGCTACCAACTAAAATCTCTTTATCTTGCCAGTTAACCTCCACGCCAAGTCCAGATGTTTCTTGCACGTTGGTGATACCGCTAGTGTCAATAGCCTTTCCATAGGCTTCTACAATTGAGCGAGCGATTGGGTGTAAAGAGGAACTCTCTGCATAAGCCGCCATTTCCAGTAGATTGTCGGCAGTAAAGGGAGATGCAGGATCGACCTTTTGGACAGAAAATTTGCCAGAAGTAAGGGTGCCGGTCTTATCGAAGACAATGGTATCGGCCTCATGAAGTGCTTGAAGAAAATTGCTGCCCTTGATCAAGACCCCATGTTTGGAGGCGCGTCCTATCCCTCCGAAAAAACCCAAAGGAATCGAAACAACCAAGGCGCAGGGGCAGGATACCACGAGAAAAACCAAGGATCTGTAGAACCAGTCTGCAAAGACTCCGCCGAAGAAAACGGGCGGAATGATAGCGATGAGAGCCGCGATAGCCACTACAGCGGGAGTGTAATATCGAGCAAAAGTAGTAATGAAATCTTCCGTTGGGGCTTTATTGGCTGTTGCATTTTCCACCAGGTGAAGGATTCTGGATACAGATGAATCTGCCGCTAGTCTGGTTGCCTGTATAGTCACGAGACCACTTAGATTGATTGAACCAGCAAACACTTCTCCCCCTTGCACCACTTCCCTGGGTAAGCTTTCACCAGTAAGGGCCGAGGTATCTAAGGAGGAAAACCCATCTAAGACAGTTCCATCAACGGGGATGCGCTCACCGGGATGGACAACCAGGATATCGCCGATGGCTACCTCCTCCACTGGTATGTCCATAAGAGCATCTTCAGTCTTGCGATGGGCTGTTTCTGGCTTAATGGCAACGAGCGATGAGATAGAGCGTCGGGAACGGTCCACTGCCAAGCTCTGTAAGAATTCGCCGGTACGGTAAAAGATCATCACAGAAGCGGCTTCCGGAAATTCCCTAATGACTAATGCTCCAAGGGTTGCAATTGTCATTAAGAAGTTCTCATCGAAGATCTGTCCTCGCCCGATGTTACGTAGGGCTTGATAAATCACTTCGTGGCCAGCTAAGAGGTAGGCCACAAGGTAAAGGGATGTCTTGACTAGTCCAGAAGGCACAAGTAATGCAAGGAAAAAGGTGAAAATGCCAAGAAAGAAGCTGATATTACGGGCCACAAAAAGACGGGGCTTTTCGGCAACTGTGGGTTGTTCGGTCACGACAACATGCGGCTCAAGAGCCGCAACCGTTTCTTTCAGGGATGCCTCAATGCCGTGGGTATCACCTTGTTCAAGGTCTAGGAAAATCCGGCTCGAGGAAAAGTCGACGACTGCTTTTTCCACCTTTTCTATCTTGGCTGCGGCGGTTTCAATTTTGGCTGCGCAATTAGCGCAATCTAATCCTTCTAAATGATAAACTACTCGCATCGGTTTCACCTCACTTGCGCTCTTGAATATGTTGATATCCTTGCTCAAAAATAGCTTTGATATGGTCATCGTCCAAGGAGTAATAAACCACTCGCCCTTCTTTGCGAAACTGCACGAGCTTTGCTTGCTTTAGAACTCGAAGTTGATGAGAAATGGCTGATTGGCTCATGCTTAAAAGATGGGCGATGTCACAAACGCACATTTCCGATTGAAATAGAGCATAGAGAATGCGAATTCGAGTTGTATCTCCAAACACCTTGAAAAACTCTGCTAGATTAAAAAGTAGCTCTTCGGCAGGCATCGTTTGCCGCACAAGTTCTACAACTTCTTCGTGAATAACCGTCGTTTCACAACTAGGGCTTTGCTGGGTCATGGGGCCACTCCTCCTATATATCTGAATATCTGTTCACATATTCAACTATAGTATATGTTCCCTGGCGACTTTTGTCAATAAAAGAGCCCCATCAACGTGGATGGGGCTCTCATTGGCTCTGGTATTTAGGCTAGTCAATTAAGAAGACAACGGAGTAATGGGCTAAAAAGTCGTAAGTGTCCAGTGCATCCAAAATAGCCTGGGCATCTACATCGCTAATGATGACGCTTGACTCGGTGCTACCCATCACCTCTAGTGCGTTAACGACTAGGGGCGAGACCTTTACTGTGTCATCTGGTTGAATCCGCCTGAGCAGATCTGGAGTTAACTCTTGCCCGTAGGAAGCGATTCCTGCTTCTTGCAAGAAACCGTATGACACGGCCACGCCGGCGTAAATCAGCTGTCCTGATTGGGAGTAGATTTTAGGGCTCATGCCCCGTTGCAGATTCAGTCCCCGGGCGTCTATGATGAGGCCAGTGTAGACCAAGCCTTGTCTAATCAACTCTTCGTCGGCCAAATCTAACTCAACTCTGCGAATGTTAAACTCGTCCCATTCCATTTCTACACCTTCCGAAGCCGTGAACACGACGGTGGCATGCCGTGCCCCTGGAGGCGCAGTAACAATGGTAGAAATGTGCTGCCATTGATTGGGACCAGCTAGACTTCTACTCAGTTGGGTGGAACGCAAATACTGGCCATGTTCGTTATGAATGTAGACTGATGCCAGGGTTGGAGCATCTTGCAAGTCTGTCTTGATGCGCACACTCACTTCATAGCGGGCACCGGCTTCTAGGAGAAAAGTTCGACTAAACTCGCTGGCCTGGCCTGTCATGGTTGTGGCGAAGACCAAAAACATAATAAATAGGATTAACGCGTGTTTCCTTCTTTTCATAAGTAGAGACCTCCCGTCACTTCTCTAGATATTTCGTAGTCTTTCCTCCGGATCTGACCGATTATGTAAAAGGTCTCCCTTTTAAGGAGACCAAAGTTTCGTTAGCCGACGATTAAGATTTGTCCTGCCACGATACTGTTGATGTCTGTGATTTCGTTCCATTCGATTAATTGCGTTAAGCTCACTTTATAGTGTTGGGCAATTTTATATAAGGTATCGCCCACTTCGACTCTGTGGGTTGCTGGCTCTTGCTCGACGTCTCCTAAATAGAAATGAATAGGAATGCGGATGGTTTCGCCTACACTGAGCTTATTATCGGCTAGCTTGTTGGCTGCGCGAAGTTCTGCCTCTGGTACTTTGTAAGCTGCAGCCAAGGAACGGGCGTTATCACCAGGTTGTACCACATGGTAGCTCCATAAGGTTTTAACAGGCACGAGTAGTTTTTGCCCGACTTTGAGAGCATCAGGGGTAATTCCAGGGTTAAAGTCTAAGAAATCAACAACAGTTGTCTTGTAATCCTCTGCTAGTTTATGCAAAGTATCTCCCGACACGATAGTGTGATAATTTGGCTCAGCAGCTCCTGCTACCATGGTCATAGCCAATACCAACACCAATGTAGCTGCGAAAACTATTTTTTTCAATTCTAACACCTCCATGCCCCATTATGGACCTGAGCTGGGGCAAAGGCAAAGGTATGTTCTGGGCGTCTTAGTAGGATATTCCGCTCCGTCTTAAAGTCCAATCCAAAAGCTCCGGTGTTACATTAACTTGAAAGAAGACCTCCATAAAAGCTCCGTAAGTTTCGGCCAAATCAGCTGTATAAGATGTGGGGTAGGCGATGGAGTGAAGCCATTCTAATCCTAAGAGACTGAAAATGGAGCCTGGATCCAACCAATTCGATGGAAAGGCAGGGATCTGGTAAATACGCTTATGTCCATCCCTTTCTATAGCTCGATAAGGATCAGTAACCGTATGGGGCATGACCAGAACGAAATCTGGCATTGGTGGTTGATCATCCCAGGTTTCCATTTCTACCATTCCAACTAAATGCAAGATTTCATCAAAGTGGCCAGGCTCATAGGGAGACACAATATGTACAGGGATAGGGGCATAGCCAACCTGCCTGCTTTGAAAGCTTGAGGCCTGGTTCAAATGGTTTTCGACAAATGTTGCCAGCGCTTGTCCTCTGACTTCGCGCCCTAAGAGCTGGCCAAAGAGACGCAGTGTCTCTGGCAATGCACCTAGGGCTTTATCCGCCAAGACTGTTGGAATGCCAAGGACTTGCTGGATTTCGCTGGCTAAAGCAATGTTTTCTTCATCAACGTTGGCATAATGAATAATTAAATCGGGCTCCAACTCTAAAACAGTCTCTACCTTTATGGTTTGATAGTTCTCATCCCAGGTGCCCAAAGTGGGTAAATTGTGGAAATTGGGTTCGATGGCAAATTCTAGTTCGGGACTAAGACCTCGATTCCAACCTATGATTGAACTCGGTTCCAAGGCATAGGCTAAGAACGCCCCAGCTTCTGTCGTTGTATATACAGTATTAATGATCTTAGGCAGTGTCACCAGACGCCCTCCTTGATCAGCGAAGATTTCGGAGGGTAATACAGCATTACTAAGCGTCGTAGGAAAAAGGAAGATAAACAACAGGATAAGGACCAGAGCTTGAATGAAATTGGTGTTATCTTGCAACTAGGCCTCTCCTTTCGGAACGCTTTGGTTTATATAGTAAATTTTTCTTCTTAGATGTAACTTTACGCGACCTAGGCCTGGCTGTCAATTGAAGAAACCTCAAAGAGTTATTAATTATGGAGGAAACGAGTTAATTTGTGTAAAAGATGGTGAAAGTTAGTACAAAAGGGATGTGAACCGCGAAAAGGGGGGTTGACTTTAGTACTTTGAGCTTGTATTATTTAAAAAACACCCTTTCTTCGTTTGAATCTGTGTTTTTCGCAATATACCGCTTTAAGCTGGTGATATTTCGCAATCACGGATAAATGTGCATGAAAGGGAATAAAAAGGGAATAGGGAGGAAATAGAATGTTCAGAAAATCGTGGTTCGTTGTGCTCTTAGTTTTGGCAGTAGCCTTTGCTGGAGTTGGCGTGGCCGGAGCCCAAACATTAACAGTGGCTCAAGGGTCTGACCCAGTGACTCTGGATCCCCATGGACAGAACGATCAGCCTTCGGCACGTGTGCGTGCGCAGATCTTCGAAACATTGGTTAACCATGGGTACAATCTGGAAATCGTGCCAGGTTTAGCCAAGAGCTGGGAGCAAATTGATGAGGTCACTTGGGAATTTAAGCTAGAAGAGAACGTAAAATTCCATAATGGTGATGGTTTTACAGCTGCCGATGTGAAGTATTCTTTCGAGCGGATTAAAGCCCTACCATCCCCAGCAGCATTCTTAATTGACTCCGTCAAAGAAGTTGTTGTAGTAGATCCTTATACTGTGCAGATTGTATTGGTAAAGCCATTTGCTCCGATTCTTGCTCACTTAGCACATCCATCCAACGCTATTGTTAACAGGCGTTCGGTTGAAGAAGCTGGAGCCGGCTTTGGTTCTCTAGTAGCAGTAGGAACTGGCCCCTTTGTATTTGAAAATTGGGTATCTGGTTCTCACGTAACACTCTCCCGTAACGAAAATTACTGGGGTAAACCAGCTAAGGTCGAAACCGTGATTATCCGTGGTATTCCTGAGAATACCGTAAGAGCTATTGAGCTTGAGACCGGTGGTGTAGACATTGCTTACAACATCGATCCTAATGACGAGTTCCGTTTGGTTGATGTACCAGGTATTAAACTAGACAAATACCAAACTCTTTCCACAAGCTATATCGGCTTTAACGTACAGAAAGCACCATTTGACGATGTCCGTGTGCGCCAGGCTATTAACTACGCCCTCGACGTTGAGGCTGTAGCAGATTATATCTATACTGGCCAAGCAGCGCCTGCTGGCGGCCCTTTAGCACCACTCGTATGGGGAGCCCTTGACATCGAAGGTTATGAATTCAATCCAGAGAAAGCAAAGGCACTTCTTGCTGAAGCCGGCTATCCAAATGGGTTCAAAACCACCATCTGGACAAATGACAATCCTCTTCGTATGCAAATTGCTGAAATGTTCCAGGCAGACCTAGCTGAGATTGGTGTTGATGTGGAAGTACTCATTGTTCCATGGGCAACCTATCTAGCAGACACAGCTGCTGGCAAACATGACATGTTTATTCTGGGTTGGGTAACCGTAACAGCTGATCCCGACTATGGTCTCTATGCCTTGTTCCACAGTAGCCAGTTTGGAGACCCAGGAAACCGTTCCTTCTATGCCAACGAGCGAGTCGATGAACTCCTCGATCTAGGACGTACCGAAGGCGATCCTGACAAACGTGCTGCAATTTATGGAGAAGCACAAGAACTGATCGTAGCTGAAGCTCCATGGGCTTTCTTAATTGCCACCATGGAAGTTAATGGTATGCAAGAAAATGTAGAAGGCTTTGTGCCACATCCAGCTGGTCACCATAAGCTATCTACAGTTTACAAGAAGTAATTTGTAACTCTGTTCAGTAAGAGGCTAGGGGAAGGTTCTTGAAACCTTCCCCAGTCTTCCGTCAGCGGGGTTGAACGAAAGGTGGTTAGCCTGTGTGGCGCTATATCTTACGACGCTTGCTTAGTTTGATTCCCGTATTGATCGGGATTTCGCTTTTTGTTTTTTTACTCATGCATCTTACACCGGGTGATCCAGCCCAACTAATGCTAGGTGAAGGTGCGCCAGCACATCAGTTAGAAGTTCTTCGTGAATCAATGGGTCTTAATGAACCCCTCCATATTCAGTACTTTAGTTGGCTAAAAAATGCAGCCAGATTAGACTTTGGGCACTCACTTAGGTCAAAGAAACCGGTAAGTACCGAAATTCTTGATCGACTGCCTGCAACAGCCGAATTGGCCATGGCCGCAGTAGCCATCGCTGTTTTAATTGGAGTACCTGTAGGTATTCTTTCTGCGAGTAAACCAAACTCATGGTTTGACAATGTTGCAATGGTGGGAGCCCTAACAGGTGTTGGAATGCCCGCGTTTTGGCAAGGCATTATGCTTATATTATTATTTTCTGTGACGTTTCAAATACTTCCTTCATCTGGGAGGATGGGAGGTTGGCAATATCTTGTGCTTCCAGCGATCACGCTAGGCACCGCTGCTACAGCCAGTATCGCCCGACTAACTCGCTCAGCGATGTTAGATGTTTTGCAACAGGACTATATTCGTACCGCACGCTCCAAAGGATTGCCTCGCCGCACAGTGATTTATAGGCATGCTTTGCGCAATGCCTTGATTCCTGTTGTCACCATGATTGGGCTTCAATTTGGAGGACTTATGAGCGGTGCTGTATTGACAGAAACCATTTTTGCTTGGCCAGGCATTGGGCGTATGCTGGTTGAAGCCATTAATAATAAAGATTTTCCCCTTGTTCAAGGAACGATCATGACCTTCGCCATCACCTACGCTTTGGTGAATCTAGTTATTGACTTGTTGTATGCCTTTTTAGATCCCCGTTTAAAAACAATTTATGAATAGGAGGGAGACAGCGACATGGCATTAGACGCAACTAAACGCCAAAGTCAACTTTCCAGGATTTTCAAACAGTGGAAACGCAATCGTCGCGCGGTTGTAGGAGCAATCATATTACTCATCATTATCTTCATGGCCGTTTTTGCACCTTTCGTAACTAGCTACGAACCATCTAAACAAAATATACGCAATCGTCTCCAGCCGCCTTCTAAGGACCATATCTTTGGCACGGACCAATTTGGGCGGGACACTTATTCGAGGGTTGTTTATGGGGCACGGCTTTCGCTTAGGGTTGGATTCTTAGCAATCGGCCTGGCGTTAACTGTGGGCTGTGCTTTGGGTCTCGTAGCCGGCTACTACGGTGGATTAATAGACAATGTAATTATGCGCGTGGTTGATGTGCTCATGGCTCTACCAGGATTTTTGCTGGCATTGTCTATTGTGGCTGCCCTGGGGCCCGGTTTAGAAAATGTGGTCTTGGCTATAGGCATCTCGTATATTCCATCTTTTGCAAGGATGATGCGTTCCGCTGTACTCTCCACAAGAGAACTAGACTATGTGGACGCCGCTAGAGCACTCGGTGCCAAGGACCGGCGTATTATTTTGACGCATATTTTACCCAACTCACTCAGTCCTATCATTGTTTTGACCACCCTTAGTATGGCGGGGGCAATTTTGTCTGCCGCAGGTTTAAGCTTTTTAGGTATGGGCGCGCAACCACCGACACCAGAGTGGGGTAGTATGATTGCAAATTCTCGTCCCTTCATTCGAGTTTCACATTGGGCGGTGACCATTCCAGGACTGGCCATCTTTATCACTGTCATGTGTTTGAACCTAGTAGGTGATGGTCTGCGGGATGCTCTGGATCCTCGCCTGAAGAACGTAGGGTAGTAAGAATTAGAAGGAACCACTTTGACATCAAAGCATAGTATGGACCGTTGTAGTAATTGAGTACTAGGAGGTCTGTGCTATGCTTGCTCTTTTTAAAAAAGAGGATTGGTGGGCAATTTGGTTAGGGGCGTTTTTTATTGGGGGGGCGGCCTTGGGTTTAATCAGCTTCATACCAAAGCTGCCGAAATGGACTATGTGGCAGCAAGCACTGCCTGTAGACTTATTTGTACCTATTTTGCTGTGGGGTGTGGGTCTGGCAGCGGTGACAGCTTTGGCTTTAAAGGCTATGGGGGAGGATGTAAGAAAATACCTGAAGGCCTTTCCTGCCGTTTTTTTGCTCGCAGTTGTAGCGTTTCTCGTCGGCAACCAGGCAACTCTTTCCCATTATGGCTTTAATAACATCATCTGGGCACTGGTCTTAGGCATGGTTATTAGTAATGTTTGGAAGAAGCCCAAATGGATCATTCCTGCTATCCGCACCGAACTCTTCATAAAGACAGGACTTGTCTTATTAGGAGCAGAGATTCTCTTTAACCGCGTTCTTACTCTAGGAACCCATGGGTTAGGGGTTGCTTGGATTGTCACACCAATTATTGTAATCTCTATGTATCTCTATGGAACGAAGATTCTAAAAATTAAGAGCAAATCTTTAGTTGCCACGGTGGCCACCTGTACATCGGTATGCGGTGTTTCGGCGGCCATTGCCACCGGTGCGGCGGTTAAGGCCAAGAAGGAAGAAATAAGCGCCGCCATTTCGGTTTCGTTGATTTTTACTGTCCTGATGATGGTGGCCATGCCAATCCTAATCCGCTGGCTGGGTTTAAGTGAGGCTGTGGCTGGGGCATGGATTGGGGGTACTGTGGACTCCACAGGCGCTGTGGTGGTGGCAGGAAGCATGGTTGGCACCTTAGCCATGGAAGTGGCCGCAATTGTGAAAATGCTCCAAAATGTGCTCATCGGCTTTGTGGCCTTTGCCTGGGCAGTTTTCTTCGTAACGAAGGTAGAAAGAGAATCCGGGATAGATAGGCCGAGTTTAAAGCACATCTGGGTGCGATTTCCTAAGTTCATCTTAGGCTTTGTTGGTGCATCACTTTTGATGTCATTCATTTTGCTTCCTACGTTGGGGCAAGCGCGTGTTGACGGCATTTTGAGTGTAACTACTACCGCTCGCAACTGGCTCTTTGCCGTGGCTTTTGTCACTATTGGCCTAGATTCGCGTTTTGCGGAATTGAAGAGGGCCTTTAAAGGTCAGGGGCCAGTTAAGCTATATTTGGTGGGGCAAACTCTTAACCTGGTGCTGACTCTAGTTGCCGCCTCGCTCTTCTTTAAGTCCTTTTAGGCTCACCACTTGATTCTATAGCGCAAAAAGAGTTCATCACCATGCTGCTTAGAAGAGATCAGGCTAATACTCTCCGCTTGTTCCAATGCGTTCTTGCCCATGGCTATTGTTAGATCTGTGCTTTTGCCAATGAGACTAGGGTGTAGTGTGAGGAAAAGTTCATCTAAGAGCTTCGACTCCATGAATTGATAGTTGACGCTTGGCCCTCCTTCTAACAAGAGACGATCTACTTGATACTCTTGCTGTAGCAGAGTAACAATACAGTCTGGTGTGGCGTTTTCGATTACTTCGATATGGGCATTGGCTTTCACGAATGAGACCATGTTTCTTTCGCCTTCAGCGGACGTAATGATGATGGGCGGTCTTGGGGCTTTTGTAAAGACAGGACTCTTGGGATCCAAATTGCCGCTACGGGTCAAAAGTACAGTCAGGGGTTGGGCGTCCAGCCCCTTTTGTTGTCTTACATCTTCCAGATTGATAGGCACACCCAAGTAATAGGGATGGAGGCGGATGGTGTTTCCTCCTGCTAAAACCGCATCAAAGTGACTGCGAATGATGCCCATGGTCATAAAATCAAAGCGGCTACCTAGGCTGGCAGGTTGGTTGCCATCGAGGGTTACTTTTCCGTCTAAGGACGTGACCATATTGCAGGCTACGACAGGTCTTGAACCAGCAGGGACGAACTCAAGACTTTCATAAAAATGCATATTCATTGACCTTCCACCTCTCAAAAAAGACTTCTAGCACACCTTTTAGTATGCCAAAAGTCTTGGTTTTCTAAGACCTATGGTCAGAGCGTAGGTCTTTTACTCTATTTCTTGAGTACATTAATCTCCACAAACGCATCAACACCCTGGCGCAGGTTAGCTGCCCACTTTTCGGCTAATTGAGCTGGCGTAGCTTTGTTTGCATTAGCGTGAAATTGGTCCACAGTCAAGATGAACTGGTCCTTAATGAATAGGTCGGCGCCCTTAACTTGAACATCTTTTCCTGATAAAGAGGCTGGGCTTTGCCCTTCTTCAACCCATGTTTGAAAGACTTTGGAGATGTTTAGCCAAATTGTGTCAATCTTGTCATGGGGGACAGTTTGCCCTTCATAACGATAGAGAAAGAAGTTCACTCCTGTTCCTGGAATGTCCACTGGGACACTTTGCGCCAGTACTGCACCACTCATCAATGCAACTAAAGCAACAACTAAAACAAAGTTAACTTTACGCACTTGCATTACACCGCCTTATTATGATATAGTTTGTACAGTATCAGTTCTCCTTGCGGGTTCATATTCCTCTTGTAACTCCATCATTAGGAAAAAAAGGATTTAGTAGCCCTAGATCTCATGTGCCTTTTGAAGCAAGAATGAAGTGTCATAAATTTCTTTGCAAAAGAGTTGACATCCACTTAAAGTGCTGGTATACTTTTAAATTGTCCGGACCAAATAGTTTCAACTAAATACGGGCGAATAGCTCAGCTGGGAGAGCACCTGCCTTACAAGCAGGGGGTCACAGGTTCGAGCCCTGTTTCGCCCACCATTGCGGCAGTAGCTCAATTGGTAGAGCATCGCGTTGCCATCGCGAAGGTTGAGAGTTCGAGTCTCTTCTGCCGCTCCATTTTATGCGTCAGTCAGTGGCCGATGTAGCTCAGTAGGTAGAGCACTTCCATGGTAAGGAAGGGGTCACCGGTTCAACTCCGGTCATCGGCTCCAGATAAAACAAACATGCGGAAGTGGCGGAATTGGCAGACGCGCAAGGTTGAGGGCCTTGTAGGAGCTTATCCTGTAAGGGTTCAAGTCCCTTCTTCCGCACCAGTCTTCAAAAACCAACATGGAGCCGTGGTGTAGTTGGTTAACACGTCGGCCTGTCACGCCGAAGATCGCGAGTTCGAGTCTCGTCGGTTCCGCCAACACTTTGGGGTGTAGCCAAGTCGGTAAGGCACAGGACTTTGACTCCTGCATTCCCTGGTTCGAGTCCAGGCACCCCAGCCATCTAGCCCAGATAGCTCAGTCGGTAGAGCAGAGGACTGAAAATCCTCGTGTCGCTGGTTCGATTCCGGCTCTGGGCACCATTTGCCGGTTCCTTAGCTCAGTTGGTTAGAGTGCTGCCTTGACATGGCAGAGGTCACTGGTTCGATTCCAGTAGGAACCACCATGATTACCTTTGGCAAGGTACAAGTGACACAAGTAATAACAACATGCCCCCATCGTCTAGCGGCCTAGGACACCGCCCTTTCACGGCGAAGGCACCGGTTCAAATCCGGTTGGGGGTACCATATTTTGGGTCCATAGCTCAGTTGGGAGAGCGCTTGAATGGCATTCAAGAGGCCGTCGGTTCGATTCCGTCTGGATCCACCATTTTGTTTATAACGAACTACTTTAGGGGTTCGTTTTTTGTTGTCTAAAAGTAGAGCTAACATCTCCACTTAGCAGTAATTCTACAATCTTGGAGGAATATTACAATCGTATCGGGAATGATCCAAGAAGTAGTAATTAGAGAGGGGTTCCAGAACATGAGTAACAAAGACCCACGAGTAAATGTTGAGACGCTGGAAAGGTTTATGATCGACGTACTTAAGGGAGTGGGTGTTCCCTTGGAGGACGCGAAAGTTGTCGCCGATGTCTTGATTACGGCCGATAAATTTGGCATCGATTCCCATGGAATGGGACGATTGAAACCCATTTACTACAACCGCATCAAACAAGGCATCCTTAACCCTGTTACCAAGACCGAGGTGGTCCGTGAGGGGCTCACAACGGCTGTGCTTGATGGTAACCACGGAATGGGTCACGTGATTTCTAAACAGGCCATGGAAATGGCCATTGCTAAGGCTAAAGAGTACGGCATGGGTATGGTGGTGGTACGCAATTCAAGCCACTACGGCATCGCAGGCTACTACACTCTTATGGCGGCTAACGCTGGTATGATTGGAATTACTGGCACTAACGCTCGTCCGTCCATTGCGCCTACCTTTGGAGTTGAGCCTATGCTAGGGACCAATCCTTTGACCTTTACCATGCCAACAGATGAAGAGTTTTCTTTCTTCCTAGATGCTGCAACCTCCATGAGCCAAAGGGGTAAGATTGAGGTGCACGCCCGTCTAGATAAGGACATTCCAGAGGGATGGGTTGTGGGTAATGATGGCGAGTATCGCACTGACACCCACGCTATTCTAAAAGATCTAACAAGCGGTGAAGCCGCTTTGACGCCCTTAGGAGGCATTCTAGAAGTAACGGGGAGCCACAAGGGATATGGTTATGCCACAGTGGTAGAAATTCTTTCGGCAGCCCTACAAAGTGGAGCATTCTTACATGCGCTTTCTGGTGAACAAGATGGCAAGAAGGTTCCCCATGCCCTGGGACACTTCTTCATTGCTATTGACATCGAAGCGTTCATTGATTTAGAAGAGTTCAAGAAGACGACCGGGGACATTTTAAGGGCACTACGAGCCTCGAAAAAGGCTCCTGGTCAAGAGCGAATTTATACTGCAGGAGAGAAGGAGTACCTTACCTCCATTGAAAGATGCGAACATGGCGTGCCTATTGGAGACAGTCTGCAGAAGGATATTCTGGAGTTGGTTCAAGAGCTTAATTTGGATTATAACTTCCCATTTTAGATGACGGGTCCAATCCCGAGATGGTCAAGCTTTTCGGATGCACCGAGGGGCTTGACCCGTTTTCTATGTTCTTTTAATCTGTTTTTAATGTTGCTCAAATTGGGTTTAAAGTCCGTCCCTGTACAATCAAAGTATCACAGCTTCTGAAAGGAGTATTAGCATGGATAAACTTGAAAAGATTGAAAAATTACGGGAACGGGCACAGGTGAGTTATGATGAGGCCAGAGAGGCCTATGATCAGGCGAATGGTGATCTTCTAGATGCACTCGTCATTTTGGAGAAACAGGGTAAAGTAGCACCTCCTAAGGGTGATGGTTACTATCGCAGTGAGCAGACTGTAACGGAAGAGACGACGACCGAAGACAAAGAGGAACAATCCCACGGGCGTAGAACGAGAAACGAACAGCAGACCAATAACGTTAAAGAAGCCCTAGAAAAAATCTGGAGTTTTCTTGCCGGCTTGATCAAGAAAGGCAACAGCACCAGCTTTGAAATCCTCAAGGATAAAGAGCACATGGCAAGCTTTCCCGTGACTGTGCTTGTCCTACTTCTACTCTTTGCACCATGGGTTACGTTGCCTCTGATTGTTATTGGCTTGTTCTTCGGATTCCACTATCAGTTTGTGGGTACCGACGACTGATGCTTGCTTTAGCAAGCATCTCGGAGTTTCGCGGCGCGAAACGTCAACATTGACGGAAAAGGAGCACAGTTCATGAAAACCAGGATTCTAATCATTGAGGATGAAGAAAAATTCGCCCGCTTTGTAGAAATGGAACTTACCTACGAAGGATATGAGGTAAGCAAAGCTCACCATGGACGAACTGGCCTTGAAATGGCCGAATCTGGGAATTATGATCTAGTGCTCTTGGATGTTATGCTTCCAGGTTTGAGTGGTATGGAGGTGTTACGTCGTTTGAGACGTTCATCCTCCGTACCCGTGATCATGCTCACAGCTCGGGATAGCGTTATGGATAAGGTCTCTGGCTTGGATAGTGGTGCCGATGACTACATAACAAAGCCCTTTGCCATTGAAGAGCTCCTGGCTCGTATTCGGATGGTTTTGCGCAAATCTCCCATAACTAGACCAGAAGGGGAAGTCTTGACTGCTGGTGACGTTGAGCTTGATGTGGCCAGTCGACAAGTAAGTGTCAGGGGAACAAGTGTTGAACTAACCAAGAGGGAGTTTGACCTCCTGCAATATTTGTTGGAGAATAAAGGGATTGTCTTATCTCGGGAAGCTATTTTGGAAAAAGTGTGGGGTTTTGATTTCGAGGGAGAAACGAATGCAGTTGATGTCTATATCCGCTTTTTGCGTGGGAAGATCGATGAGGTATTTGACATTAGGTTGATTTCCACGATTCGAGGGGTGGGGTATGTGATTCGCGATGAGTAAAAATCAAGAACGAGTTCACACCATCGGTTTTTCCTTGGTCTCGAAGTTAAATGTACAGCTCTGGGTTCGTTCGCTAGGGCTTTTCTTAATGATGAACTTTCTATTCTTAACGACTATTTCCGTTATCCTTTTTGTGGTTGGAGAACGGAAGGCGGCCCAGGCTGCCCGGCATGTACAGGTCTACGGAATTCCCTCTGAAGGCGAAAGCAAGTGGCTTCTTGAGCAAGAACTAGAGATTCGACCATCTTTCCAACCTTCAAGGGGGGTATCCCTGCCCGATCAGGTTGGTCATGTGTTCCCGAAAGAGACCCGGACTGCTCTGCGAATAGTTAATCTTCCTAGGGAAGATGATGTGTCCTTATATTATCTCCTTGATAATCTTCAGTACCAATTGGATTTGGATGTGGACGGTACTCCGACCACCATTATCGTGCATTATACTACTATGGTCTGGATTATAAAGACGCTTTTTCTGGTACTCTTAATCGCACAGCTACTCACTCTCTTTAAGACCATGATAACGAGGGCGGACTTGATCCGCGACGTTCTAAGACCCATCTCTGATTTGGCCCAGCAGGCTCAGACCCTTTCTAAAGAGAAGGGTCCACTTTCAGTGGGGGAGATGCAAGCATTAGCTGGCACATTAGATGAAATCAATGCTGCCCGCTTAGATACGAGAATTGACCTAGATAGCACCCAGGATGAACTGAAAAACCTTGCCGTGGCCATCAATAGCCTCTTGGCCAGAATCAATGAATCCTACCGTCTGCAAGCTCGCTTTGTCTCAGATGCGTCTCATGAACTTAGAACCCCCATCGCGGCTATTCAAGGCTATGCCAATCTTTTAGATCGCTGGGGGAAAAATGATCCTGAAGCTCTGCAAGAATCTATAGATGCTCTTAAAGAGGAGGCTGCCAACATGAAGGATTTGGTAGAACAACTCCTTTTCTTAGCCCGTGGTGATAACAACACCATGCATTTGGACCTAGAGAGTTTTGATCTGGAAAGTCTGGCTCAGACCATCTATCGTGAGACAGAAATGATCAACGGGGGTCATGTTTTTGAAATTGAAACTAGTGAGGCTTTTGTCCATGCAGACCATGGTTTAGTGAAGCAGGCTGCACGGATTTTAGTGGATAACGCCATAAAATACACTCCAGTTGGGGGCAAGATTCGAATTGTGGTGACCAGTACCGACAACGAGGCCTGGTTTACGGTTCAGGATTCGGGAATCGGCATTCCCCCCCATGACATTCCCCATATCTTCGAACGTTTTTATCGGGCTGACGAGTCCAGGGCTAGAGTTACCGGTGGAACGGGCCTAGGCTTGTCCATTGCGAAATGGATTGCCGAGAGGCACGGTGGCCATCTCGAAGTTTTTAGCCGCGAAGATTTCGGTAGCCGTATTTCGTTGGTTTTACCGCAGAGTGATATAGTTAGAGATGTGGGCCGCTATTAGGCACCAAAAATTCCTCCATGTTTTTATCTATAGTGGTAGTGTCCCCTTCGATGAGGCTGATGAGACCTTCTTCTTCCAGGAGGCTAACAACATTGAAGAGGGAACCCCGCTCTTCATCGGCTAACCCATTCACAAAAGCGTTGATTTCTTCTGGCGTGGCGTTGTTAACAAAACGAACTCCACCGTACTTAAGATATTGCTTCGGCATTTTGGTGCTCCTCTCGTTTTATCTAGTGTGCAACATTCACATGGTATTTAAACTTCTAGGCGGTTATGACTCCTAATGAAAAGCGTCCAAGAGCTTTTTAACCCGAGGTTACTAGCGACATAGCTGGTTTAGCTATCTTTCCGGCTCTATAGGAGGAGGGAGTTCTAGAATCTATAAGGTATCTGGTTTGGAAAAACTGCTTGACAGCGATGCTAATACTTGCTAAACTGAATGAAAGAAAACAAAAGAGACCTTTAAGCCAATCCAGAGAGGTTGGGAAGGACGCCTACACAAAGCACAATTTTTGATGCAATATTTTGTGCAACCATTTCGCTTAGATGGGGCTTCTACCAACCGGTAGAAGCCCTTTTTGGATCTGTGTAGGTTGGGGTCTGACAAGGAGGAACTTAGTTGAATTCCCTAGTCAGTAGTAAAGATTTGAACCGTCACACCATCGAATTGTTATTAAAAAGCGCCCAAAACTATGTGGACGAGTCCCAGGTCGCGCAAAGTCATGGAACAGTTGTTAACCTCTTCTTTGAGAATAGTACCCGTACCGACTTGAGCTTTCAAGTGGCAGCCCAGCGTTTGGGTCTGCGGACCCTCAACTTTGATGTAGGGCATTCCAGCACGAGCAAGGGTGAATCCCTCATCGACACGCTAGAAACCTTAGAAGCTCTAGGTGTGGATGTGGCAGTCATTCGTCATAGCATTGACTGGCCGAAAGAACTCGCTAGTTTTAAGCTAAATCTTAGTTTGGTGAATGCTGGTTCGGGAGCTTTTGAACATCCAACCCAAGCATTACTAGACTCTTTCACTATGCGCCAGCACTTCGGCTCGATCCGAAATCTCAGGGTGACAATTGTGGGAGATATTAGACATAGCAGAGTGGCACGCTCTAATCTTGATGTTCTAACGAAACTTGGCGCTAAGGTGCAATTCGCGGGACCCGATTCTTTCAGGCCAGAAGATTTGCCTGAAGTGCCCTGGGTTGACTTAGATGAAGCAGTACAGGACACAGATGTCTTAATGATGCTGAGAGTTCAACATGAGAGACACGTAGACAGGGCAGATGTGGCTACGTATCATGAACAATACGGCTTGACCGAACAAAGACTTTGGAGGCTTTCTAAAGATGCAATTATTATGCACCCAGGCCCAGTAAATCGGGGTGTAGAGATTTGTACTGAGGCCATGGAAGATTCACGGAGCCGGATTTTACAACAAGTGAGCAATGGCGTTGAGATGCGCATGGCAGTATTAGATTGGTGTTTACAAGGAGGACGGCATGGCAAATTGGTATCTGCATAGTGGTCTCGTATTTCGCAATCATAGGATAAAGCATGAGAGTGTCTTGATTTTAGGAGGTCTCGTTGTAGCTTTTGGCGATGCTGCTGATGAATGTAGAAGGCTCTTTAGTGGCCCAATTCAGGATTTTGATGCCCAAGGTCAGCTCATTAGCAGAGGTTTCATTGATCTCCATGTTCATCTGCGCGAACCAGGCTTTGAAAGTAAGGAGACGATCTTAAGTGGGACGCAGGCTGCAGTGGCCGGTGGATTTACCACAGTTTGTCCCATGCCCAATACGAATCCAGTGTTGGATTCTCTTGAAGTGCTGGATGACTTAAATAGGCGGATTCGTGAAACTGCCTGCTGCAAGGTGCTTCCCATAGCCGCCTTGACTCAAGGCAGAAAGGGTCAAAGAACGGTAGATTATGAAAGCTTTAACCGAAAGGGGATTTTACTATTCTCTGATGACGGAGATCCCTTAGAAGAAAATAGTGCAGAAGAAGTTTTCCTTAGAGTGAAAGAGGCTGGCGGCATTGTCATCAACCATCTGGAAGATAAGACTCTAGTTGGGGAGGGCTTTTTTTGTGAGCACATTTCCCCAGAGTCCGAATATCTAATGTTGGAGCGGGACCTTGAACTTGTGAGAAAGACGAACTGTCGTTACCATGTAGCCCATGTGAGTGCTTGGCAAACTGTAGAGCGAATTGCTAAAGCTAAGGAAGAGGGCTTGCCTGTCACAGCCGAAGTCACCCCCCACCATCTCACGCTTACCCATGGGGATATTAAAGAACCCCAGGGACATTTTCAGATGAAGCCGCCTCTACGCACCGAAAAGGACCGTCTTGCTTTGGTGGAAGGGTTGAAGACCGGAATCATCGATATGATTGCAACCGACCACGCATCCCATGGCACGGAAAAGGAAGAAGGCCTGTATGATGGGTCTCCCTTTGGGGTGACTGGACTAGAGACTGCCTTTCCTGTTTTGTATACAGAATTGGTGCTGCCAGGGCAATTGAAGCTAGAACAACTATTACACAGACTCACTGTAGCACCTGCGTCAGTGCTTGGAGTCGAGGCGGAGTTGAAGGTGGGAGTAGCAGCTGACATTGTCATCCTTGATTTGGCCAAGGAAAAGGTGGTAGAGAAGGATCAATTCAAAAGTAAGGGTACTAATTCACCCTATATAGGAATGACGCTTAAAGGTTGGCCAAGCCTAACACTTGTGGATGGATGTTCAGTCTATGATAATGGGTGCGCGGTTAATGAGCATGGGGGGGAGTGCATGTCATGTTAGTTAAAGTAAACAAGAGCCTTACCAAGGATATCTTCGAACTAGAATTAACCGGTGAGTTCCCCTATGAAAAAGTCCAGCCGGGTCAATTTGTAAATGTATTAGTGGGAGATGGTATGGCACATCCCCTACGTAGACCTTTGAGTATTGCCTCTAGCCAGCACGAACAAAGGACTCTCACCTTGGTCTACCGGGTGGTTGGAGAGGGTACCAAGTGGTTAAGTGACAGGCCGGAGGGTGATGAAATCGATGTTCAAGGTCCTTTGGGTAAGGGTTTTCCCATAAGCTCATCGCCGAGCAAAGTATTGGTTGTGGGCGGAGGGGTGGGAATCCCTCCCCTATATCAACTTGCGAAGATCTTGGCTAAGCAGGGTTTTAAGATTGACATCATTCTGGGCTTCAGGCATAAAGAAGACGCCTTTTGGATTACAGAGTTTGCTAAGTTTGGTAAGGTGACGGTCTGTACCGAAGATGGTTCCTTGGGCCAAAAAGGCTTTGTTACAGATGCCCTAGGTACCGATGAAAATTGGACAACCCTCTATAGTTGCGGCCCTAAACCCATGCTAGCGGCCCTGAAATCCCACTTTCAAGGAACCAACATTCAGGGTTACGTCTCCTTAGAAGAACGCATGGCTTGTGGTGTGGGGGCTTGCTGGGGCTGTACTTGTGAGAGTGCTAGTGCTTTAGAAACAAAGCGCATTTGTAAAGATGGACCTGTCTTTCCTTGGGAGGAGGTTTTGCTATGAGTGTGAATTTGAATGTGAACTTGGCAGGTCTGGAGTTGAGAAATCCTGTTATGCCTGCCTCGGGATGTTTTGGTTTTGGTAGGGAATATAGTGAGTATTACTCCTTAGACCAATTGGGAGCAGTCGTGGTTAAGGCCACAACTCTCTATCCCCGCAAAGGAAATGCAACCCCCAGGGTCACCGAAGTTACCGCGGGTATGCTTAATGCCATTGGTTTGGCCAACCCTGGGGTGGATCAGGTTATAACAGAAGAACTTCCTTGGCTAGTTCAGCAGGGTGTCCCGATTTTTGTGAATGTGGCAGGAGATACAGTCGAAGATTATTATGAAGTGGTAGAACGAATTTGTGCATCGGGTTTAGCTCAGGCCATCGAATTAAATGTGTCTTGCCCCAATGTGGAGTTGGGTGGTTTGGCTTTTGGAGTGGACCCTGGTGTCCTGAGGGGCTTGGTTGAAACCGTACACGAGGTTTGCACCCTGCCCCTTTTTGTCAAGCTGTCACCGAATGTGACTAGGATTCAAGATTTGGCCCTCGCGGCAGCCGAAGGCGGTGCCCATGGGCTAAGTCTGATTAATACTCTTGTTGGAATGCAAATTGACTTAGCCACCCGCCGGCCACTTTTGGCGAATAGGACAGGGGGACTTTCTGGACGGGCTATCAAACCGGTGGCACTTCGCATGGTCTATGATGTGGCGAAAGAAGTTGACCTACCCATTATTGGAATGGGTGGCATTTACAGTGGCCGGGATGCTGCAGAGTTCATCATGGCAGGAGCATGGGCGGTAGAAGTAGGGACAGCCAATTTCACAGACCCCTACGCTTGCCCTAGAATCATCTCGGAGTTGGCCTCGTTTATGGAAGAAGAAGGAATCAAAGACATAGAAGAAATTCGGGGGTGTGCTTTATGAGTCTCGTGGCAGAAAAAATCATTGTGGCACTTGATCTAGGAAGCCAGGATGAAGTGGAAGAGGCCCTTAAACGGCTTCCAGCGGTACGTTTTGTGAAGGTAGGTATGGAGCTTTTTTATAGTACTGGACCTGCGCTCATCCACATCTTAAAAGAGCAGGGCCTTAAAGTGTTCTTAGACCTAAAAGTCCATGACATTCCAAACACCGCAGCCGGCGCCATGCGTAGTCTCAGTGGTTTGGGCTGCGATTTGCTCAATTTGCATTGTGCCGGTGGTTTAGAGATGATGCACAGGGCAAGGGAGGCCGTTGGTGAAAGTGCGAAGCTAATTGGAGTTACCCAGTTAACTTCGACCAATCAAAGTACACTCAACCATCAGTTAGGGATTCCAGGGACGGTGGAAGAGAGCGTCCTGAAGTACGCTCAATTAGCTAAGGAGGCAAACCTAGCTGGTGTTGTCTGTTCGCCCTTAGAAGTGACAGCGATCAAGGAAGCTTGCGGTGACGACTTTTTAGCGGTGACCCCTGGTGTGCGTCCAAAAGGGTCTGGAACCCAAGACCAAAAGCGTACGATGACACCTGGCGAAGCCATTCGGGCCGGCAGTGATTACTTAGTAATCGGTAGACCGATTCTAGCCAATTCTGACCCCAATGGGGCATTTTTAAAGATTCTAGAGGAAATTGAGGTGGCAATATGACCAACCAAGAGCTTTTTACTTACTTCCAAGAATTGGGTGTTTTGCAAGAAGGGCACTTTAAACTCACGTCAGGTCTTCATTCTAAGCAATATATGCAGTGTGCAAGGCTGTTTGAATACCCGGACAAGGCTGCAGAAGTGGTTGAGGCACTAATTCCTAAGCTTCCAAGTGGTATTGAGACTATCATTGCTCCAGCTATAGGCGGAATCACGGTAGGTTACGAACTGGCTCGCTTGCTTGGCTCACGCTTTATTTTCGCGGAAAGACAAGATGCCAAAATGACCTTTCGCCGTGGTTTTTCACTTGAACCGGGTGAAAAAGTCTTAGCTGTGGAAGATGTGGTGACAACGGGTGGTTCGGTGCAGGAAGTTATGGATTTGGCCAAAGAATACGGTGCCGAAGTTGTGGGAGTTGCCACCATCGTCGATCGTAGTCAGGGTAAAGTTGACTTTAGCGTTCCTTTCTATCCCCTGGTGAGCATGGAAATTACGGTTTATGAACCAGAGGCCTGTCCCCTTTGTGCACAAGGTTTTGCGATACAAAATCCAGGCAGTCGGAATCCTAAGTGATTTAGTTATTTCAGCAGGGAAAAGGGCCTACCTTTAGAATTCCTTTAAGTGGGAACAATATCCTTGCTAAGGAGGTCTTCAATGTTTACTCCATTTAAACTAAAAAGTGTAACCATCCCGAATCGGATTGTGATGCCAGCCATGTGCATGTATTCGGCCACCGAAGATGGTTATGTCACTAATTGGCATCCGCTGCATTATGGGACACGTGCCGTAGGTGGTGTAGGTCTAATTATTCTAGAAGCCACAGCAGTCGAAAAGCGCGGCAGGCTAAGTAATAATGATCTGGGTGTTTGGGATGATGGGCATATAGCGGGTCTGCGTGAGTTGGTAGAATTATGCCAAACTCAAGGTTCGGTCATGGGCATTCAGATTGGCCATGGCGGTAGAAAATCTTGGGGCGATGAGCTTGTTGCCCCTTCAGCACTGGCTTTTCCTGACAAAGCTACACCCCACGCCCTCAGTATTGCCGAAATCAAGGATGTTATCGAAAACTGGCGTCAGGGAGCAAGGAGAGCCCATGAGGCAGGCTTTGATGTTCTCCAAATTCATGGGGCCCATGGCTATTTAATCCACGAATTCTTGTCACCCTTAAGCAACCAGCGCAGCGATGAATATGGAGGTTCTTTGGAAAATCGGATGCGTTTTCTCTTGGACATTGTAGCAGCTGTGCAACAGGAATGGCCAGACGATAAACCTTTATCGGTTAGGCTTTCCGCGGTTGACTACTTAGAAGGTGGTTTAACCATCGAAGATACAGTGACAATTAGCAAGGCACTTAAAGAACATGGCGTTGATTTGATGGATATTAGTAGTGGTGCTCTACTGCCAGCTACCATTGGGTTGGGACCTGGTTATCAAGTTCCTTATGCAGAAGCGGTACAAAAAGAGGTTGGCATTGCTACCATTGCCGTAGGTCAAATCACCCAACCCGAGTTGGCCCAGGAGATTATCTCAAACGGACGGGCGGACTTTGTGGCTTTAGGGCGTGAGCTCTTGCGTAACCCTTACTGGGTCTTAGAGGCAAAACCAGAGGAAGAAGTCTGGCCAGAACAGTACAAACGAGCCATTCCTAGGATATAATAAATCACGACATAGTCGCCTTGGCTATGCCGTGATTTCCTTAATGGGTTGGTTGCTAGACTCTTGCTATAAACGTAGCAATACATCGATATTCGGGTGAAGTACCATAGTCAAAGATGATTTCAATATTCTTATAGCCCACATCCGAAAGGATGGACTCGAACTCCTTGAGCCCATACCAATAGAGGACAAACTGGCTCAGTTCACTTTTGGTCAACACACCTTGTTCCCACTTCTCGTAGCGGTGGAGGGAGATCATTTTCTGTTCAGTCCAATCTAGCTCCAAGGCAGTATCTGTAAACAGAATGCCACTGTCTTGAGTAAGGGGAAAGGAATGTACAGTAGACGTCCCGGGGACGAAATTGGTTGGTAATTCCAAGTCAATTAGGATCGTTCCACTTTTTTTAAGATGCTCCTTAAATAATGAAAGCACCTTTAGAGCTGCTGTTCGTCCAGGTAATAGACTAAAACTTCCGGTCGGCATAATAATACTAGTAAATTGGTGGGGGAGAGTTAGAGATAGTAAATCTTGCTCATAGAGTTCAGTCTCTACACCATGTTCTGAGCAGTTTTGCCGACACATCCTTAACATTTGGGGCGAGACATCTACCCCTACAATGTCAATTCCCGCGTTGAGGAAAGGTATTAGGAGGCGTCCTGTGCCAACACCTGCCTCTAGCACTTTTCCATTTGTTTTAAGCAAATGATCCCGATAGAATTCCAAGTCACCAGCTAAGGACATGCCTATTGGTTTGGTCAGTTGGTAAAGTTCTGTACTTAGTTCGCCATATTCGATAAACATGACATCCTCCTGACAAATAATCACAGCCCTATTTTTTCTTTTTTTGTGCAGGATCTGTTAGATCTGGAAGAGCCCCGCCAGCAATAGCCCATAGGTAAAGGCTGGCCACTGTTCCGTAGGGAGAGTAGCGCCGTTTGTATTTGGCAAAAAGCTCTGGAGTGATCTTGCGGTGACGATAAAGAATGCGCATACCTCTATGGATAGCTAGATCTCCAAAACTCACAATGTCAGGTCTTTGGAGGGAAAATATGAGGAGCATTTCTGCGGTCCAGATTCCGATGCCCTTTAACTGGGTTAACTGGGCGCAAACATCTTCATCGGACATGGTCGGCAATGCATCCAGATCAATATGGCCCTGTTGTATGGCTCTGGTCATTTCGAGAATATAGGTGGCTTTGCGCATAGAAATACCGCAGCCCTGTAGCGTTTCCGCATTTATGCTTGCTAAATTCATTGGTGTAATGGGCCCTAAACGCTCCTGCATTCGTCTCCAAATTGTGGCCTGAGCCTTCGTAGAGATTTGTTGCCCCACAACGGACTTGACGAGGGCTGGAAAGAGCTCTGGGTAAACTTCGCGCTGGATAGGTCCAATGTAGTCTATGGCTGCCGCGAGTTTTTTGTCTCTAGACTTGAGGTGATCGATTTCTGTTTTCCCATATATAAAGTAAAGGGTCTTAGGCATACTTTTGCTCCAACTCGAGCAAATATTGCTTGGAGTCTAGTCCACCGGCATAACCTGTGAGTTTTCCGTTTTGCCCCACGACTCGATGACAGGGAATAATAATAGAAATGGGATTGCGGTTGTTGGCCAAACCAACCGCCCTGCTACCCTTGGGAGATTGAATCCGATCAGCGACATCCTTATAACTGCGAGTCTCACCATAGGGAATGGCCTGCAACTCTTGCCATACCTTTTGGTGAAAATCCGTGCCCTTGGTTGCTAGAGGAATTTGGAAAAGCTTGCGCTGCCCTGCGAAATATTCCTTTAGTTCTCTTTCCACCTCTTCTAAGAAAGGTGTTTTGTTAAGAACATAACCCTGTAGACGACTGTCCTCTTCGCTAAAGACCAAGAGACTTAGAAGTCGGTCCTTTTCCCCCAACCAAAGGGGACCGATTGGAGAGTTACACCGGCAATAATATTCCACCTTTGACGCCTCCCTAATGTGCCGCAATTGTCTCCTAGTA
>WPCH01108973.1_pt1 | contig 27387 bp, 22 predicted proteins | sample 5399881 | NCBI WGS metagenome assembly WPCH01 (sample SAMN12869468, study PRJNA574797) | sludge metagenome | isolation source: wastewater treatment of pH5 | place: China:Beijing | collected 2019-05-20
GAGGCGTTCGGGTCCTCGGGGAGCGGCGGTGGGGGCTGATCGGTCATGGTCGACCTCCAGGGGTCACGTGTTGGTCGCCACCGGCGGGCCGGCGTCACCGTCCCCGTCGTTGTCGGCGCAGTCGATGGGGTCGGACTCGACCTCCAGGCAGGCGTCGCCGCCGGGCAGGTAGGTGAACTCGCCGTCCAGGTCGGGGTCGATGCAGTCGGGCAGGTCGTCGTCGGGGTCGCAGGGCCCGCCGGGGACCCGGTCGTCCACGAGGATCGTGGTGGTGGTCGGCGCGACCGTGGTCGTCGTGGTGGAGGTGGTGGTCGGTGGCGCGGTGGTCTCGGTGGTGGTGTCGGTGGGCTCTCCGTCCTGGCCGAAGTCGAGGAAGAGGAAGAGCGCGGCGATGGCGACGACGCCCAGGACCAGCAACAGGGGCAGGGCCCATCGACGGTAGAAGGGGGTCTCGTCGCCCAGCCGCTTCTCGTCGTGGTAGGGCATGTCGGTCGCGCGGGCCTTGCCGCCGGGCGTGTGCGCGCTCAGCCGTTCCGGATCGGGGCCGTCAGGCGGCTGATCGCTCATGGGTGCTCCAAGGTCGTCGTCGGGCTCCGCCCGTCGCGCGAACCTGAAGCGTAGGTTCTGGGGCGCCCCCGGGCTGGGCACCGGGCCACGACCCGCCCGGCTCAGGCCTGCAGGACGACCGCCAGGAACCGCATCGTGGTCGGCGAATGCCTACAGGCGCTCGATGATGGTGGCGTTGGCCAGGCCGCCGCCCTCGCACATGGTCTGGAGGCCGTAGCGGCCGCCGGTGCGCTCCAGCTCGTGCAGGAGGGTCGTCATGAGGCGGGCCCCGGAGCAGCCGAGGGGGTGGCCCAGGGCGATGGCACCGCCGTTGACGTTGACCTTGTCCATGTCCGGGTGCAGCTCCTTCTCCCAAGCCAGGACGACCGAGGCGAAGGCCTCGTTGATCTCGACGAGGTCGATGTCGTCCATCGTGAGGCCGGAGCGCTCGAGCACCTTGTGGGTGGCCGGGATGGGCCCGGTCAGCATGAAGATCGGGTCCACGCCGGCCAGGGAGAAGGAGTGGAAGCGGGCCCGGGGGGTCATGCCCAGCTCGTTGGCCTTGTCCTCGCTCATGATCAGGACCGCTGAGGCGCCGTCGGTGATCTGGGACGAGTTGCCGGCCGTCACCACGCCGTCGGCCTTGAACGCCGGCTTGAGGTTGGCGAGGGTCTCGACGGTGGTGTCGGGGCGGATGCCCTCGTCCTGGGAGAACAGCTCGTCGGTCTCGATGAGCTTGCCGGTCTCCTTGTCGATGGGCATGGCCTTCACGGGGAGGATCTCCCGCTCGAATCGGCCCTCCTCGCGGGCCTTGGCCGCGAACTGCTGGCTGCGGGCGCCGTAGGCGTCGAGGTCCTCACGGGACAGGTTCCACTTCTCGGCGATCATCTCCGCCGAGGTGCCCTGGGGGACCAGGCCGCCGCGGTCGGCGTAGCGCAGGCCCATGCCCGGCCCGAAGGGCATCCCGGTGTTGGGGGTCATGAAGGACGAGCCCATGGGGACCATCGACATGACCTCGACACCGGCGGCGACCACGACGTCGTAGGCACCGGCCATGACGCCCTGGGCGGCGAAGTGGGCCGACTGCTGGGACGAGCCGCACTGGCGGTCGACGGTGGTGGCGGGCACCGACTCCGGCCAGCCCGAGGCCAGCACCGCGTTGCGGCCGATGTTGCCGGCCTGGGCCCCGACCTGCATGACACAGCCCATGATCACGTCCTCGACCAGCGCCGGGTCGAGGTCGTTGCGGTCGCTAAGGGCCTTCAGCACCTCACCGGCGAGGTCGGCCGGATGGAAGCCCGAGAGCTTCCCGTTGCGCTTGCCCATCGGTGTGCGGATGGCATCGACGATCACGGCCTCGGCCATGGGGTTCCCCTTGTTCGATCGAAAACTTGACTGACCGGTCAAGTCTCGCCCCCCACCCCGCCATCTGCAACCGGTCGGGGCCGAACCAGCCGATGGGCTGTGACGGTGGTCACGTTCTAGGGTGTCGGCTCCGCCGCCAGGCGACACGAGGGGGAACCAAGCGATGGCGACGAGCGCCGACATCCAGTCCGTGGTGGAGGGTCAGACGATCCCGTCCATGTTCGTGCGGACCGCAGGCGAGCTGGGCGACCAGGTCGCCCTGCGGTGGCGCAACGAGGACGACACGTGGGGCAAGTGGACCTTCGCGGAGTACGCCGAGCGGGTGGCCGCCGCGGCCGGCGGCCTGAAGGCCCGCGGGGTCGGGCGGGGCACACGGGTCGTGCTCATGCTGCGCAACATCGCGGAGTTCCACGTCCTGGACATGGCCACCTACTTCTGCGGGGGCACGGCGGTCTCCATCTACAACTCGTCCTCGCCGGACCAGATCGCCTACCTCGTCGGTCATTGTCAGGCGCACCTGGGGGTGGTCGAGGACATCGGCTTCCTCGAGTCGTTCCTCAAGGTGCGCGACGAGCTCCCGGCGCTCGAGCACCTGGGCGTCCTGCGGGACCCCGACGGCCTGGCGCCCGACGACGTCTTCACCTACGAGGACCTGCTGGGGGCCGTCCCCGTCGACCTGGCGGAGGCTGCCACCGTCGCCCAGCCCGAGGACCTGGCCACGCTGATCTACACCTCGGGGACCACCGGCCCGCCCAAGGGCGTGATGCTCACGCACCAGAACGTGGCCTGGACCGTGGAGAGCCTCACGCGATGCATTGACTTCGAGTCCTACGCGGGCAAGCGGCTCGTCTCCTACCTGCCGATGGCCCACATCGCCGAGCGCATGGTCAGCCACTACCAGCAGGCCTTCCTGGGCTACGAGGTGACCTGCTGTCCGAACCCGGGCGACATCGCCGCCTACGCCCGCGAGGTCAAGCCCCAGCTCATGTTCGGGGTCCCCCGCGTGTGGGAGAAGCTCTACGGCGGGGTGATGGGTGCTCTGGGGGCCGACCCGGAGAAAGCGGCCCAGTTCAACGGCGCGGTCGAGGCGGCCAAGCCGCTGGTCGACGCCATCGACTGGGGCACCGCCACCGAGGAGCAGGTCGCCACCTACGAGGCCATGGACGCCGCGGCCTTCGCCAACGTGCGGGCCATGCTCGGTCTCGATCAGGTGGAGGTGGCCATCACCGGCGCCGCCCCCATACCCGCGGAGCTCCTGAGCTGGTTCCGGGCCATTCGCGTGCCGTTGTCGGAGATCTACGGCATGTCGGAGTCGAGCGGTCCGATGACCTGGACGGCCCGTCGGGTCAAGGCCGGCTCGGTGGGCCCCGCCATCCCGGGCTGCGAGGTGAGGCTGGCCGAGGAGGACAACGAGATCATCTGTCGGGGCGGCAACGTCTTCCAGGGCTACCTGAACGACCCCGAGAAGACCGCTGACACCCTTGACGACGAGGGCTGGCTCCACTCCGGCGACATCGGCGAGATCGACGAGGACGGGTACTTCTCGATCGTCGACCGCAAGAAGGAGCTGATCATCACTGCCGGGGGCAAGAACCTGAGCCCGGCGAACCTCGAGGCCAACCTGAAGCTGATCCCGCTGGTCGGCCAGGCCTGCGCCATCGGGGACAACCGGCCCTTCGTGTCGGCGCTGGTCGTGCTCGACCCGGAGGTGGCCACGGCGTGGGCCGGGACCCAGGGGATCGAGTTCACCGACCTGAACGACCTGGCCCAGAAGCCCGAGGTACGAGCCGAGATCGAGAAGGGGCTGGCCGAGGTGATGACGTCGTTCAACAACGCCGAGCGGGTCAAGAAGGTGGTCATCCTCGGCGAGGAGTGGCTGCCCGACAGCGAGGAGCTCACCCCCACCTCCAAGCTCAAGCGCCGCGGCGTCCACGCCAAGTACGCCGAGGAGATCGAGTCGATCTACACCTAGCGATCTGCGTTCTGGCCCCGGATCTACGCCCTCTGGCCCGTAGATCCGGTGCCAGAAGGACTTCCGACTCAGGTCGTGGCCGCGCCGAGGGCCTTGGCCGCCGTCGTGTCGTCGCGCGAGGTGAGCTTCGGGGCGATCTCCTCCGGCGGGATCGGCCGGGCGAAGAGGAAGCCCTGGCCCAAGCCGCAGCCGAGCGAGCGCAAGAGCTCCCACTCGGTCTCGGTCTCGATGCCCTCGGCCACGACATCGACGTCGAGGCGAGAGGCCAGGTCGACGATGGCCCGGACGATCTCGAGGTCCCGTTCGCGGGAGGCCCCTTCGCCCAGGGCCATCACGAAGGCCCGGTCGATCTTGAGGCGGTCGAACGGGTAGCGGCGGAGGTAGCTGAGCGAGGAGTAGCCGGTGCCGAAGTCGTCGACCGCAAGGGCGACGCCCACGGTGTGGATGTCGCGGAGGCGCTGCATCGTGAACTCGGTCTCGTCGATCAGCAGGCTCTCGGTGACCTCGATGCAGAGGCGGTCGGGGCTGAGGTCGTGGTCCCGGAGCGAGCCGATGATGTCGGAGATGAGATCGGGGTCCCCCAACTGGCGGGCGGAGACGTTGACGCTCATCTTGGGGGAGTCGAGGCCGGCGGCGTCCCATTCGGCCATCTGGCGGCAGGCCTCACGCAGGACCCAACGGCCGAGGGGAACGATGAGGCCGGTCTGTTCGGCGAGCTCGATGAACATGCCCGGGCCGAGGGTCCCCCGGGTCGGGTGCTCCCAGCGGACGAGGGCCTCGACACCGACGATGCCCTCGGTCTCGAGGTTGACGATGGGTTGGTAGAGGAGGAAGAGCTCGCCGGTCTCGATGGCCGAGCGGAGGTCGGTGGAGAGCTCCAGGCGCTCCATGGCCGTCTCCTGCAGGGAGGACTCGAAGAGCTCCGCCCGGTTCTTGCCGTCCTTCTTGGCCTTGTACATGGCGGCGTCGGCGTCGCGCAGCATCGTGGTCGGGCTGGGTCGGTCCCCCCACGCCACGCTGATGCCGATGCTGGCGGAGATGTGCAGCTCGCGGTCCGCCAGGTCGATCGGCTCGCGGACGGCGGCGAGCACCCGGTCGGCGAGGGCGGTGACGTCGTCGTCGGAGTAGCACTCGGTGAGGAGGACGGCGAACTCGTCGCCTCCCAGACGGGCCGCAGTGTCCCGCAGCCGGAGCACGCCTCGCAGCCGGGAGGCCACCAGGTTCAGGATCTCGTCGCCCACGGCGTGGCCGAGGCCGTCGTTGATGGTCTTGAAGTCGTCGAGGTCGATGAAGAGGAGGGCGATGCCGGCGATGGTGTCGTCCTGGCGGGTCTCCTCGATCTTCTTCATGAGGAGCAGGCGGTTGGCCAGGCCGGTGAGGGAGTCGTGGTAGGCGGCGAAGCGGAGGTCGGACTCCAGCTTGTGGCTGACCGTGATGTCCCGGGCGTTGATGACCACCCCGCCGACCGCCGGGTCGTGGCTGAGGTCGGTGATCGTGGCGTCGAGGATGAGTGGGTGCCCGTCGATCGATACGGCGTGCAGCTCCATGTGCTGGGGCACGCCCTTGCCCTCCAGCTCGCTCACGATCCGGATCGTCACGGCGTTGCGCTGCTCCGGAGCGATGTAGTCGATCGCCGGCTGCCCGATGAGCTCCTCGGAGTCGACCCCCAGCAGCGTCTGCGACGACGGGCTCACATAGATGAACCGCCCCACCTCATCCAGGACCGCCACAAGGTCCGACGAATGCTGCACGAGCGCCTTGAACCTCGCTTCGTTCTGGCGGAGCGCCTCGTCGGCGGACCTGCGCTCACTGATGTCACGGGCGTTGATGGCGATCCCACCGATGTCCGGATCGCCGCGCCGGTCGGCGATGTGGACCTCGAACCACTTGAGCGAGCCTGAGGTGTCGATGAGTTGGAGCTCTCTCGTGAGTTCCTCGTTGTGGCCGCTGGTGATCGTCTCGATGGACTCGGCGAGGCTGAGATGCGAGGTGTCGTCGACGAGGACACTGAAGTTCTCGCCGAAAAGTGATCGTGGATCCACGCCGAGAGCGGGGCGCACCGCGGGGCTGATGTAGGCCATCCGCATGCCGTCATCCAGGACGACCACGATGTCGGATGAGTTCTCGACCAGTGCCTCGTATCGCCGTTGGGCACGCTGTTCGATGAGCCTGACGCCGCGGTGGGCGAATCCGACCTCTCGGGCAAGTGCGAGGAGCGCCTGCCGATCGTGTCGATCGAGGAGCTTGCAGGTCCTGACCACCAGGAGAGTGAGGGGCTGCTCCTGGACTACAGCTACGGCGTACCGCGTCCCTTCGAGGAAGTGCATCTGGATGCTCGTCGATCCGCTCGACTCGCTCTGGACGTCCCCTGCCCACGTTCCGATCGCGTCGAGCATCACTGACCACCCCGGACCCTCCGTGGCCATCAGGTGCATCCGGGCATCGCGCTGCTCGAGGACTGCAGCACCTGCGACCTTGCCTGCGTCACACACCGAGCGCACCCCCTTGACGCCTAGTCCATAGATCTCGGACAGGTCGGCCTCGACCGAGAGTCGCTCGGCGATGTCTCTGAGCGCTTCACCACGATCGAGTAGCGAGTCCCGGCTCCGGATGAGGAGTGTGAGGCGGGCTAGTACGAGGGCGGTCATGATGAACGCAGCGGTGACCAGGAAGGTACGAGAGAGCGCAGCGACCTTGGTCACTTGGAGTGCCAGGAATACGGGTGGGATCAACTGAGCCACACCGAGGAGCACAAATCGACCGACCCCCAGCCGGGGTTCGTGATCGGGAGGCGTGTCAGTGAGCGACTCCATGGTCGGGTGGTAGAGGGTCGCTAGAAAGAATGTCCAGATTGGAACGGTGAGAATAATCCCAAAACCGAGTTCGACCCCAGTCACATATTCGGCCGTGGTCAGTAGATCCGATGTGACGAATAGCGCCATCGAGACGCCGATGAAGTAATATGATGCAGGTCGATTACCGGGCGCATGGACCAGTCGAGCGCTGACCGCGATCAGTGTCAATGCCAAGGCGCTGTAGCCGAGGTTCACCACTCGTTCTCCGAGGGCGATGCTGTCGTCGAGCGCGTAGGCCTCGAGTCCCACAGCCCATGCGCAGATCCCGATTGCCCCCACGACGATCAGGGCGTCGAGCCAAGCGTCGATGTCCCTGGCGGCGTCGGATCGCCGACGCAGCAGCTCGAGCGCGCCGAGGATGAAGGCGACGTAGCCCGCGTAGTACAGAGCATCGGCTGGAGACGGCAGCGGTCGGTCGACGTGGGCGATCGTGGCGTGCACGACTCGCACGGCGCCGCCGATGAACATCAGAGTTCCGCCTGCAGCGAAGTACTGCCATGCCCGTTTGTGTGGGGGCTGCATCCGCCGGATGCGGATCCACGAGATGACTAGGCCCACGAGGATCAGTGGCTGGGCGATGGCGTGACGAGTCGTGGGATCCACGAGAACTAGGATCAGGGACGCGGCAGAGCCCGCGAGGAGGATCCGTTTCCATGCTGGGAGTCCCACGGTCTGAACGTCGGCCGCGCCGCCAGAGGTGTTAGGTGGCCACAACTGACCCGCTGGAGGAGGACGGCGTCCCCGTCGGCTGGTTCGGCCGAGCCTGGATCGTCGGTGTTTTCGCCTTCTCGGTAGCCCGGGCGCTGGTCGCGTGGCCGACGCTCTCGCAGTACGGCGTGAATCCCTGGGTGTTCCTAGCCATCGACGTGGTTACGGCGTTCCCCTATGCCCTTGGCCAGGTAAAGGTGGTCAATGGGTTCCGCTACAAGCTGTACGGCGCCGTCCAACTGTGGGCGCTCGTAGTGGCGGCGACCTTTTTGGCGCCATACATCTACATCGTCTTGGCGGGCCAAGAACGCATTCCTGGTGTCGTGTACTTGGTGATAGCACTACTGGCGACGGTCTTCGGAGCCGCATCGGTACTCCGCATGAGGAATCAGTATCGAGCGGCCGTTCCGCAGGCGAACTCAGGTTAGATCTATCGGGAAGTCGTTCCTTACGACTTCCTTAGTAGTGAAGACCTTGAACAGCCACCGGTACATTTCCTTATCCAGCCGAAAGATCGAATCGGCGATGTCCTTGTACGTGGTCGCAATAGGGATGCATTCGGCCCCCATGTAGTCCTGACCCTCGCCGACCTGGACAAACGGGAACCCGTAGCCATCGCGGAGTAAGCGGAGGAGCGGGGTCTCGACCACAGCCACGACGGACAGCGCCCCGCCCCGGACCCCGACTTCGAGGGCTGAGCGATGCAGGTACGAGGTTGCCTGCAGCTTCCGCGCCCCGGGGGCCACCACGAACGCGCCGAACTCGCAGCACGGGTCGGGGGGCCACTCGGTCGCCCGCGGGTACTTGCTCCCGATCGGGAGGTCGGTGAAAGCGGCGATCACCGTCCGGAGGGTCCCGACGATCCCGTGTTCAGCATCGTTGATGATGTGGAACGTGCTGATGTCTGCCCAGGGCTCGTGCTCAGGCACCCGATGGTTTGACGAGGCGTTGCACCAGCCCCGGCGGAGGTACTCGTCGTACACGAATGCTGCACCGGCGTCCCACCATGGGTCGCCGGGGGTGGCGACCAGGTGCATGAGGTTCGCAGGCAGCTCACGGGGCGGGCCGAAGCGAAGTGTGGACGGTTGCGGGTCCGCGATGGATCTAGGCGTTGGCTCAGCGGAGGACATGACGTGAGCACACTACTACTCAAAGTGGTCAAGCTCGGGCCGCGTGGGAGAGCGGGAAGACGCCCGATCGCGCCACCGGTGGGCAGGTTCCCACTGTTTGTAGTGAGGCGGTGGGGAGGTGAGGTCTGTGGATCTGGTGGACGCGATGGTGACGGGGACTCGAACCCCACGCCCTCCGGGGGCCACGAGTGCAGGCGGGGAACCAGGAGGCCGGCGCCTCCGTGTGGACTGGATCGTGCATATGGTTGACCATATATATGTGAGGACGTATGCTCGTCGCCGTGCCGTCAGAGAGCGCTGTCCTCGAGGTGATCGCTGAACCGACGCGGCGACGGATCCTCGATGCGGTCCGTGAGGGGGAGCGGTCGGTCGGCGAGCTCGTCGAGCAGGTCGGGATGCATCAGCCGGGCGTGTCTCGTCATCTCAAGGTCCTGCGCGACGCCGGGCTGGTGGAGGTCCGCCGGGATGCCCAGCGACGGCTCTACCGGCTCCGTCCGGAACCGCTGATGGAGCTCGACGCGTGGCTGGAGCCGTACCGGGCGGAATGGACGGCCCGGCTCGACTCGCTGGAGCGGCACCTGCGACGCACCGCCACACCGATCCCCCCGAGGCCAGAGGAGAACCGATGACCGACGTCCCCACGTCCTCCGACGATGGCGTGTTGGAGCGCACCGTCGATGGGGGCGTGATCCGATTCGAACGCCACCTCCCGTACCCGATCCTCGAGGTCTGGGATGCGATCACGGACCCAGGGCGGCTGGCGGACTGGTGGCTGCCGTTCGACGCCGACATCACCGTCGACCTCCGAGAGGGCGGCCAGATGGTGTTTGCCGGCCGGGGTGACGAGCCGATGACGATGACGTTCACGATCCTCCGCGTCGAGCCGCCGCTGCTCCTCGAGCACACCCACGCCGACGCCGACTCGTACATGCGGTGGGAGCTCGAGGCGGTGGATGCCGGCTGCGTGTTGCGGCTCAGCCACTTCGTCACCGACACCGACACCGCGATCGACAACTGCTACGTCGTCGGCCTGCACCACTCACTCGCCCGACTGGCCCCCTGCCTCGCCGGCCGCCCGGTCGTGTGGGACTGGGACGCCTTCGCTGAGGCGCAAGCCCATTACGCCGACCTCGGACTCGCCGCGCCGATCGACGCCGGGTGACCACGACCGGATACGAACAGACCCCGACGAAGGATCAACGAATGTCCCAACTGCTCCGAGTGCAGAACTTCTGTGTGTCGACCGACGGGTTCGGCGCCGGGGAGGGCCAGAGCCTCGAACGACCCTTCGGCCACGCCAACCCCGGCGACCTCGCCTCGTGGGCCGGCGCCACGGCTAGCTGGCCGAACCGGACCGAGCCCGGCGGAACCCGAGGGCTGGACGACTACTTCACCCGCGACTTCACCAACAACATCGGCGCCGAGATCATGGGTCGCAACAAGTTCGGACCCCAGCGGGGCCCGTGGGAGGACCTCGACTGGCAGGGCTGGTGGGGCGAAGACCCACCGTTCCACACTCCGGTGTTCGTCCTCACCCACCACCAGCGACCCAGCTTCACCCTGGCCGACACCACGTTCCACTTCCTCGATGCCACACCCGAGCAGGCCTTGCGGCAGGCCACCGAAGCGGCCGGCGGCAAGGACGTCCGGCTCGGGGGCGGTGTGGCCACCATTCGGCAGTTCCTGGATGCGGACCTCGTCGACACCCTGCACGTCGCCGTTGCGCCGGTCGAGATCGGCCGGGGGGAGCGACTGTGGACCTCCGCCGACGACCTGCTCGACCGCTTCCACCTCGAGTCCGTGCCGAGCCCCAGCGGCGTGACCCACCTGCTGTTCTGGCGCCGATGACGCCCACGGCACGGGCCACCACGGAGGTGCCCTGACCGGCGACCACTCGGTGGAGACGATGGGACTCGAACCCACGACCCCCTGCTTGCAAAGCAGTCCAAGCCGCTGGCGTCGAACCTGGTCAGCCCACGAATACCCAGGTCACGGGCCTGTTCTCGTATCGGCCAGTACCGTCCCGTACCGGCCCGTCGCCGTGCTCTCGCGGAGTTTTCGCGGAGTGCTGGTGTGGTCGATTACGGCAGCTCGTCGTCTGCGAGTCGGTGCAGTTCATCGAGCGCCGCTCGGTCCTTTGGACGGTTCGCCCATTCCTTCGAGGCGATGATGTCGTCGAGTGCCGCAACGCGGACGGGGACACCGCCGAAGTCGACGGAGCTGGCACGCAGGACCAGATCTTCGTAGCGAGACCGGCCGCCATCGCGAGTCGGGAGTGCAGTGAGAACATCGAGGTCGCCGGCGTTGGTCCTCCACGTCGAGATGTCCATGCGAGCAAGCGTGTCGCCGTCGAGCTGCACCGGCAAGGCCCGAGCATCTTCCACGCTCAGGCCGGCCACCCTAAGGTAGGCACCGAGTTCGCGCAGTGCCTTGGCCAGGCGGTCGAGGTTCTCCCCGGACGTCTTGGCAAGGGAGTCGAAGTCACTCGTCGGGCGGGTTGCACCGTGCAGTTGGGCGCCGACGCCCCCGACGATCAGGTACTCAACACCGTGGCGGTCGAAGCACTCGGTGATCCTGAGCCAGTCGATCTGGCGGTCTGAGGTCAACGGGCAGCTGAGGAACCGACCTGGCGATCGCGTTCGAGCTGCGCGAGGAACGCGAGCACCTTCTCCTTGGTGTCCAGCCGGACGCCATCGGTCGTGACCGGCACGTCATCCGCGCTCGCTGGAGGCAGGTCACGGCTCATCTCCCGGATCTCGTCACGAGAGAGGTGCGTCGGCACGGCCATGAGCAGAAGTGTACGGAACTACTCGATGACGTCACCGCGCTCAAGTCGTTCCCACAGCCGAACCAGACCCTCGGCGACGGCATCTTCCGCGGCGTCGACGCCACACCCCGCAGGGACACGCCACGGACCAGGCGCACGTAGTCGGCGTCCATCAGATCGTGCAGACGTCGCTCGAGCGTTGCCGGATCCCGTCTCGCCACACCCCCTATGACGCACGAGTGTCCCGTCGGGTTCGCTCTGGCCGAACGACGCTCATCGCGTCTGCGACAGACTCGCCTAAACCGATCACTGGTGTCGAGCGTTCTCGTGGCGGGACGGTTGGGCACTCCGACCAACAAGACCGATGGGCGAGCTCAGATGGCTGAGGATGACGACATAGCGGCGTTCTGTCGGATGCACCACCCCCGGCTGTACGGCGCCATGTTGCTTCACACCCGCGACCAACAGGAAGCCGAGGATCTCGCTCAGGAAACCCTCGTTCGGGCGGTTGAGCGATGGTCGACGGTCAGCCGTATGGAGAGCCCGGACGGCTGGCTCTTCCGGGTCGCGTTCAACCTGGCGCACAGCCACGGCCGACGAAGGGCACTCTGGCCCCGGGTTCGCCGCCGACTGGCTTCGGCGACCGACACCGAGTCCGGACCACGCGATCTCGACCTGGCCCGCGCGCTCAGCGGCCTGTCGGAACGTCAACGCGCTGCCGTTGTGCTGCGTCACTACCTCGACCGATCGGTCCATGAGACCGCGACGGTCATGGGTTGCAGCGAAGGAACGGTGAAGGCCCTGACCCACCAGGGCATCGAGACCCTGCGCCGGTCGATCAGCTCGTTCACGGACGAGACCGAAGGAGCGAGACACGATGACCACTGTTGACGAACGCCTGCGAGCAGCAGTTCCCCCACCGCCCACCCCCGACATCGAACAGATCATTGCTCGCGGTCGCCGGCGGTGCGTGGTGCGCCGGGCGGTGTCAGTAGGTGCAATCGCGTTGATCCCGATGGTGCTGGTCGCCGGGGGCATCTTCGCTCTTAACCGCAGCACCGGCACGACCGTGGTCGCCTCCGATGGCGGCCGCCCCGACAATGCCTCGCCAACGACAAGCGTCTCTGCCGACGGCCTGGTGACGGTGAATCTCGTCACGCCCCGTGGGGCGCGGCTGGAGGTCAGCTACCCCGAGCAGATGCGTCTGCTGGAGCGGGATCGCATCGGTAACGCCGCGCTGGAATGGCCGGTCCGCGGGCCCGACGCCAGAGGAGACATCTGTTGCAGCCGGTCCGTGACCCTGATCTACGACGATGAGCCGTCGGGCCTCGAACGGCTCACGGAAGAAGAAGGGACTTATGTGAACGCTGACGGGCGAACGGGCCGCTTGCTGGAGGCTCCAGAGTCGGTGCCGCTGGAGCGATCCGGACCGTATGGACCTCGCGTCTTAGTGTTTGACTACTACGGGATCACCGCCGTTGTCTCGCTCCGACCCGATCCGACCGATCCGATGTCGATGACCGACGACGAACTGGAGACCTTCGCGGCCAGCTTCTCCCTCGAGGCCGCTGACGGCTCCGCCGTGCTCCGCCCGCGCTCCCCGGTCACGGTCGGGCCGATCGACAGCCCCGACCTCGTCTTCGGCGGCGGAGTGGTTGGGCTCCTCGTCCGTGAGTGCACCCGGCTGGGTCAACCCATCGCCGCCACGCAGTCCGGCGCCGACATCTACGACTCTGACGCCGGCTACGTCCTTTGCTTCGCGAACGCCGGCGTCGAGGCAGTCATCAACACCGAGTTCCCCCTCGACATCGTCACCCAGTTCGACATCGAACGCTCGTAGCACGGCTCGCGCGATGCCGTCTGTTTGACCACCGCCGGGCCCCTGGGGCCCGTTCCCGCGGCCTGACCGCGGCCTGAGAAATCGCATATTCGTCGCGAAGAACTGCCGGCGCCGAAGGCCTTGTGTCATGTGGGACAGACGAGTGCATTTGCGCTGGCGGGAGGTCTCGCGGGAGGTCCAGCGGGAGGTCGGTGTGGATGGTGGTCGTCGTGATGCGCGTCACGACGCTGAAGGCCACGGTCGACAAGCTCCCGGGGCTGCTCGCCTACTACGCAGGCTTGGCCGAGGACCGGGAGCATCCGGGGCCGGGCCGGGGGCCGGTGGACTACTACTTGGACCCGGACGAGCCCCTCGGGCGGTGGTGGGGCGGTGGCCGCCCCGCGCTGGGTTTGGACGGCCCGGTCGCCGGCGACGACCTGCGCGCGCTGCTGGAGGCCCGGCATCCCAACATGGACGCGCCGCTGGGTCGGCGGTTCGGGGACTCGTCGGCTCGGGGGTTCGACGCGACATTCTCGGCGCCGAAGTCGGTCTCGGTGTTGTGGGCCTTGTCGCCGGACGCGTTCGTGCGGGCCGAGGTCCTCGCCGCCCACGACGCCGCGGTCGATGCCGCGCTGAACTGGTTCGAGCGTCATGGGGCAGTGACCCGTCGGGGCACCGATGGAATCCTCCAAGTCGACACTCGAGGTGTCACGGTGGCGGTGTTCCGCCAGCACACGTCGCGCACGGTTGATCCACAGCTGCACTCCCACGCCATCGTCTCGGCGAAGGTTCAGGACGACACGGGTCGGTGGCTCGCCCTGGATGCCCGGTTCCTGAAGTACCAGCAGCGGACGATCGGCTGGATCTACGACGCCGCGCTGCGCTCCGAGTTGACCACCCGGCTCGGTGTCGGGTGGATCGCCAGCGGTGATGGCGTGCTCGATCTCGCCTGCGTGCCGGCGTCGTTGCGAGAGACGTTCTCGTCGCGCACGCCACAGGTGGAAGCAAAGCTGGTCGAGATGATTCGGGCCTGGACCCACGATCACGGCGGCGACGAGCCGGACCCGCGGACGATCGCCCGCCTCGAGCGCGCTGCCGTGGTCGCCTCGCGGCCGGAGAAGGTCCAGGGCATCGACGGTGGCGAGCTGCACATCCATTGGGTTGCGGAAGCACGGGCTGCGGGCTTCGATCCCGCCCGGCTCGCTCCCGACCAGATCCGTGGCGAAGCCCGGCGTGCCGAGGCGGTCCCGGACGAGGTGTTGATCGAGGCAGCGCTGGTGCTTGCAGCGGAGGAGTCGGCGTCGTGGCTGCAAGCCGACCTCACTCGCCACCTCACCACTCTCATGGTCCCCGAGCACGCGGGAAGCGCTAGCGAGTTGATCGCGGAGGTCGACCGGCTCGCCACTCTCGCCGAGCAGCAGTGTGTCCTGCTCGGGCCGGAGCCAGATGGCGCTACACGGCGACGTCTTGATGGGCGGCCGGTCACCGAGGCGGTCACCGATCGGCGCCTCACGACTCCGGCGGTGCTCAGCCAGGAACAGGACCTTCAGGCATGGGCGGCCGCCAACGTTCGATCCGTCGCTTCAAGTGATGATCCGCAGGGCACGGCAGCCAAGGCCCTCGCCGGTCACGACCGTCTGGTGCTCGTGGTCGGACCGGCGGGCACCGGCAAGACCCATACCACTGCCCAGGCTGTCGCTGATCTCCAGGCCCAGGGGCGCCCGGTGGTCGGGCTCGCCCCATCCGGGAAGGCCGCCGACGTTCTCGCCACGGCTGCCGCGTGTCGGACCGACACCATCGCCGGGTTCCTCACCCGCCACCAAGATCACCGACCCTCACCGTGGCCTGCGGGCACGACGGTCGTCCTCGACGAAGCGGGAATGGCCGCGACTGACGACCTCGCCCGGCTCATCGAGCTCGTCCGGGCGAACCAGTGGCGCCTCGTCGCGGTAGGCGACCCCGAGCAACTCCCGTCAGTCGCCAGGGGTGGGGTGTTTGCCCACTGGTGCGACACCATCCCCCGCCACGTTCTCGACGAGCCCCGTCGCTTCACCGAATCGTGGGAAGCAGCCGCCAGCCTCGGGCTACGCGCCGGTCGGCCAGATGCCGTCGACTCCTACGCCGCCCACGACCGCCTCCACAGCGCGCACCCCGCGACCGCCGCCGACCAGGTCGCCAGCGTCTGGCGAGCACACATCGACGCGGGGCGGAGCGTCGCCGTCACTACGACGAATGTCGACACGGCCCGAGCGATCAACCAGGAGATCCAGTGGCAACGCCACCCGACCGGCCGCAGCGCTCGACTTCACGACGGCACCAGGGCCTTCGTTGGCGACGAGGTTGCTACCCGACGCAACGACCCGCGGCTGCGGACGACCGAGGGTGAACGGGTCCGCAACCGCCACACCTGGACCGTCACTGCTGTCGACTCCAACGGTGGCCTTGCCGTTGAGCACCCGCAGCGAGGCTCCGTCGACCTCCCGGCCGACTACGTGGCCGCCCACGTCGAGTTGGGATGGGCCGTCACCGGCTATGGCACGCAGGGCGACACCGTTGACATCGGCATCGCTGTCCTCGACGCCAGCGCCAACCGCAACCACACCTACGTGGCCATGACCCGCGGCCGCCACGCGAACCACGCCGTCCTCTCCGACAGCACCGGCCTCGAGGATCCCGCCGAACGCCTCAACCAGATCATTACCCGACCTACCAGCACCGAGTCAGCTCTCGCCGTCCAACAGCGGCTTCACCACGCCGCCGGTGTCGAACCACCCCCGGCTGAGAAGGACGCCAGCGTGGCGAGCCACGGCGCGCCCGGCACCAGCGAAGGCGAAGCCGCGAGTTTCGAGGACCAGGTCGAAGCGATGCGCCGCCGCCTCGATGCCATCCAACACCGCGCCCCGAGTCCTGGAGCTCCTGGGCTCAGTCCATAGGTTCTCGACAGTCCAGTGACGGGCTGTCACGATCATCACAGCGCTCGTCGGCGGCGACACGTCGGCCTCTCCATCCGGACGCAACGCGTCCGTGCCCTGGAAGGCCCCCGCCGATGGCGATCAAGAAGCTCCCCAACGGACGCTGGGAAGCGTCCTACCGAGACCCTGCCGGTCGCGAGCGCGTCAAGCACCACCGCACCCGAGCCGACGCGGACCGATGGCTGACCACCGTCAAGGACCAGCTCCACCGGGGCGATTACGTCGACCCACGACTCGGCAAGCGGTCCTTCTCCTCCTTCGCCGCCGACTGGCTCACCGCCGCCACGGCGCACATCCGGCCGAAGACCCGGACGCACTACGAGTCGGTCCTGCGTGTCCATGTGCTGCCGACCTTCGCCGACCAGCCCGTCGGCGCCATCGGCCCGTCCGACATCCGCCGCTTCATCGCCGAGCGAGTCGAGGCCGGCTCAGCGCCGGGGACCGTGCGTTCGGCCCGCAAGGTTCTGCGCCTCGTGCTCGCCACCGCCCAGGCCGACGGAGCGATCCGATCCAACCCCTGCGATGGTTCCCGAGTCCCCGCCTCTCCCAAGGCCGAGATGGTGTTCCTCACCGCCGAGCAGGTCGAGACCCTCGCCGTCACCATCGACCAGCGGTACTCGACACTCGTCCGCCTCGCCGCCTACACGGGCCTTCGTGCTGGTGAGATCTGCGCTCTGCGTGTCGGCCGCGTCGACCTCGATGGCGGTCGGATCACCGTCGCCGAGTCCGTCACCGAAGTTCAGGGCCTCGGCCTTCACTTCAGCGAACCCAAGACCTACGAACGCCGCTCGGTCACCCTCCCCGCCTTCCTCGCCGACGAGCTGGCCACTCACCTCGAGGACCGACCCGACGACGCCGACACGCTCGTGTTCACCTCACCCGAGGGCTCGACGCTCAACCACAAGAACTTCTACCGCCGGCATTTCAAGCCCGCCGTTGCCGCCGCCGGCCTGCCGGCCGAGACTCGGTTCCACGACCTCCGCCATACCTGCGCCGCCCTCTGCATCTCCCTCGGCGCCCACCCCAAGGCCATCCAGGAACGCCTCGGCCACAGCAGCATCACCGTCACCCTCGACCGCTACGGCCACCTCTTCCCCAAGCTCGACGAGAGCTTGACCAAGCGACTCGACGATCTCCACAGGGCTTGCGTCAGCCGGTAGTCCGACCTAAGGGCCACGTCAGGCAACGTTTGCCCTGTCCTCAGCGGCACTTGGGGGACGCGTGTCACGCGAGTTCGGCCGCGCGTTCTGGGACAACCCCCTCGCATCGTCGACTGTGGCGCGGTCCCGCGACTCAGTCTGGGCCGATCACGCAGAACTCATTGCCTGCCGGGTCTTGCAGGACTCGTGTCGTCCACTCGCCGGCTTCAGTGATCGCAAGGGAAGTCGCGCCGGCAGCGACCATCTCATCGACTATCGGTGCCGCGTGTTCGACGAACAGGTCGAGGTGCGTTCGGACCTTTGTGGTCTTCGCCTCGGGAACCCTCTGGAAGGTGACGTGCGGCGGCCCGTCTGCGCCGTCGGGCCGGTCGATCGTTATGTACGGCCCGCTTGCACCTCCCGGACGTCGCACGTAGCCGAGGAACCTCTCCCAGAAGGTGGCCAGCTGTTCGGGGTCGGGGCAGTCGATGGTGATTCCGATCTTCATCTGTGACCTCTCGATTGCGTCATGGTGTGGTTAGTAGGTAGGTGATCGGTCGGCGCCACGAGCGAACATGGCGTGGCGTCGGAGACCGCCGCCGGACGGACCAACGGTCACGCTCAGCGCCACCACTTCAACCATCAGCGTGGCGCTCCGTACCTGGCAGTCTCGCGGAGTTTTCGCGGAGTGCGGGCTGCTGGCCCGACCTCCCGGTCACCTGCACAGGCCCGTGACCAGGGGAAACGTGGTGGAGACGATGGGACTCGAACCCACGACCCCCTGCTTGCAAAGCAGGTGCTCTAGCCAGCTGAGCTACGTCCCCGGGGTGCTCTGACGATACCGCTGGGGACTCAGCTGACCCCGGGGAGTTCGCTGTGGCCGCCGAACTGCTTGCGCTGGGCGGACAGGACGCGGCCGGCGAAGTCGTCCCGGCCCCGGGAGCTGAAGCGCTCGAACAGGGCAGAGGTAAGCACGGGGGCGGGGACCCCGATCTCGATGGCGGCCTCGCAGGTCCAGCGGCCCTCGCCGGAGTCCGACACCCGGCCCTCGAAGCCCTCCAGGGTGGGGTCGGCGAACAGGGCGTTCGCCGTCAGGTCGACCAGCCACGAGCGGATGACGGTGCCCCGGCGCCAGACCTCGGTGATCTCGGCCAGGTCGAACTGGTACTGGTACTCCTCGGGGTGGCGCATGGGCGCCGTCTCGGCGTTGTGCTCCTGGTCCTCGGCCAGCCCGATGCCCGCCGAGGCCAGGATGTTCAGCCCCTCGGCATAAGCCGCCATCAGGCCGTACTCGATCCCGTTGTGCACCATCTTCACGAAGTGGCCGGCGCCGGCGGGCCCGCAGTGCAGGAAGCCCTCCTCGGCGGTGGTGGGGTCGCCCGCCCGCCCTTCGGTGCGTCCGATGACGTTGCCGACGCCGGGGGCCAGCGAGCGGAACACCGGCTCGAGGCGACCGACGGGCTCGTCCTCACCCCCGATCATCAGCGCGTACCCGTTGTCCAGGCCCCACACCCCGCCGCTCACGCCGACGTCGACGTAGTGCAGCCCCCGGTCGGCCAGCTCGGCGGCCCGCCGGATGTCGTCCTTGTGGTTGGAGTTGCCGCCGTCGATGACGGTGTCGCCCTCGGCCAGGTGCTCGGTCACGTCGCCGATGACCCGGTCGACCAGGCCGGCCGGGACCATCATCCAGACCGATCGAGGCCCGTCCAGAGCGGCCGCCAGCTCGGCCAACGAGCTCACGCCGGTGATGCCGTCGTGCTCGCCGGCCAACGCGGCGACGGTCTCGGGGTCGACGTCGTACACCACGCACTGGTGGCCGTCCCGCACCAGCCGCCGGACCATGTTGGCCCCCATCCGCCCCAGCCCGATCATCCCCAGTTGCATGGCGTCACGGTACGCCTTCATGTCCGGACCGGATCGGCCCGCGGCGACTGGCGCACCCGACGCCGGATCCCGCACTCGCCGGAACTGGCCCCGGATTCCGTCGTCGGGGCGTGGGTTTCGGGTGCCGGTACGGGCAGGTCCGGAATTGGCCCCCGTTTCCGTCGTCGGGACGTGGGTTTCGGGTGCCAGAAGCGGCGAGGTCCTAGCCTCCGGCCATGACCCTGCCGATCGACCAGAGCCCGGCGTGGGGGGACCTGGCGGCGCACCGGGTGGAGCTGGCCGACCGCACGTTGCGGGACCTCTTCGCCGATGACCCGTCCCGGGGCGAGGGGTTCGTGGTCGAGGTCGGCGACCTCTACATCGACTACTCCAAGCACCGCATCACCCGGCACACCCTCGAGCTCCTGGCGGCCCTCGCCCACCACACCGGCGTCGAGGCCCTGCGGGACGCCATGTTCGCCGGCGAGCACGTCAACCTCACCGAGGACCGGGCCGTCCTGCACACCGCCCTGCGGGCCCCCGCTGGCACGGTCATCGAGGACGGTGGTGACGACGTGGTGCCCGAGGTCCACGAGGTCCTCGCCCGCATGGGCCGTTTCGCCGACGAGGTGCGTTCCGCGGAACGGCGAGGCGCCACCGGGGAGCGCCTGACCAGCATCGTCAACATCGGCATCGGCGGCTCCGACCTCGGGCCGGCGATGGCCGCGGTCGCCCTCGACGCCTTCGTCGACCGCGACCTGGACTTGCGCTTCGTGTCCAACATCGACGGGGCCGACCTCGACGGGAACCTGCGGGGCCTGGATCCCGCCCGGACCCTGGTCATCGTCGCCTCCAAGACCTTCACCACCCTCGAGACGATGACCAACGCCCGGTCGGCCCGGTCCTGGCTGGTCGACGCCCTCGGTGAGGACGCGGTCCAGCACCACTTCGTCGCCCTGTCGACCAACCTCAACGAGGTCACGGCCTTCGGCATCGACGCCGACAACGTCTTCGGCTTCTGGGACTGGGTCGGTGGCCGGTACTCGCTCGACTCCGCCATCGGCCTGTCCCTCATGCTGGGGATCGGCCCCGACGGCTTCGCCGACCTCCTCACCGGCTTCCGCCTCGTCGACGAGCACTTCCGGACCGCCCCGGTCGAGGCCAACGCGCCCATGCTGCTGGGCCTCCTCGGGGTCTGGTACTCGAACTTCTGGGACGCCCAGACCCACGCCGTGCTCCCCTACAGCCAGGAGCTGACCCGCTTCCCGGCCTACCTCCAGCAGCTCGACATGGAGAGCAACGGCAAGTCGGTCACCCGCCACGGCGAGCCCGTGGCCTGGGACACCGGCCCGGTGATCTGGGGCGAGCCCGGCACCAACGGCCAGCACGCCTTCTTCCAGCTGCTGCACCAGGGCACCCGCCTCGTCCCCGCCGACCTCATTGGTTTCAACCGACCGAACCACCCCCACACTGACCACCACGACCTGCTGATGGCCAACCTCTTCGCCCAGGCCGAGGCCTTGGCCTTCGGTCGCTCAGCCGACGAGGTGCGGGAAGCGGGCGTCGAGGAATCCCTCGTCCCGCACCGGACCTTCGGCGGCAACCGCCCGACGACGACGATCCTGGCCGACCGCCTCACGCCGTCGGTCCTCGGCCAGCTCATCGCCCTCTACGAGCACAAGGTCTTCACCCAGGGGGCGATCTGGGACGTGAACTCCTTCGACCAGTGGGGTGTCGAGCTGGGCAAGTCCCTGGCCCAGGCCATCATCCCCGAGGTGACGGCGACCGTCGAGCCCGACCTGACCCACGACACCAGCACCAACGCCCTGATCCGCCGCTACCGCTCGAGGCGCTGATCAGAGCGGCTGACCGAGGACCTCGATGGTTCCGTCGGGGTCGGCGACGACGACGGTCGAGACCAGGTCGGCCAGGAAGATGCCGTGCTCGACCACGCCGGGGATGGCCGACAGTCCGGCCGCCAGGCCGACGGGGTCGGCGATCTCACCGAACTGGGCGTGAAGGATGACCCCGCCGTTGTCGCTCAGCCCGTCGCGTCGGTGGACCGCGGCGGCACCCAACGCCCGCAGTCGCTCACCCACGACGCCGGGGGCGAACGGCAGCACCTCGATCGGGGTGCCGAAGGGACCGAGGTGGGGCACGATCTTCGAGCGGTCGGCCACCACCACGAAGCGGTCGGCCATCGCCGCCACCACCTTCTCCCGGGTCAACGCCCCGCCGCCGCCCTTGGTCAGGTTGAGGGCGGCATCGACCTCGTCGGCCCCGTCGATGGTGACGTCGAGGTGCAGCGCCTCATCGGGCGCCACCAGCCGCAGCCCGACCCGACCGGCCAGCTCCTCGGTCGCCGACGAGGTGGCCACACAGGTCAGGTCGAACCCGGTCTCGCCCAACGCCTCGATGGCATAGCGCACCGTCGACCCCGTTCCGAGGCCCACCTTCATGCCGTCGGCGACCACGGCCGCAGCCGCTCGCCCCGCGACCTGCTTCGCCTGCTCCTGTGCCTCCATGCCGCCCACCTTGCCAGCCCGACCCGTCGCCGTCCGGTTCTGGCGTGGATTGGTCACGCATGCCCAGCGTGACAATCCACGCGACTTCGGATCGGTGGAGGCAGGGTCAGCCTTCGGCGAGCATGCGGTCGAGGGTGAGCTCGGGTTGCTCCCGCTCGACGCGGTCCAGCCAATAGGGGCTCTCGAAGAGGGCGTAACGGACGCCGTCGGCCCGGCGCAGGACCGTCACCCCCGACATGGCCCGGAGGACCGGCTCGCTCTCGGCGTCGGTCAGGCGGGCGACCCGGTAGGCGGTGGGGTTGAACTCGACGGGCGCCCCGAACTCGTTCTCGAGGCGGTGTTTGGCGACGTCGAACTGCATCGGTCCGACGGCGGCCAGCACCGGGGCCACGTCGCCCAGCTCGGGGTCCCGCAGGACCTGCACCACGCCCTCCTCGTCGAGCTGGCTGATGCCCCGGCGGAACTGCTTGTAGCGACCGGTGTCGGTGGTCCGGGCCGTCATGAAGTGGTTCGGGGCGAAGCTGGGGATGTCGCCGAAGCTGATGGGCAGCTCGTCGTAGAGGGCGTCGCCCACCCGGAGCTCGGAGGCGTTGACCAGGCCCACCACATCGCCGGGGAAGGCCTCCTCGAGGGTCTCCCGCTCCCGGCCGAAGGCCGTGTGGGCGTACTTGGTGGCGAAGGGCTTGCCCGTCTTGTCGTGGGTGACGGTCATGCCCCGCTCGAAGCGCCCCGAGCACACCCGGAAGAAGGCGATGCGGTCGCGGTGGGAGGGATCCATGTTGGCCTGGACCTTGAACACGAAGCCGGCGAAGGGGGCGTCCAGGGGGCGGGGGACCCCGTCGACGCCGGTGCGGGGGGTCGGCGACGGGACGAGGTCCACGACCGCGTCCAGCAGCATGCCGACCCCGAAGTTGGTGAGCGCCGAGCCGAAGAAGACCGGCGTCGCCTCGGCAGCCAGGAAGGCCTTGGGGTCCAGCTCGGGGACGATGACGTCGAGGAGGTCCAGCTCCTCCTGGGCGGCGAACCAGGCCTCGCCCTCCTCCTCAGCGGCCCGCTCGGCGCTGACGTGCTCCTCGGGGGCCATCGTCGAGCCGTGGCTGGTGCGGGTGAAGCGGGTGAAGCCGCCGTCGCCGGCCCGGTGGGCCACGCCGCGGAAGTCCCCGGACAGGCCGACGGGCCAGGTGACCGGCGCGGGCGTCAGGCCGATCTGCTTCTCGATCTCGTCGATCAGCTCGATGGCGTCCCGGCCGGGGCGATCCCACTTGTTGATGAAGCTGAGCAGCGGCAGGCCCCGGTCCCGACAGACCTCGAACAGCTTGAGGGTCTGGGGCTCGATGCCCTTGGCCGCGTCGAGCACCATGATCGCGGCGTCGGCCGCGGCGAGGACCCGATAGGTGTCCTCGGAGAAGTCCCGGTGACCAGGGGTGTCGAGCAGGTTCAGGACGTGGTCCCGGTGCGGGAACTGCAGCACGGTCGACGTGATCGAGATCCCCCGCTTCTGCTCCATCTCCATCCAGTCCGAGGTGGCCGCCCGCTGGCCGCCCCGACCCCGCACCGCCCCGGCGGTCCCGCCGCTGAGGGCGCCGCCGTAGAGCAGGAACTTCTCGGTCAGGGTGGTCTTGCCCGCGTCGGGGTGGCTGATGATGGCGAACGTGCGCCGGCGCGCGGCTTCCTTGACGACGTCGCTCATCGTTGATGCCTCTTCGCCTGACGGCTCATCGGCTTGCGGGCCTGTTCGGCCCGCCGATCGGCTCCGCCGCTCATTGCGCGTCCTCCATGTGGGGCATGCCGAAGACCGCGTTCCGGGCCCGCAAGCGGGGGCTGCGGGCCAGGATCAGGACGGCGGGGCGGATGAAGAACCACGAGGCGATGATGTCGACGACCGTGGAGATCCCCAGCAGGAGGGCGAAGCCCCGGACCGGGCCCACCGAGAGGTAGTAGAGCAGGACGGCACCGATCAGCGAGGCGACGTCGGCCTTGATGATCGTGGAGAACGAGGAGTCGAACGAGCGGTCCACGGTGCTGCGGAAGGTGCGGCCGTTGCGGACGTCCTCCTTGAGGTGCTCGTAGAACACCACGTTGGAGTCCACCGAGATGCCGATGGACACGATCAGACCCGTGACCCCGGCCAACGTCAGGGCGAGGCCCCTCGACTCCCCGAGGTAGGAGATGAGGGCCCACACGAGGGCGAACTCCAGCACGAGGCTGGCGATGGCCACGACGCCCAACAGGCGGTAGTAGCCGACCATGAAGACCACGGTCAGGGCGAGGCCGATGAGCCCCGAGATCAGGCCGGCCCGCAGCGAATCCTCGCCCAGGGTGGCCGACACCGTCTGGGTCTGCTGGGGCTCCAGCTCGACCGGCAGGGCGCCGTACTCGAGGACGAGGGCGAGGTTCTTGGCTGAGGATTCGTCGAAGTCGCCGCTGATCACGATCTGGTCGCGCTCGAAGCTCGGCTGCTGGATCGTCGGGGCCGAGATGACGTCGCTGTCCAGGACGATCGCCAGCTGGGTGGTGGGGCAGGTCGCCGCGCCGGACACACACTCCGCCGCCACCCGGTTGAACTGGTCGATCCCGTTCTCGCCCGCCTTGAACACCGGGTTGACCTGCCAGGCGATGCCCGACTGGTCGAGACCGGCCGACGCCCCCGAAAGGGTCTCACCGGTGATCTCGGTGGGCCCGAGGAGGAAGCGGCTGACGATGACACCGTCCTCGTCCCGCTCGGCCAGCACCACGGTGTTGCACGCCTCGTCCCGCGGCCGGGGGGTGAGCCCCTCCTCGTTGAGCCGGACCGGGACGCCGCTCTCGTCCAGCCGGGCGGTGTCCTCGACCCCGTCGCAGGGTCCGGACGGTGTGTCCTCGGCCGGGGCGGTCGTCGAGGGTACTGCGGTCGTCGGTGGCACCGAGGTCGTCCCCTCGCCTGCCGTGGTCGTGGTCTGGAGGCCGGCGGCGTTCTCGCCAGGCGTCAGGGCAGCGAGACCCTGCTCGCCGGCCCCGGTGTCGGAGGTGGCGACCGTGAGGTCCCCTCCCGCGCCCGAGGTCGTGACCGTGATGCCGTCGTCCGCGGTGGTGGTCGTGACACCATCGGGGGCCGTCGTGGTCGTCGTGTCGTCACCGGCTGTCGTGGTGGTGGGGGCCGGCTCCTCGCCGACCGGCGGCAGGGTCTGGAGCACCGGCCGGAACCGCAGTTCCGCCGTCTGGCCCACCAACTCGAGGGCCCGGTCCTGGTCGCGGACGCCGGGGAGCTGGACCAGGATCGTGTCGCCCTGGCGGGTGATGTCGGGCTCGGCCACGCCCAGCGCGTCGATCCGGTTGCGGATGATCTCCACCGCCTGGTCGACGGTGTCGGCGTTCTCGATGTCGCCACTGGGTTGGAGGACGACGGACACGCCACCCTGCAGGTCGAGGCCGAGGACGGGCGAGTTGTTCGCCACGACCGTGTAGATCAGGGACGCGAAGGTGAACGCGACGAACAGGATGAGGGGGATGACCCCCTTGCGGCGCACGAGGGGTTACTGGTCCTCGTCGTCGTCGGTGCCGGTGTCCCACTCGATGAGCTCGGCCACCGCCGCCCGCTGGATGCGCACCACCACGCCGTCGGCGATCTCCATCTCCGCGATCTGGCCGTCGATGGTCGTGATCGTGCCGTAGAGGCCGCCGTTGGTGAGCACGTCGTCCCCCGGCTCGATCGAGCGGACCAGCTCCGCGTGCTCCTTGACCCGCTTCTGCTGCGGGCGGATGAGCAGGAAGTAGAAGACCGCGAAGAAGAGAGGAAGGAGGATGAGTTGACCCATACGAGGTGCTCCGAGAGATCCAGGGGAATCGGCGTGCGACTCTAGCGGGGGGTGGTGCCAGTGGCTCGGTCAGGCCGATCACATCTGACTGGCTTCGCTTCGCTCACCAAGTCCGGCGTCGCCGTCGTGGACCGCCGGTGGCGCTGCTCCGCTCCGACTGCGCAGCCTCACTCCTGGCCGGCGCCTCGCCAGTGCTGAGCAACTTCGTTTCGTAGATCGGCCAGCGCTCCCTGGCGGACGGCGTCGCCCGCTCGGTGCACCAGGTCCAGCAGCCAGGCCAGGTTGTGGATCGTGAGCAGGCGGGGCCCGGTCGGCTCGTCGGTCTTCAGCAGGTGACGCAGGTAGGCCCGCGAATGGCGGGCACAGACCTCGCAGCCGCAGTCCGGGTCCAGCGGGCCGTCGTCGGTGCCGAAGCGGTGGTTGCGCAGGTTGAGGCGCCCGGTCCCGGTGAGCACCGTCCCGTGGCGACCCAGGCGGGAGGGCAGGACGCAGTCGAACATGTCGACCCCGCGGGCGATGCCCTCGAGGATCCCCACCGGGTCCCCGACGCCCATGAGGTAGCGGGGTTGGTCGACGGGCAGCAGCGCAGTCGTCGCCTCGAGGGCGGGCAGCATCTCGGCCAGGGACTCCCCCACCGACAGCCCACCGATGCCATAGCCGTCGAAGTCGAGGGCCACGGTCCGCTCGGCGCTCTCGGCCCGCAGGTCGACGTCCACGCCGCCCTGCACGATGCCGAACAGGCACTGGTCCTCGACCCGGGTGTGGGCCGCCCGGGCCCGGGCCGCCCACGTCGCGGTGCGCTCGACCGCGGCTCGGATGACCCGGGGCTCGGAGGGCAGCGGCGGGCACACGTCCAGCACCATCTGGATGTCGGCGCCGAGGGCCTCCTGGACGGCGACGGCGGACTCGGGGGTGAACCGGACGAGATCACCGTCGTAGGTCGAGCGGAAGGTGGCGCCGTCGTCGTCGACCTTCGGCTCCAGGGAGAAGATCTGGTAGCCGCCGGAGTCGGTGAGGACGTGGCCGGACCAGTCCATGAAGCCGTGGAGCCCGCCCAGGGCCGCCACCGTCTCGTGGCCGGGGCGCAACGACAGGTGGTAGGTGTTGGCCAGCACCACCTCGAAACCAAGGCGCTCCAGGTCGACCGCCGACAGGTGCCGCACAGCGCCCCGGGTGGCCACGGGCATGAAGCACGGCGTGCGAAACGGGCCCCGGGCGGTCGTGACCATCCCGGCCCGCGACGCCCCGTCGGTCGCCTCGACGGCGATGGTCGCCTTCAGGGCGCCCGCTCCAGGAGCATGGCGTCGCCGAAGGAGAGGAATCGGTAACCGCGGTCCAGGGCCGTGGCGTAGAGATCCCGCCAGCGGTCGCCGACAAAGGCGTCGACCAGCACGAGCAGGCTGGATCGGGGCACGTGGAAGTTGGTGAGCAGGACGTCCACCCGCGCGAACTCGTGGCCCCGCCGGATGAACAGGTCGGTGGTGCCCGCGGGGGCGCCGGTCGCCGACCAGGACTCGAGGGCCCGGACCACCGTCGTGCCGACGGCGATGACGCGCTCGGCCCGCTCGATGGCGTGCACCGTCGTCTCGGGGATGACGTAGCGCTCGGTGTGGACCGTGTGGTCCTCCACCCGTTCGGCCCGGATCGGGGCGAAGGTGCCGAGACCGACTTCCAGGTCGACCTCCGCCACCGTCGCCCCGGCGGCGACGCAACGGTCGAGCACGTTCGGGGTGAGGTGCAGGCCGGCGGTGGGGGCGGCGGCCGAGCCCGGACGGCGGGCGAACACCGTCTGGTAGCGCTCCGGGTCGTCGAGGGCGGTGGTGATGTAGGGCGGCAGGGGCAGCGTGCCCAGGCGGTGCACCAGCGCCAGCGGCTCCTCGTCACCCAGCAGCTGCACGGACCGTTCGCCGTCGCCGACGGTGTCGCCGACCA
>WPCH01029965.1_pt1 | contig 27048 bp, 31 predicted proteins | sample 5399881 | NCBI WGS metagenome assembly WPCH01 (sample SAMN12869468, study PRJNA574797) | sludge metagenome | isolation source: wastewater treatment of pH5 | place: China:Beijing | collected 2019-05-20
GGGTAGGAGTTGAAGGAGTCCTTGACCCGGTTCAGCCCCTCGATCAGCTCTCGGGAGCCCACCGCATAGCCCAGTCGCAGGCCGGCCAGGCTGCGGGACTTGGAGAAGGTGCCGGTCACCAGCAGGTTGGGGAAGCGAGCCACCAGGGAAGTGGCGCTTTCGCCGCCGAAGTCCACGTAGGCCTCGTCCACCAGCACCACGGACTCCGTGACGCGACCCAGCAGCGCCTCGATGGCGTCGCGGCCATGGCCGTGCCCGGTGGGGGCGTTGGGGTTGGCGAAGATCGCCCCGCCGCTGCCGGCCGAGAAGGCGTTCAGGTCCACCTCATGGCTAGCCGTGAGGGGGAGGGCGCGGCGCTCGATGCCATAGAGCCGGCAGTAGACGGGATAGAAGCTGTAGGTGATCTCGGGCATCTCCAGCGGCTTCTCCTGACAGAAGAAGGCCTGGAAGGCCAGCGCCAGCACCTCGTCGGAGCCGTTGCCGACGAATACCTGCTCGGCCTCGACGCCGAACTCCAGGGCCAGGGCCTCGCGCAGGGCGCGGGATTCCGGGTCCGGATAGAGGCGCAGGTGGTCGGTGCGGAATTCGCGCAGTACGGCACCCACGCCGGGGGCCGGCGGGTAGGGGTTCTCGTTGGTATTCAGCTTGATCAGGCGCTCGCGGGGCTGCTCACCGGGGACATAGGGCGTCAGCTCGCGCACCCTGGGGCTCCAGAACTTGCTCATGTTGGCTCGCTTCGTTGGCAAGGGACAGGACTCGGCTCATGTTGACCTGCCCGCGGCAGCCGTGCAAGCCGGCACCGTGCTAGTCTGTGGAGCGCTTGCATAGATTCGAATCCACTGGAATCCCCATGACCGCCCAGATTCTTGCCACCCTGCTGCCGGTATTCCTGATCGCCGGCTGCGGCACCCTCTACGGCCGCTTCCGGACGCCGGACATTCGCAGCATCAATACGCTCAACATGGAGCTGTTCGTGCCGATGCTTGTCTTCGCCGTGCTGGCCGACGGCGAGGCGCCCCTGGAGGAGTATGTGGGCCTGGCGCTCGGGGGCGCGGTGATCGTGGTGGGCTCCGGCGTGCTGCTCTGGCCGCTGGTGAAGTGGCTGAAGCTCAACCCGAAGACCTTCCTGCCGCCGATGATGTTCAACAACTCCGGCAACATGGGGATACCGCTGCTGCTGCTGGCCTTCGGCGAGGCCGCGCTGCCCGCCGCTGTGGTCCTCTTCATCGTCGAGATGCTGCTGCACTTCTCGCTGGGGCTCTGGATGCTCAGTCCTGGCACCCCGCTGTGGCGCATCCTGCGCATGCCCATCGTGCTGGCCAGCATCGCCGGCCTGGCCGTCAACCTGGCCGGTGTCGGCCTGCCGGGCTGGCTGCTGGAGGCGCTGCATATGCTGGGCGGCGTCTGTATCCCGCTGCTGCTCTTTGCTCTCGGGGTGCGGATGCTCGACATCGACTTCGGCGACTGGAAGACCGGGGTACTGGGGGCGCTGCTCTGCCCGCTCTCGGGGCTGGTGCTGGCCGTCCCGCTGATCTGGCTGCTGGGCCTTTCCGGCCTCCAGGCGGCGGCGCTGTGGGTCTTTGCCGCCCTGCCGCCGGCGGTACTCAACTATCTGGTCGCCGAACAGTACCGCCAGGAGCCCCACAAGGTGGCCTCCCTGGTGCTGATCGGCAACCTGGGCGCCCTGGTGGTGATGCCGGTGGTGCTGGCCCTGGTCTTCGGCCATGTCTATCCGGCGGCGGGGTGAGGGATGGCGGGCTGTCCGATGCGGGCACGAGAGGTTATGCTGTCAGACAGGCCGCCGTGAATGACGGTGTCATTGCCCACTGCTCAGGAGGACACACATGCAAATCAGGACCTTGCTCGCGGGATCGGCCATGCTGGCACTGCTGGCCGGCTGTGCCGCCGGACCGACTCCCGGGCCCAGTGCGCCTGGACCCTATGTTGCGGAAGAACGCTATCAGGGTACCCTGCCGTGCCGCAACTGTGACGGTATCGACCTGGATGTGGTCATGCAGGGTAGCGAGCAGAGCCAGCCGGAGGAGCGGACCTTTACCCTTCAGGCCTCCTATCGTGCCCATCCCCAGAACCCGCCCGATGAGAATTACGCCGGCAACTGGGAGGTGCTCAGCGGCACCGCGACCGACCCGGACGCCACCGTCTACGAACTGACGCCGGACGGCGAGGGGCAGATCTACTACTTCCTGCGCTTGGACGAGCAGACCCTGGAGCTGATCGACCCCCAGCGTCGCCGCTTCCAGAACAGCGAGATGCTGCAGCTGCAGCGCCGCTGATCCACTGCGGTCAGGGACGAACCCCGGGGCGGCCATGGTGCCGCCCCGGGCGTTTGCGGGCTGCTAGAATGCCCCTCCAGCCAGGATCCGGGAGTCGAAACACCATGGCCAAGGCAAAGAGCGCCTTCGTCTGCACCGAGTGCGGTGCCGAGTACCGCAAGTGGCAGGGGCAGTGCACCAGCTGCCAGGAGTGGAACACCCTGAGCGAGGTTCGCCTGGCCGCCGCCCGTCCCGGTGCCGGGAGCACAGGCGCCGGCGGTGGGCGCAGCGGCTATGCCGGGGCCCTGACGCGGGAGGTGGTGGACCTCGCCAATGTGGATCTCTCCGAGGTGCCGAGGCTCTCCTCCACCTTCGGCGAGTTCGACCGGGTGCTGGGGGGCGGGCTGGTGCCGGGGTCGGCGGTGCTGCTGGGGGGACACCCCGGCGCCGGCAAGTCGACCCTGCTGCTGCAGACCGCCTGCAAGCTGGCCCAGTCCCGCCGGGTGCTCTATGTCACCGGTGAGGAGTCGCTCTCCCAGGTGGCGATGCGCGCCCACCGCCTCCAGCTGCCGGTCCAGGGGCTCAAGATGCTGGCCGAGACCAGCGTCGAGACCGTGCTCGCCGTGGCCGAGCGGGAGCGCCCCGAGATACTGGTGATCGACTCCATCCAGACCATGCACCTGGAGGACATCGCCTCGGCCCCGGGGGGTGTGGCTCAGGTGCGCGAGTCCGCCGCGGCGCTGACCCGCTTCGCCAAGCAGAGCAACACCGTGCTGCTGCTGGTGGGCCATGTGACCAAGGATGGCACCCTGGCCGGCCCCAAGGTGCTCGAGCATATGATCGATGCCTCCCTGCTGCTGGAGGGAGGGGCCGACTCGCGCTTTCGCACCCTGCGTGGGCAGAAGAACCGCTTCGGCGCGGTCAATGAGCTGGGGGTCTTCGCCATGCTCGAGCACGGTCTCAAGGAGGTGAAGAACCCCAGCGCCATCTTCCTCTCCCGGGCCGAGGAGCAGTCGCCGGGCAGCCTGGTGATGGTGGTCTGGGAGGGCACACGGCCGATTCTCGTCGAGGTGCAGGCGCTGCTCGACGACTCGGCGCTGGGCAACCCCCGGCGGGTCGCCGTGGGTCTCGATCCCAACCGGCTGGCCATGCTGCTGGCGGTGCTGCATCGCCACGGCGGGCTTTTTACCGGCGACCAGGACGTCTTCCTCAACGTGGTGGGCGGGGTCAAGGTGCTGGAGACCAGCGCCGACCTGGCCGTGCTGCTGGCGGTGGTCTCCAGCCTGCAGAGCCGGCCGCTGCCCCGGGAGCTGGTGGTGTTCGGCGAGGTGGGGCTCTCCGGGGAGATCCGCCCGGTGCCCAGCGGCCAGGAACGCATCGTCGAGGCGGCCAAGCACGGCTTTACCCGCGCCATCGTGCCTCGCGGAAATGCGCCCAAGTCATCGCCGCCGGGCATGGAGGTGGTTGCGGTGGACAAGCTCGCCGATGCTCTGGAGGCGCTCTAGCCGCCGCGCGCCGCGCGGACCGTACCACCGGTCGTGTCCGGCCCGATCTGCAGAGTAGAATAGTCCCATCGTTTGCCAAGGAGATCCCGATGAGTGCCATCCGCCTGACCCAGTACAGCCACGGCGCCGGCTGTGGCTGCAAGATCGCCCCCGACGTGCTCGACGGCATCCTGGCCAAGGCCGGCCCGGGCGCCTCCCACTCGCGGCTGATCGTCGGCAACCAGGGGCGCGAGGACGCCGCCGTCTACGACCTGGGCGACGGTCGCGGCATGATCGCCACCACCGACTTCTTTATGCCCATCGTCGACGACCCCTTCGACTTCGGGCGCATCGCCGCCACCAATGCCATCAGCGACGTCTTCGCCATGGGCGGCACCCCGGTGATGGCACTGGGGATTCTTGGCTGGCCCCTGGACAAGCTGCCCGCGGAGGTGGCCGGGGACGTCCTGGCCGGCGCCCAGGCGGTATGCCGTGAGCTCGGCCTGGCCCTGGCCGGTGGCCACTCCATCGACGCCCCGGAGCCGATCTTCGGCCTGGCGGTCAACGGCCTGGTGGAACTCGACCACCTCAAGCTCAACAAGGGGGCGAAGCCGGGGGATCTGCTGTTCCTGACCAAGCCGCTGGGGGTGGGCATGCTCACCACCGCCGAGAAGAAGGGGCTGCTGGCGGCGGGCCACCAGAGCCTGGCCCGGGAGACCATGCTCAAGTCCAACCGCATCGGCGTGGACCTGGCCAGGGTGGCCGGCGTTCACGCCATGACCGATGTGACCGGCTTCGGCCTGGCCGGGCACCTGGCCGAGGTGTGTGCGGCCAGCGGCGTGGCGGCCCGCATCGACTTTCGACGTCTGCCGCGGCTGGCCGAGGCCGAGGCCTACCGCCGCCAGGGCGCGGTGCCAGGCGGTACCCTGCGTAACCGTCAGGCCCTGGGCGAGAGTCTGCCCGAGATGGACGAGGTCCACTGGCAGTGGCTCTGTGACCCTCAGACCTCCGGCGGCCTGCTGCTCTCGGTGGACCCGGCCTGGGAAGATGACGTGGAGCGCATCGGCCGCGATCACGGTATCGAGCTGGTTCCCTTCGGTGAAGTGGTCAAGGCCGAGGGGCCGGCGCTGATCGAGGTCATCGGATGAGCGAACTGCCGCTGGTGGCCCCCGACCTTGCGCTGCTGGGCGAGGAGCGGGTGCTGATCGATGTCCGCGCGCCGGTGGAGTTTGCCCAGGGCGCGCTGCCCGGTGCGGTGAATCTGCCGCTGATGGAGGACGAGGAGCGCCGCCTGGTCGGCATCGAGTACAAGCAGCGCGGCCAGCAGGCCGCCATCGAGCTCGGCCAGCGGCTGGTCAGCGGCGACATCAAGGCGGCCCGGGTGAACGCCTGGCTGGAGGCCCTGGAAGCGCACCCCGAGGCCATCGTCTACTGCTTTCGCGGCGGCCTGCGCTCGCAGATCGCCCAGCAGTGGATCCAGGAATCCGGCGTTACTCGGCCGCGCATTCGCGGCGGCTGGAAGGCGATGCGCCAGGCGCTGTGCGCGCGCATCGACGCCGCCGCCGACCAGCCCCTGCTGGTGGTGGGGGGGCTGACCGGCTGTGCCAAGACCGCGCTGATACAGGCCCTGGACAACGGCCTGGACCTGGAGGGCTGTGCCCGGCACAAGGGCTCGGCCTTCGGCCGCCATCCGCTGCCGGCCCCTAGCCAGATCGACTTCGAGCACGCCATGGGGCTGAGGCTGCTCGACCTGCCTGGCCCCGTCGTGGTGGAGGACGAGTCGCGACATATCGGCGCTGCCAACATCCCGCTGACCTTCTGGCGTGCCATGGAGCAGGCGCCGCGGCTGCGCGTGGAGATGCCCCTGGACTGGCGCCTGGCGCAGATCCACAAGGACTACATCGACGATCTCTGGGAAGTCTATCGCCACCAGTGCGGCGAGTGGCTGGGCTGGGCGCTGATGCGCAAGCAGCTGGCCGGCGCTCTGGGGCGGCTGCGCAAGCGCCTGGGCAGCGCCCGGCTGGCGCGGCTGCAGCGCCTGCAGCAGCTCGCCTTCCGCGAGCACGAGCGCGGCAACCGCCAGGCCCACGAGGCGTGGCTGGCACCGCTGCTTACCGAGTACTACGACCCCATGTACCGCTACCAGCTCGAACGCCACCCGGAGCAGCACTTCCTCCACGTGGGTGACTGGGAGAGCTGCCTGGCCGCTGCCCGGGAGTGGAGTGCTGCCCAGGCGGCAGAAGGTTCGGCGGCGGGCGCCCGGGTCGGGGCCGCCGGGTGAACCTGGATTTCGCTCAGGCCGCCAGGGGGCGCAGCCACTGGCTGAGCATGCGGTCGAGCAGCGGCGCCAGCTTCACGAAGCGCTGAGGGTCGGCCAGCAGGGCCTCGTCCGGTTGAGCGTGGGGGCTGTCGGCATGGCCATCGGGCCTGGGGCCGTGCTCGAGCAGGGCGGCCACGCTCTCCGGCGTGGCCTCCAGGTGGCAGAGCAGGCCGATCACGCGGCCACCATCCCAGCTGAAGCCCTGCAGCGGGCTCGCCTCGCTGCCACCCAGCGTCACGGCATCCTCGGGCAGGGCAAAGACATCCCGGTGCCACATGAAGGCCTCGAACTGCTCGGGCAGATCCAGGGGGCTCTCCGCCGCCAGGGTCACCCGGTGCCAGCCGACTTCGGCGCAGCGCCCACGAGCCACCACGGCCCCCAGCGCCTCGGCGATCAGGCGAGCCCCGTAGCCGATGCCCAGCAGCGGCTTGTGGCTGTCCAGGGCGCGCTCCACCAGCCGGCGCTCCCGCTTCAGCCAGGGCTGATCGGCAGGATCGAGGGGGCCGGCCGGGCCGTCGAGCAGCACCAGGGCGTCGCAGTCGGCGAGCCGGGGGGGAAGCTCTCCCGCCGCCAGATGGAACACCGTATGGCTATGGCCCATGCTGGAGAGCCAGTCGGCCAGGCGCGCCGGGCCCTGGTGGGGGCTGTGCTGGAGCAGGTGGAGATGCATGGGGAACCTCACCGTCGAAGGAAGTGCCAGGGGGCGCAAGGGTACATGAAGCCGACATGGCGAGAACAGGTGTTCAGCGTAATGGCCGCGATCCCGGCCGGGCGGGTGACCACCTACGGGCGCATCGCCGCCATGGCCGATGGGGTCACCCCGCGGATGGTGGCTCGCGCCCTGCGCGAGCTGCCCGCGGGGCACGGGCTGCCCTGGTATCGGGTGGTGACCGCCTCGCGGAAGCTGGCCGACCACCCCGGCGCGGCGGAGCAGCGAGAACGACTGGCGGCGGAGGGCGTGGTGCTGGATGACCGCGGCCGCGTGCCGGTAGAGCGGCTATGGCCGTAAGACAGCGTTATTCAAAGGAGAGTCCATGAGCGGTTTCTACCAGCGCCTGCAGGCCCTCGAGCCGCGTCGCCAGCAGGCCTTCATGGCGGCGCTCTGCGAGCGCCTGCTGCCAAACTATGCCCTCTACGCCCAGACCGCCGATCAGGGCAACCCTCGGGCGCTGCGTGCGATCCTCGACCTGGTGTGGGAGCGACTCTCGGTGAAGGAGGCGAAGATCGATTTTGCCCTCCAGGCCGAGAAGCTGGCCGAGCTGGCGCCAGGCGAGGAGGACGACAGCTTCGGCGCGCGCCGCGCCTCGGAGGCGGTGGCGGCGCTCTCGGCCCTGCTGGATACCCTGCAGGGGGAGGCGCCGGAAGCGGTGCTGGAGGTGAGCCGCGCGTCGCGAGGGGGTGTCAGGGCCTTTATCGAGCTGACCGAGGGCGAGGAGGACGGCGAGCGGCTGGCCGCCCTGGTGCGCGACCACCCGCTGATGGCGGACGAGAACGACTTCCAGGATGCAGTGCTCGAGGCCGTCGAGGGCCCGCTGGGTCGGGATGAGCTCAAGGCGCTGCGCCGCCTGGGGCGCAACGACGGGTTCAGCAACCTCGGGCTCTCCCCTGACTAGCCGGGTTCAGAAGCGCCAGCCGGCGGTCACCATCAGGCCGGCGGCACCGAAGATGATCAGGTCCGTCTCCAGGCGCCTCCAGCTGACGCCCACCGTGGGCAGGATGCCCGGGGCCACCTCGTAGCGGTTGAAGGGGATCTTGTCGCGGTACTCGCCGCGATAGCCGTGCAGGATGCCGGCGGAGAGCTTGGCGCGGATGCGGGTGTCGCCGGACTCCCACATGGTGAGCTCGCGGCCCACGTAGAGGTAGTGGGAGTCCTGGTTGAAGGAGTTCTTGAAGCGCGCGAAGCCGGCGAACCAGAGCTCGGGGTTGTGGAGTTCCACCCCGATCAGCCGCTGGTTGTTGGTGTGCTCCGGGTCAGGGCTGAAGTGGTCGGTATAGAGGCTGGTCTGCACCAGCACGCTGTCGAGCTCCATCACCGGCGGCCAGTCGATTCGCTCGCGCCAGCCCTCTGCCGGCTCCTCCGCCAGGGCGGGGAGGGCCGGCAGCAGGAGACCGAGCAGCAGGGCGGCCAGGGCGTTGCGTAGCGGCATCCGGTCGTCTCCCGAGGCGCTCAGAGGCGCATCTCGATGCCGCGCTCGGCCATATAGCGCTTGGCCTCGGGGATGGTGTACTCGCCGAAGTGGAAGATGCTGGCGGCCAGCACCGCATCGGCGCCGCCCTCGAGCACACCCTCCACCAGGTGGTCGAGGTTGCCGACCCCGCCGGAAGCGATCACCGGCACGCCCACCGCATCGGTGATGGCGCGGGTCACGCCCAGGTCGAAGCCGGCCTTGGTGCCGTCGCGGTCCATGCTGGTGAGCAGCAGCTCACCGGCGCCGTACGCCACCATCTTCTTCGCCCACTCCACGGCGTCAAGCCCCGTGGGGCGGCGCCCGCCGTGGGTGAAGATCTCCCAGCGCGGCGTCTCGCCCTCGGCGGAGACCCGCTTGGCGTCGATAGCCACCACGATGCACTGGCTGCCGAAGCGTTCGGCGGCCTCGCGCACGAAATCGGGGTTGGTCACCGCGGCGGTGTTGATGGAGACCTTGTCGGCGCCGGCGTTGAGCATGGTGCGGATGTCATCGCAGGTGCGGATGCCGCCGCCCACGGTGAGGGGAATGAAGACCTCGCCGGCGATGCGCTCCACCATCTCCACGGTGGTGTCACGGTCCTCGTGGCTCGCCGTGATGTCGAGGAAGGTAATCTCGTCGGCGCCCTGCTGGTTGTAGCGCTGGGCGATCTCCACCGGGTCACCGGCGTCGCGAATGCCGATGAAGTTGACGCCCTTGACCACGCGGCCGGCGTCGACGTCCAGGCAGGGGATGATGCGCTTGGCGAGTCCCATCTCAGGCTCCTTTCGCGGCGGTGAGTTCATCGCAGAGCCGCTGCCCTTCGGCGACATCCAGGCTGCCCTCATAGATGGCTCGGCCGGTAATGGCACCCAGGATGCCGGGCTCGCCGGCGGCCACCAGGGCGCGCAGGTCGTCGAGGTTGGTGACGCCGCCGGAGGCGATCACCGGCAGGCCGCCGTCCCGGGCCAGGGCCGCGGTGGCCTCCACGTTGACACCGTTCATCATGCCGTCTCGGGCGATATCGGTGTAGACGATGCTGGAGACGCCGTCGTCGGCGAAGCGCTTGGCGAGATCCACGGCCTTCACCTGGGAGACCTCGGCCCAGCCGTCGGTGGCCACGAAGCCGTCATGGGCGTCCAGGCCGACGATCACATGGCCCGGAAAGGCGCGGCACATCTCGCCGACGAAGGCGGGCTCCTTGACCGCCTTGGTGCCGATGATGACGTAGCTGACGCCGGCGGCCAGGTAGTGTTCGATGGTCTCGGCGGAGCGGATGCCGCCGCCGATCTGGATCGGCAGCTCGGGAAAGCGGCGGGCGATGGCGGTGACCGCCTCGCCGTTGACCGGCTTGCCCTCGAAGGCGCCGTTGAGATCCACCAGATGCAGGCGGCGGGCGCCGGCCTTCACCCAGCGCTCGGCCATGGCCACGGGGTCGTCGCCGTAGGTGGTGGCCTCGTCCATGCGGCCCTGCTTCAGGCGCACGCACTGGCCGTCCTTGAGATCGATGGCGGGAATCACCAGCATGTCCAGCTCCTCTTGGGTGCCTCAGCGGGCCCCGGTTGAAAATCGTGGTCGGGCTCAGGGCGCCCAGGTGACCCGGCGCGGCTCAGGGCGCCCAGGTGACAAAGTTCTCGAGCAGCTTGAGGCCGGCCCGGGAGCTCTTCTCCGGGTGGAACTGCACGGCGAAGGTGGCGTCGCGGCCGATGGCCACGTGGGCCTGCACCCGACCATAGTCGGTGGTGCCGAAGACGGTGGCGTCCTCGGCCGCCTCGACGTAGTAGCTGTGTACGAAGTAGAAGTGCTCATCCTGGTCGATATCGGCCCACAGCGGGTGGTCGCGGTGCTGGTGCACCAGATTCCAGCCCATGTGCGGCACCTTGAGTCGCTGGTCGTGGTCGTTGCGCATCTCGGCGGGGAAACGTTTCACCTGGCCGCCGATGAAGCCCAGGCAGTCGATGCCGCCGTTCTCCTCGCTGCGGTCGAGCAGCATCTGCTGGCCCACGCAGATGCCCAGCAGCGGCTTCTCCTGGCGAGCCAGCAGCTCCTCCACCAGGCCGCGCAGCTCGGTCTTCTCGAGCTCGCCCATGCAGTCCCGGATCGCCCCCTGGCCGGGCAGCACCAGACGCGTGGCGCCCAGGATGCGGCGGGGGTCGCGGGTCACCACCACGTTCTCGTGGGTGACGTGCTCCAGGGCCTTGGCAACCGAATGCAGGTTGCCCATTCCGTAGTCGATGACGGCGATGGTCATGGGGCGCTTCTCCTGGCGGCGTGGGGCTTGGGGTTCAGGTTCACAGGCAGCCCTTGGTGGAGGGCATCTGGCCGGCCATGCGGGGGTCCTCTTCCAGGGCCATGCGCAGGGCGCGGCCGAAGGCCTTGAAGATGGTTTCCGCCTGGTGGTGGGCATTGAAGCCCTTCAGGTTGTCGATATGCAGGGTGACCATGCCGTGGTTGACGAAGCCCTGGAAGAACTCCCAGAAGAGCTGGGTGTCTAGGCGGCCGATGGCGGCACGGGTGAACTCCACGTCCATGAACAGGCCGGGGCGGCCGGAGAAGTCCACCACCACTCGGGAGAGCGCCTCGTCCAGGGGCACATAGGCGTGGCCGTAGCGGCGGATGCCGCGCTTGTCGCCCACCGCCCGGGCGAAGGCCTGCCCCAGGGTGATGCCCAGGTCCTCGACGGTGTGGTGGTCGTCGATATGCAGGTCGCCCTCGGCCTTGATGTCGAGGTCGATCAGACCGTGGCGGGCCACCTGGTCGAGCATGTGATCGAGGAAGGGCACGCCGGTCTCGCAGGCCAGCTTGCCGGTGCCATCGAGGTTGACGGTGACGGTGATCCGGGTCTCCTGGGTGTCACGGCTGACCGTGGCGATACGCTCGGACATTGAGGCTTCTCCAGCGCCTGGGCGCGTGTCGAGGCGGGCCGCTGGAGCAGCGACCCGCAGAAACGGGGGTGGCGGCGGGCCTCACCCGCGGCCGCAAAACAGCCATTATAGAGAATCGCCGACCCCATCCGCTACAATGCCCCCCAATGCGCGGCGGCGACCCTCGCCGCCCCGGCCCAGGGAGACCCATCTATGCCGGTGACTCTTCACCCCGTCGACCGAGCCGCCTGGGAAGCGGACGCCCAGGCGCGGCTCGACCTGTCCCGTATCTATGCCGATGCCCCCCCCGAGCGTCTGCCCGCTTCGGCGGACGCCTTTATCGAGGAGCATCTGGGGGAGGGCGGCTGTTTCCTCTGCGCGCGCTTCAACGACCGCCTGATCGGCGCCGTGGCCCAGCGGGATGACGGTGAGGCCTGGTGGCTATCGCACTTCTGCATTCGCAAGCCGACCCGGCGCCGCGGCGTTGGCACCCGGCTGCTGACCCTGGTGGGGCAGTCGGCCCATGGGGCGGGCAGGCCGCTGCGTGCCGAGCTGGATCAGCTGCGTATGGCCGACCAGGTGCTGCTGGTGCGCCTGGGCTACCGGCTCGAGCAGCGCGATGGCTTCCATGAGCTGCACCTGCCCGAGGAGTGTCAGCGATGAAGCGTGTGCTGAGTACCCTGCTGGCCGCCATCGGCATCCTTGCCGTGCTGGCCGTGGCCGCCGTGGTCTATGTCACCACCTTCTTCGACCCCGAGGATCTCAAGCCGCGACTGATCGAGGTGGTGCGCGAGCAGAGCGGCCTGGAGCTGGCGCTGGAGGGCCCCCTGACCTGGTCCTTCTACCCGCGGCTAGGCGTCGGGGTCGAGAAGGCCGATGCCTGGCTGCCCGACCAGGCGGTGAGCGAAGAGGCCTCTTTCGTGGCCTTTCGCCGTGCCGAGGTGAGCCTGGCCTTCGCCCCCCTGCTGCGGGGTGAGGTCGCCATCGATGGCATGACCCTGGAGGGCATGCGCCTGAACCTCGAGCGCGACGAGACGGGCCGTGGCAACTGGGAAACCCTGATGGAGCGCCTGGCCGAGCGCAGCGAGGCCGCCGAGGAGGTGCTGGCCCCGGCCAGCGCCACGACCGGGCCGGTGCCGGATGTCCAGAGTGGCCTGCGGGTGGCGCTCAATATCGCCAGCGTACAGGTGCGCGATGGGGAGGTGAGCTATCGGGACCTGGGGGCAGACCAGGAGCTGCGCCTGGAGAACCTGGCGGTGACCGGCAGCAACGTCAATCCGCGTAACGCCTTCCCGCTGCGCGCCAGCTTCCGCCTGGTCCGCTACGACGACCTGGAGTGGCAGGCCGAGGAGTTGCCCCCGCGCCTGGCCAGCGATGTCACCCTCGAGGGGCGGGCCACCCTGGGCCTGGCAGAGCGCCGCTACCTGCTCGACGGGCTCTCCCTGACCACGGCCAGCCGGCTGGCGGCAGTGGAGGGGGAGCAGAAGCTGAACCTGCAGGGCAGCCAGCTGCGCCTGGACGCCCTGGAGCGCCGCCTGCACCTCGAGGACGGTCGCCTGGAGTCCACGCTGCGCCATCCGGCGCTGGGCAGCGCGCCGCTGCCGCTCTCCATGACCTTCGCCCTGGAGGCCGACCTTCAGGAAGAGACCGCCCGCCTGCGCGACCTCGAGCTGAGCGGCGAACATGGCCTGAGGCTGAGCGGCAACCTCAATGTCAGTCAGCTGCTGGAGGCCCCCGCCTATGATGGCCAGGTGCGCCTGGCCCCCTTCTCGCTGCGCCCCTGGCTCGACCGGTTCGACAGTCTGCCGACGACCGCCGACGCCGAGGCGCTCACCGACGTGGCGCTGACCAGCTCCCTGCAGGGTGATCTGTCGCGGCTCGAGCTGCCTGGCCTGACCCTGATCCTGGACGGCAGCACCTTTACCGGGCGCTTGGCGGCGGGTCTGGACGGCCATGCCCTCGACTTCGACCTGCAGGGGGACCGCCTGGACCTGGACGCCTACCTGCCGTCGACACCGCCCGCCGACGCGCGCGCCTCCACCGGCTTGCCCACCATTGCCAGGGCCCATGCCCAGGAGCCGGGCAACCTGGTGCCGGCGGAGTGGCTCGCCGAGCTGGCGCTGAGGGGCGAGTTGCGGCTGGGCTTGCTGGGGCTCGGAGGGCTCGAGTTCCGCGACGTCGACCTGGCCCTGGAGGGGGGCGACGGCCGCCAGCGCCTCAGTCGCTTCGAGGCCGGCTTCTACGAGGGCAGCCTGGCCGCCAGCGGCGAGCTTGACCTGACCCGCGACCCGATCCGCTGGCAGCTCGAGCCGCGCATCGAGCGGGTGCGTGCCGATGAGCTGCTCGAGGCGCTGGGCGACGAGAAGGCCCCGCTGCGCGGGCGCTTCTCCGCCGAGGGTGAGCTGACCACCCGGGGTAATACCTGGCCCGCGCTCAAGCGCCATCTCGATGGCCGCGTCGAGTCTCGTATCGACGACGGCGCCATTTTTGACGTCAACGTCTCCCGGGAGCTGTGCACCGCGGTGGCGGCCCTGGAGGGGCGCGAGACCACCCGCGACTGGCATCCGGATACCCGCTTCGATGAGGCCGGCGCCACCTTCGTCATCCGCGACGGCACCCTCAACAGCGATGATCTGCTGGTGCGCATTCCGGGTATCGAGCTGGGGGGCGAGGGCTGGCTGGATCTCACCAGCGAACGCTTCGAGCTGCTGGCTGCGGCACGCATCGTCGACACCGCCGATGCGGCCTGCCGGGTCAACCCGCGGCTCGAGCGCCTGCCCTTCCCGGTGCGCTGCGAGGGGAGCCTCTCCGGCGAGCGCAGCGAGTGGTGCCGCTTCGACCGCGCGGCCTTCCAGTCCGCCATCGGCGAGGCGCTGCGCGACGAGCTGGGAAGCCGGGCCGGCGAGGAGCTGGAGCGTCGCCTCGAGGGCACCCTTGAGCGCCTCGATGAGCGGGTCGGCGAGGGTGCCGGCCGGGAACTCCGCGACGCCCTGCGCGGTCTCTTGAATTGAGCAACGTCAGTCCCTGCGCCGGCATCCCTGTCGGCGCTTTTTTATGCCCGTCCGCTTTTCCACACAGGAGGGAGCCCCGATGACGGAAGCACCAGCCCCGGTGCTGCCCGCCGCCGTTTTCCAGCGGCGCCTGCTGGAGTGGTTCGACGACCACGGCCGCCACGACCTGCCCTGGCAGCAGGCGCGCACCCCCTATCGGGTGTGGGTCTCGGAGATCATGCTGCAACAGACCCAGGTCACCACCGTGATCCCCTACTTCGAGCGCTTTATGGCTCGGTTTCCTGATGTTGCCGCTCTGGCAGAAGCAGAGCAGGACGAGGTGCTGCACCTCTGGACGGGGCTCGGCTACTACGCCCGGGGGCGCAATCTGCACAAGGCGGCCCGGGCCATCGTCGCCGAGCACGGCGGCGAACTGCCCGTCGAGGTCGAGGCCCTGGCGGCGCTGCCCGGGATCGGGCGCTCCACCGCCGGGGCCATCGTGGCCCAGAGCAGTGGGGAGCGGGCGGTGATCCTCGATGGCAACGTCAAGCGCAGTCTCTCCCGGCTGCATGCCGTGGCAGGGTGGCCGGGGCGCCCGGCGGTGGAGCGCCGGCTCTGGGCCCTGGCCGAGCACTATACGCCCCATGAGCGGCTCCCCGACTACACCCAGGCGATGATGGACCTGGGCGCCACCCTCTGTCGCCGAGGGACGCCGGAGTGCCGACGCTGCCCCTTCGCCGATGTCTGCGTGGCCCATGCCCGGGGCGAGGAGCGCCGTTTTCCCGAGTCGAAGCCGAAGAAGGCGCTGCCGACCCGCGTCACGCGGATGCTGATGCTGCGCGACGGCCAGGGCCGCGTGCTGCTGGAGCAGCGACCGGCCAGCGGCCTGTGGGGCGGGCTCTGGAGCCTGCCGCAGTTTGACGACGAGGCGGCGCTGCAGGCCTGGCTCGACGTGCATGCGCCGGCCAGCCGCCTGGAGGCCCCGCGGCCCGCCTTTACCCACGTCTTCAGTCACTTCCGGCTGGAGATCACCCCCCAGCCGGCCCGGATCGAGCGACTCGATGCGGTGGGCGAGGCGCGCCGCTGGTACGATCCGGAGAGTCCCGATGCCATCGGCCTGGCGGCGCCCGTCAAGGCGCTGCTGTCCGAGCTGCGCACCTTCTCCCTGAGCGCCCCGCCGGGGCCCTGATACCCGCATGCCACAGCGTATGCCACTGCAGACCACAAGGAGACCTTCCCATGAGTCAGACCGTCCACTGCCGCAAGTACCAGCGCGAGCTCGAGGCGCTGCCGTTTCCGCCCCTGCCCGGCAAGAAGGGCCAGGAGATCCAGGCCAGCGTGTCGAAGCAGGCCTGGGAGGAGTGGCAGGCCCTGCAGACCCGCCTGATCAACGAGAAGCACCTCAACATGCTCGACCCCGCCTCCCGGGAGTATCTGATGGACCAGATGGAGCGCTTCCTCGACAACCGCGAGACCGACCAGGCCGAAGGCTATGTGCCTCGGGAGGAGGGCTGAATCACCGCCGTTGGCCCGGCCATCTTTTTGAAAGCCAAGGGGTTGACGCGGAACGCCAGCTGAGGTTTAATACGCACCGTTGGCAGCGGCCAGATAGCTCAGTTGGTAGAGCAGGGGATTGAAAATCCCCGTGTCGGGGGTTCGATTCCCTCTCTGGCCACCACACTGCTGGGGTATCGCCAAGTGGTAAGGCACCGGTTTTTGGTATCGGCATTCCCAGGTTCGAATCCTGGTACCCCAGCCATCGCCAACCTTGATTCCGAAAGACCGTGAACATGGGTTCACGGTCTTTCTCGCTGAAGAAGGCTGTGCCTTCTGAAGCAGCTGCAAGCGTGCCGTCGCCGGCATAGCTCAGTTGGTAGAGCAACTGACTTGTAATCAGTAGGTCCCGGGTTCGACTCCTGGTGCCGGCACCATCTTCAAGGGCATCGCCTGAAGGTGGCTACTGAAGTAACGCATGCAAAACAGTGCAAGAGCGAGAAAATCAAGGTGTTGCAAGCTGGCGTAGTACTCGCCCGCTTCGTGGAACAGCTTAGAAATCGTCAGCCTCACACTTGTTTCCATCTGGAACCGAGGTGAGGTTATGCGCGTTTTTTCTGTTATTTCGACCAAGGGCGGCGTCGGCAAGACCACCGTCACTGCCAATCTGGGCGGCCTCCTGGCCGATGCGAGCCTCAAGGTCCTCTTCATCGACCTGGACAGCCAGCCGACCCTCTCCAGCTACTACCCCCTTCGTACAGAAGCCCCTGGCGGCACCTATGAGCTGATCGCGCTCAGCGACACGGCGCCCGACCGCGTCATATCGCAGACGGCTCATCCCAACCTAGATGTGGTGATCTCCAACGATCACGCCGGCCAGCTCCCTCAGCTGCTGCTCAACGCTCCGGATGGCCGCTTCCGCCTCGCCCAGCTACTCTCCCGCCTGTCGGGCTATGATCTCGTCTTGATCGACACCCAGGGGGCGCGCTCCATCACCCTTGAGATGGCGGTCCTCGCCTCCGATCATGCTCTCTCTCCCATCACCCCCGAGCTGCTCTCCGCCCGTGAGTTTGTGCGCGGCACCGTTGGCCTGCTGCGCGATCTCGAGGCGCTCAGCCAGTTCACCCACCTCTCCGTTCCCCCTGTTTCCGTACTCGTGAATCGCCTGGATGAAACCGCCGATGCGCGGGGCATCCACCAGACGCTGGCAGAGATGTTCGCCGCCGGTGAGCAGGGCGTCACCGTCATGCAGAGCACCATCCGCGCCGGTGTTGCCTTCCGACAGGCGGCCAGCGCCGGGCTGCCGGCTCACCAGTTCGAGCCGCGCAAGCCCGCCGGCCGCAAGTCGCCTTCTGCTGCTGATCAGGTCAAGGCAATGGCCCGTGAGCTCAACCCCGACTGGCAGCCGCTGATCGACGCCATGGTAAGCACCACCGCCATGCAGGGAGGCTGCCACGATGAGTGCCATTGAGAATCTGGTCGAGCTCCGGGTGGCCGAGGAGCGTCCGGAGGCCGGCTATCTGCCTCCCCACAGCCTGGAGGCCGAGCAGTCGGTGCTGGGCGGTCTCTTGCTGGATAACGCCATGTGGGACGAGGTCGCCGACCGTCTGGCCCCTGCCATGTTCTATCAGCAGTCTCATCGCCTGGTGTTCCAGGCGATCCAGGGGCTGGCCGAGCGTGACCAGCCCATGGACGTAGTGACCGTCTCCGAAGCGCTGGAGGAAGCCCACCAGCTGGAGCAAGTGGGAGGGCTAGCTTTCCTGGCAGAGCTGGCCCGCAACACCCCCAGCGCGGCCAATGTGGCGGCCTATGCCGAGATCGTGAAGGACCGCCATGCACTGCGGCAGCTGATCCATACCTGCTTCACCCTGAACCAGCAGGCCCTGAACGCTCAGGGTCGCACGGCCGCCGAGCTGATCGAGGAGGCCGAGCAGAAGCTCTTCGCCCTGACGGAGGAGCGCCACGACCGGCTGAGCTCCATGAAGGAGATGCTGGGGGAGGCCATCAACGTTATCGATCAGGCCTTCAATGCTCAGGGCGGGGTGACGGGGATCCCGAGCGGCCTGAGCGAGCTGGATGCCATGACCGCGGGCTGGCAGCCCGGAGATCTCATCATCCTGGCCGGCCGTCCCTCCATGGGGAAGACCGCCATGGGGCTCGGCTTCGCGGAGCATGCCCTGATGGCAGAGGAAGCTGCCGGTCCGGTCTTTATCTTCTCCCTGGAAATGCCCGAGTCGCAGCTGATGCTGCGGCTGATCGCCAGCCTGGGCAATGTCTCCCTGCAGAAGCTGCGCACCGGAAAGATGCAAGACGAGGATTGGCCCAAGGTAACCGCCGCGGTCAGTCGGCTCACCCAGCTGGACGGGAAGCTCTTGATCGATGATGCCTCGGGCATCACCGCTTCCAGCCTGAAGGCCCGGGCACGCCGCATGACGCGGCGCTTTGGGCGACCCTCCATGATCCTGGTGGACTACCTGCAGCTGCTTCAGGAGCCGGGCAGCGAGAACCGCACCCTCGAGGTGGGCAAGGTCAGCCGCATCCTCAAGGAGACTGCCAAGGAGCTGCGCACCCCAGTGATTGCGCTGTCGCAGCTCAACCGCTCCCTGGAAACCCGCCCCAACAAGCGCCCCTGCATGGCCGATCTGCGCGACAGCGGCGCGCTGGAGCAGGATGCCGACGTGATCGCCTTCATCTACCGCGACGAGGTGTATCACCCCGACAACGAAGAGAACCACGGCCTGGCCGAGCTGATCCTGGGCAAGCAGCGCAATGGGCCCACTGGCACCGTGCATCTGGCGTTCCAGGGAGAATCGGCGCGCTTCAAGCCCTTGGCCTGGCAGCATCAGGAGGTGACCCCATGAGCCAGTATCGCGTGCGCACACCCGAGCCCCGTTCCCGGCTTTCACAGGCGCTGGCTCAGGTCATGAACGAGACCCGCCAGCGGCAGCTCGAGGCTGAGCAGCAGGGGCTCTCATCTCTCGAGCATCTGATCCGCGTGGCTCAGGGTCACAGCGGCCAGTCCCACCATCTGCGCCGCCTCCTCCTCGCGCTCTACAACGGCGACAGCTGGCCCTTCGAAATGCAGCGGCTGCGCGGGCTGGATGAGGACCTGCAGGAGGCTGCCCTCGCGGTAATCCAAATGGCCACCTACAGCGGCCACGAGATCCACACCTTCATCGAAGGCGGTGACGCCTTGCTGAAACGCTTCTGGGAGATCGAGGAGGCCAACGATGAGTAAGTCGCTGTCGGCAGCACGGGGGTGCAAGGGGATGCAGCGCCTGGTGCGCTATGCCGCCACCCGAGGATGGGAGGTGCAGCGCACCAGCGGCGGGCATCTGAGGTTCAGCAAGCCCGGCTGTGCGCCGGTCTTCACCTCCTTCACCACCAAGGACCGCCGAGCCGAGCTCAATGCACGCGCCCAGCTGCGCCGTGCGGAGTGGCAGCAGAGGTGCCGCCATGACACGTGATGCCACTGTCATCAGCGCCAAGGCGCCGCATGTCGGCGCCATCTCTGTCAGCACCGTCACCAAGGGAGCCATCGTATGAAACGTCCCACCGACCAGCAGCTTCGCGAGCGCCTGATGCAGCCCGGCCCCAAGCGCCAGGGGCAGCCGGTCGACGCCGTCACGCCGCCAGACCAGGAGATGGCGGTCTGGGTGACCCTGGACATGCTCAAGCCCTATGAGCACAACCCCCGGCAGGTCCAGAACCCCAAGTATGAGGATATCAAGGCCTCGATCCGTGCCGCGGGCCTCAAGCACAAGCCTCCGGTCACCCAGCGGCCGGGAGAGAAGCACTACACCATCTGCGACGGTGGCAATACTCGCCTGCAGATACTGCGCGAGCTCTATGCAGAGACCGGCGAGTCGCGCTTCCACGCCTTCTATGCCCTGTACCGACCCTGGCAGTCGGAAGTGAAGATGCTGACTGGGCACCTCAGCGAGAACGACAACCGCGGCCAGCTGCTCTGGATCGAGCGCGCCAAGGGCGTGGTGGACGCCAAGGCGATGTATGAGGAGGAGAGCGGCAACACGCTCTCGCAGCGCGAGCTGGTCAGGCGCCTGGCCGAGGATGGCTACCAGGTTGCCCAGAGCCATATCAGCAGGATGCTCTATACCGTCGAGCACCTGCTGCCCACCCTGCCCAACAGTCTCTACAGCGGATTAGGCCGCTCGCAGGCCGAGAAGCTGATCAGCTACCGGGAAGCCTGTCGGCTGCTCTGGGAGCGCTGCACCGAGGAGGTCGCACCCGAAGGCTTTGGCGAGGCCTGGCACCAGACCATGGCCTGGTTCGATGACGAGGGCCAGACCGAGATGAACTGGAGCATGGTGGTGGATCGGCTGTGCGGCATGCTGGCGGACCACACTGGCGTGCACTTCAACGTCTGCGAGCTGACCCTCGATAACATCGTCACCTATCGCAAGCGGCGCTGGGACCTGGAAGAGCACCAGGCCTTCGAGGCCCTGGACGTTGAGCTGCAGCAGATGCGCGACCCCAACGCCCAGCCGCCTTCGGTATATCCACCGCTGCCCGAGAGCGCAGCCGTGCCCGCCGCGGGCAGTGCGACGGCGCCCGCTTCCGATCCAGGCCACGAGCCTCAAGCTCAGCACCAATCCCGGCCCCAAGTCGAGCAGCTGCCATCGCCTCGGACCCTCAGCAGAGACGCGCCTACCGATGATGAGAAAGCCGAGAGCACCGAGCTGCTTCGGCTGCGTGAGCAGGTTGCCGCGCTGGAGCGCGAAAAGCAGCAGCTGAGCGAGTCCACGTCTCCCATGGTGCCGGTATTCAGCGAGCCGGCCTCGGAGGCTGACCCAGGGCCCATGGTGGTATCCGCAGAGGAGGAGGGTGACTGGCCGGAGGGAGCGGCGCGAACAGAGGACGAGCGGGCTGCCCGCCTTGAAGGGCTGACCCAGTCTCGCTGGAAAGAGAGCCCGGGGAAGCGTGGCTACCGGCACCATCTGGCCAGCGAGCTCGGTGTGCCCAGCTTCGATTTCGAGCAGCTGGCCCCCCTGGCGGCACCGGTGCTCTCCGGCGAGACCACACCGCCCATTGCCGACGTCTGGTTTATCGAAGGCGTCGAGGATGAGCCTCGTTCCCTGCGTATTCGTATCCGTGAACTGGTGCAGGTCATCGCTCGCTGGGGCGGCTTCGGCGGCAGCGAGGTTGTGATCGCCGATGACAACGGCATCGGTTTCGACCTCAACCCGCTGCACGAGGCGGCCGACCGCCGCGCCCGCTTCGCCTGGCAGGCGCTTGCCAGCCTGCGCGGCGAGCTCAATCCCGAGTACCCCGCCGATGCCACTCTGTGGGGAGCCTTGCTGGGGACCCATCGGGAAGAGGGCGTCGAGAGCGCCTGGGATGATGCGGTACTGCTTCGATTCTTCCGTCTGGTGCGGCTGATTCGCCGCCTTCGTGAACACCTGCAGGGACAACAGGAGGCCCAGTCATGAGCTCTTCATCCGCCAACCTGAACCAGGCGCTGCTCAGCCAGGTCATGGGGTTTCTTCGGGAGGGCAACATGCGCCGTGCGCTGGCCCTTGGCTTCAGCGAGGATGAGCTGCGCACCCTGCGGCGGCTGAGAGCAAGCGATATCGACTCGCTGGCCTGCGCAGGGCCTGTCGTGGCTCGCTTCTCGGTGGATCACGCCGCACTGCGCGGCGTCCTGGCGCGCATCGATCGTGACCAGGACCGTGAGACCCTGATCGACCGCTGCCTGAGGCTGGGGGCCAGCGTCAGCATGATGGGGGCTTTCTTCGGCCTGACAGGCAACGACTGCTCGACCCGTCGCCAGCTGTTGGGCATCGCGCCGCGCCAGGGGCGGCTGGCGATGCCGTCGGAGCAGGCAGAGCACGATGCCTGGGAGCGCTGGCAGCATATCGCCCTGGACCCCAAGGCGACCGATGACTTGCAGGGTATGGTGACCCTCGCCGAGGAGACCGATATCCCGCTGGCGGTGGTGTGGCACCTGGTCAAGCAGTGGGCCGACCCCGGCCAGCCGCGCACGGCGCCGCCGGCCGAAGAGTGGACGTCTCCTGAAGGAGGACGGTAATGGTGCAGCTGCGCGATGCTACTCGGAAGGGGCTGGATCGCCTGATCGGCCAGGCGGCTTCCGAGATGACCCAGCGCCGGGGCGAGTCCCCGGCGTCTTCCGTTGTGAACGGCGAGGTTGGGCCGTCTGGAGAAGCAGCATCCTCGGGCCTCGATGGCCTGCTGTTTTTCGGGAACCCTCATGAGACCGTGCCGCGGTCGCTGCTGCTGGATCCGCGCCTCGGGCACGTCGACAAGCTTGGTTGGCAGATGATGCGCATGCTGGTCAATCCGGACCGAACCACGGCGGTGCCGACTTATGACGAGCTGCAGCCCTTGCTGCGGGGAGCGCCGGGCCAGAAGGCGTCGAGAGCCACGGTCGCCCGCGTTATCGCTGTGCTTCGCCTGACCCGCTGGGTCAGTCTCGGTCACCGGGCGCGCAACGCCCAGAATGGCCGCATCATCGGCAACGTCTATATCCTGCACGACGAGCCGCTCTCGCCCGCGGAAGCTTCGGTGCTGGATGCCGATTACGTGGAGTATGTGTGTCGCTGCCTGGATCACCAGAACAAGGTGGTCAAGGGCGTCGCTGCCATGGTGCTCGAGGAGCTCCAGGAAGCCGGGGCTTTGCATGAACTGCCGACGCGTCTCGATACCATGACCTCGCGGTCCAGGCAGGCCCAATGCCGGTCGCCTGCCAGACATGACGCAGCCCAGTTCTCCGCCGCGGCTGAGCAGAAGAACCAGGGCAGGCTGCCGAGTTCTCAGCGAGAACCCGGCCGAGTGAGCCGAGAGAACTCCCCTGGTTTCCAGAGAGAACCAAGTCTGGAATCAAAGGCCTACCGGGCTGTCGAGGCAGTTCTCGATGAAAACTCGGACAGTTCTTCCCGTACAGTACGTACTTCACACTGTGTAAAACCTACAGGTACCCCAGCCGTGGGCCTGCACTGGCCGGCATGTCTCTCGATGGATGAGAGCGAACGCCAGGCGGCTCAGCTGCTGATGGCGGATCTGGACGGCGACACCCAGCAGGCGATTCTCGATGAGGCGGCAGGACGCGTGAGCGGTGGCTCGGTGCGAAACCCCAAGGGCTTCCTGCGAGGGCTGATCAAGCGAGCCATCGGCGGCGAGTTCGTGGCGACCGGCTACGCCCAGGCTCAGGCGGAGCGACGGGCGGGGAGGGTGCCACATGGGGCTCTCTCTGCCGCTGAGCGGCCAGCAGCTCGAAGCGTGCCACCGTCCTCCTCCCGGACACCGGAGCCGTCGAGTGCCGAACCGAGCACCACCTCGCCCGAGGAAGCCCAAGCAGCCCGAGAGCAGTGCCTGCGCTCGCTGGGGTTGTGGCCATCGGCCGGGAAAAACCCACTCAGCGGCAATTAACGATTCCCCTGTCTTCCCCACATCAACTGATTGACAGTGCCTGCCGTACCGCGGACACACATCAGCATGAGGGCAACGCGACATGGCCGTTGATCGCCTGGGAGCACTGCGCAGCAAGATCGAGCTGACGCTACATACCCATCACGCAGCACGTATCTGGAAGGGACGAGGCGTTGAGACAGGACGTCCGCAGATTATCGGCATGCGGCAGTTTCTGCTGATCTGCGGCGCGATCAAGCAGAACGCCGCCAAGGACGACCCCTACGCGGATCACTGGCTGCTGCAACTGGATGCCAAGCTCGCCGAAACGCGAGCTCAGCTGGACCAGCGCCTCCAGGAGCTGGATAGCCTGCTGGCTCAGCTGCCGCCAGAGCTGGACGTGGAAGAGAACCTCAACCAGCAGCCCCTCAAGATTCCCGTCTATACCGGCGGTCAGCACGGCTGGCTCGCCCTTCGCTTGCTGATCGACTTCGACCGCTTCGTCAGGCGAGTCATGCTGGCCCACCATATCGCCCTGATTGGACGGCGACAGATTGAGGAGTACGTCCGGGTGGGCGGTCACCTCCTGCGCAGCCTCTGCGCGAGCACCCAGAAGTACCCTGGCTTCAGCGGCGCCACCCGGGACGACTTTGCCGCCAACAATGCCAAGGCCCGAGACGCCATCGAGAAGTTCGGCGCACTGCCTGACGATGTGCTCTCCGGCAAGCGGCGCAGCGAGTTTGCACCGCCGATTGCCAAGCCGGCTGAGGCCGGCAGGGCCAATAGCGAAGGCGAGCCGAAAATTACCCCGCCGCCTTCCACGGAAGAGTAGTGGTGAGGCTTCCCAGGGTGATTCCACTGGAATCAATTTTTATTAGGTTTTGGCCGGATTCGATTAGCCAGCAGGGTGATGCCAGTGGCATCAATTTTACTTAGGTTTTATCTGCGGTCGGGCCGCCGGCGGGGTGATGCCAGTGGCATCAATTTTACTTAGGCTTTATCGGTGGTCAGGCCGCCGGCGGAGTGGTGCCGGAGGAGGTTTCTTGGGTGATGCCAGTGGCATCACAGCAAGCGCATAAGAGAGGGAGCAGGGTGAATCGCGCATCCAATAGCTATGGCAACGACGCATTCAACAGCTACGCAAAGGGTTTTTTAAAACCCTTTAAGGGTAAGGGGGAGCTGATTCGACTCCGTGACGAGCTGGAGGAGTCGGCAAGAGCGGCGAGGCAAGAGGCGATTGATATGGCGTCTCAAGCGAATGGCGGCTTGCTGAAATCGACCGATCTTTGGCTGACCCCATGGGGCAAGTCAGGTATCCCTGCTAGAACCCTGCAGTGGCGCGATAACAGGCAGCGGAGCATGGGGCTTTGGCTGCTGGAGGCATTCCTGTCTCGTGACGACATACCTGAGGCGATGCGGCAGTCGGTCATCGATCTCGAGGTGCAGCGCTGCGTATTCAATGCCAAGGCGGCCACGATCAACTGGTCGATCAAGCGAATCGGCAAGGCGCTGGCCGATATCGAGCATGCCGTCTCATTTCAGCGATAACGACCAAGGAGGAGACCCATGGGCACACGCTTCTACGGTGAGGGGAATATCGGAAGCGATCCGGAGGTTCGGACCTTTCCCGTGCGTGACAACCAGCCGCCCCGCACGCTGCTCAGGCTCAATGTGCGGTTCGACAACCTGGTTCCCAAAGACGGTGAGGTCGTGGACCGGGGAGGCTTCTGGGCCGATGTGGAATGGTGGCACCGGGACGCCGAGCGCTGGTCGCGGCTGTACCAGCGGGGTATGCGGGTGGTGGTGGTAGGAAAGATGGTTCAGGACAGCTGGGAGCAGAACGGCGAGACGCGAACGGCGTTCAAGGTGCAGGCGGACCGGGTCGCTATCTTGCCTCATCGGGTGGGTCAGGTAATCATGGATACACCCCATAGCCATCAGCAGCCGGCTGAGCAGTATGCCAGCGGCCCGGGAGCCAGCCAGGAAGGCTACGGGGGCTAGCCGCTGAGAGATCATGGATGAATCAAGGAGAAGAATGATGAAGGGAGCCAGTAGGGTGCTGTGCTGGATGGGCCTGGGTGCTGCTGCAGTGCTGGTAGCGGGCTGTGCCACACAGGACCATCTTTACTCTCAAGGACGCTGCCTGACCTGCATCAATAACCCGGTGACTGGGGAACCGGTCAATTACGACCCAGAGCAGCAGCCTGCTATCGAACAGGATGTTGTGGCAGCCAGCGGTGGCCAGGAGGCATCGGCAAGCAGCCGGCATGGGCGCTTCAGCATGGCATCGCCACTGGATGTGGATACGGCCTATGCTCGGGTGCGCTCCGAGTTCGGATTCCGCTCCGAGGCAGACTTCAATCCGAACAGCAACTCTGACCAGTGGGCGATGATGGATAACGCCTGGCACTTCGATGCCACGCCTGGCGCCTTCTATCAGATGAGTGATTATGCCAGGCAGGCCGTCAACGGTGCCGAACATTCCCTGGTGCTGAAGGCGCAGATCCAACGCGACGGCAGCGGCTCTCGCATCAACGTTGAGTACCTGCCAACGACCAGTGCCGGGTACGATGGGGATGCCATGGGTGAGGCGCTTGAGGAGCGTTTCCGCATGGCGCTCCGTTAGCGCAAACAGGAGGGTGTGCGATGACATCGCCAGCGCTGAGAAAAGAGCGGATCGGCATCGGCCATGCGGCTCAGCTGCTGGGGGTCCGTGTAACCGAGCTCAAGGATGCCCTTCGGTATGGTCGCGATCTTCGCGGCCATGCGCCACCCAAGCCCATTGTCAGAGGTGCCGGCTCGAACGGCACTCAGATGCTGTTTCTCCTGGGCGACGTGATGGACGTCGCCGAGCTCATGGCCAGCTCTTGAAGGCGGCATAATAAAGGGTTCATCGCAAACGCCCGCTTTGCCCCTCCCAGTACCCGCCTGGTAGGCTTGAACCGCATTCACAAAGAGGGAGGCGTGACATGGATTCCGCCGTCAACAGCGCCGTGGGTCAGGCCCTGGCACTCCAGCAGGCGCAGACCACCCAGCAGGCCCAGATGCAGGTGTTCAAGGAAGCCCTGGATACCCAGAAGGATCAGGTCTCCGCCCTGATGGAATCGGCCACCGCCGACCCGCAGCTGGCCAGTAGCGGCAATTTGGGCACCCTGATCAATACCTACGCCTGATGCACCCTGGCCCGATCTCGCATCGGGCCTTTTCCCTCCCCTCTCCCCCGTCTGACCCCGAGCCGAAAGAGGGGGCATAACAAAGCTGGTTCGCGCTCGTTCCCTTTCTTGCTTCGCTCCCTCCCACTGCCTTGCCATGCTGCCCTCCACGCTCATGAGTGAGGTATGCCAATGCGTCTATTCCTGTGCGAGAAGCCCTCGCAGGCCCGGGATATTGCCCGCGTGATCGGTGCCGTCCAGCGTGGCGAGGGCTTTCTGAAGGGCGAGGGGTGTGTGGTGACCTGGGGTTTCGGGCACCTGCTCGAGCAGGCTCCGCCGGAGCAGTACGACCCGGCGCTCAAGCGCTGGTCGCTGGAGGCGCTGCCGATTCTGCCTTCGACCTGGAAGATGGAGATCAAGAAGAGCGGCCGCAAGCAGTTCGGGGTGGTGAAGAAGCTGCTGGGCCAGGCGACCGAGGTGGTAGTGGCCACCGATGCCGACCGGGAAGGGGAAACCATCGCCCGCGAAATCTTGGATCACTGCGGCTATCGGGGGAAGGTCACCCGCTTGTGGCTCTCGGCCCTGGATGATGCCTCGATCCGCAAGGCCCTGGCCGGCATCAGGCCCGGCGAGGCGACCTACCCGCTGTATCTGGCTGGCCTTGGGCGTAGCCGGGCCGATTGGCTGGTCGGGATGAACCTGACCCGGGCCTATACGGTACTGGCCCAGCGACAGGGCCATCAGGGAGTACTCTCGGTGGGACGTGTGCAGACGCCTGCACTGCGCCTGGTTGTGGATCGCGACCGGGAGATTGCCAACTTCGTTCCCCAGCCCTTCTGGGAAGTCGTGGCGCATCTGCAGGCGTCGGGCGGGACCTTTCAGGCGAAGTGGCAACCGAGTGATGCCTCGATCCAGGATGC
>WPCH01081766.1_pt1 | contig 27010 bp, 25 predicted proteins | sample 5399881 | NCBI WGS metagenome assembly WPCH01 (sample SAMN12869468, study PRJNA574797) | sludge metagenome | isolation source: wastewater treatment of pH5 | place: China:Beijing | collected 2019-05-20
AGATGCCCTATATTTTTTAACCATATCCAATCGATATCTATCTGTATAATGTTTTCCCATATATTTTTTCCTCTTTTCTTACCTTTAGCATACAAAAAAACACCCTTTTGGTATAGAGTGTTAATTTTTGACCTTTACAAACCTTTTAACGTCTTTACAAAGACAAAAAAAGCCCTTACCTCTACATGAGATAAGGACACTGATAGCGATGGTGACCCGTACGGGGTTCGAACCCGTGAATGCATGCGTGAAAGGCATGTGAGTTAACCGTTTCTCCAACGGGCCAAATAACGATGGCGGAGCAGGAGGGATTTGAACCCTCGCACCAGTCTCCTGGTCTACACCCTTAGCAGGGGCGCCTCTTCAGCCACTTGAGTACTACTCCAACCGTTATGTTTACGCGTTTTCGCGCTTATATAGAATAACGTATTTTTACGTTTTTGTCAACTATTTTTGCATAAAACATTTGTTTATTGTAAAGTATCCTTTAACATTGTTAATCCTACTTTACCTCTATTCTTATCAATGTTTAAAACAAACACTTTAACGATATCACCAACATTTAACACATCTTTTGGATGTTTGATGTATCCTTTAGATATTTTTGATATATGTAGCAATCCATCTTCTTTTAATCCTACATCAATAAATGCTCCAAAGTCTACTACATTTCTAACTGTTCCTTCTAATTCCATACCAATTTCTAAATCTTCTAATTTTAATATATCACTTCTTAATATCGGTTGTTGAAACTGGTCTCTTGGATCTCTAATCGGTGCGATAAATGCATCTAAAATATCACTTAATGTATATGTGTCAACATTCAAGTCTTGCTGTAACTTCGTTCTATCCATATGTTCAACAATCAGTTTAACTTCTTCTTTTCCAAACATATCACCAGTGATGTTATATCTTTTCATAATCTCTTTTGCTACCGGATAGCTTTCAGGATGGACAGCGGTCACATCTAAAGCTTCATCACTTTCAGGAATACGTAAAAATCCGATCGCTTGTTCATATGATTTATCACCAAGTCTAGGAACTTTAATAATATCTTCTCTATTTTTAAACTTACCAATTTTATCTCTAAATTTAACGATATTTTCTGCAATTGTTTTATTTAATCCTGATACATACATTAATAATGCTTTACTTGCTGTGTTCACATTAACACCAACGTTATTAACAGCTTGTGTAACAACGAAATTTAAACTATCGTTTAATTTCTTAGGTGTTACATCATGTTGATATTGACCTACACCAATACTCTTAGGATCAATTTTCACGAGTTCTGATAATGGATCTTGTAAACGTCTAGCAATGGATGCTGCTGATCTTTCCTCAACACTAAAATCAGGAAATTCTTCTCTTGCTAGTTCACTAGCAGAATAAACAGATGCCCCTGCTTCATTGACAATGACATATTGTATTTTCATTTGGAATTCTTTAATTAAATCAGCAATAAAACTTTCAGTTTCTCTACTTGCTGTTCCATTACCAATAGCAATCACTTGAATCTTAAATTTATGGATTAAGCGAATAAGCTCACGTTTAGAATCAACAACTTGTTTATCAGTGATTGAGCCACCTTTAGATTTTTCGTGTGGATAAATCAATCCCTTTTCTAAAACTTGACCTTGCTCGTTACAAACAGTTAGTTTACAACCTGTTCTAAATGCAGGGTCAACACCTAAGACAACTTTACCTTTAAGTGGTGGCTGTAATAATAATTTTTGTAAATTATCTGAGAATACCTCAATCGCTTGTTCTTCAGCTTTTTCTGTTAACTCACTTCTAACTTCTCTTTCTAATGATGGGTAAATTAATCGTTTTAATGCGTCCTCAATAGCTTCTTTAATATATGGTGTTGCTGTTGAATCTACTTTTTTGATAAACTTCTTTTCCAAATAAGATGTCATAACTTCTTTATCTAAATCTATTTTTACTGAAATTACTTTTTCTTTTTCTGCACGATTAATCGCTAGTACACGATGGGGTTTCAACTTACTTACTGGTTCTTTATAGTCATAATACATTTCATATACTTTTCGTTCATCTTCTGCATTCTTTTTAACAGAAGTTTGAACAATACCAATCTTCATCATTTCTGCCCGTAATGACTTTCTATAATTAGGATCATCAGAAATAAGTTCAGCAATGATAAATTTAGCACCCTCAATCGCTTCTTCAACACTTGATACTTTATCATTTAAAAACTCTTTAGCTTTTTCTTCTATAGAATCACTTGGAAAACCAACCATAAACGTAGCTAATGGTTCTAAACCTTTCTCAACAGCTTCTGTTGCTTTTGTCTTTTTCTTCTCTTTAAATGGTCGATATAAATCTTCAACTTCAACAAGCTTATCCGCTTTTAATATATCTTGTTTAAGTTCTTCTGTAAGCATACCTTTTTCATCAATCAAACGCATCACTTGTTCTTTACGATCTAAGAGATTGTTTTGATATTCCCAAGTCTTATGGATTTCATTGATTTGTTCTTCATCAAGTCCACCGGTTGCTTCTTTACGATATCTTGCAATAAACGGAATCGTATTGCCTTCATTAAGTAAATCTAGAACGCTTTTTACTTGTTTATCTCCAATACCTAATTGCTTTTTAATTTCCTTTATGATTTGTTCATTCATACAATATTTCTCCTTTATATAGCACAAAAGGGCTAAGCCCTTTTATATATTTCCTAGTTCTTGTACAATATCATCAATATCAGTTTCTACTCTAAAGAACTCATCTGTTGATGCCGGTTGCATATCATAAATAAGTAGCATATCATCTGCCGAAGTATTTAAGTTTAAATGAGTAAGGTTAGCATTTTCTAGTAATTCTACATTCCAAGGGTCATCTAAATTTATGAATATCAAAGGTAGGTTTTCGATATCTTCAAGACCTTCTATGGTTTCTTGAATCTCTTCATTTATATTTTTTGAACTATAAAAATAAAAATAGAAAACATTATATTGATTTAAAATCACTCTAAAATCATCAAATTGTGATTTACCTATAAAGTAATCTAAATCGCCATATGTTGTATTATCAATTCTTTGAGTCATTGCGACTAGCTCTTCTGTCTCAAAGTGTAGGTAATCTTCGTATGGATTTTTTTCATTACCATTCATATATGAATTGATAATAATAACGATTGCTGCAACTACAAGTCCAATTGCTATAACTGATACCCCAACTCTGAAAAACATTATCTCATTTTTAGTTAATTCTCGTTTTTGATTCTTTTTATTTGTACCAGTGTTTTTTACTTGTTTTGATTTTTGACCTTTATTTGCGTTTTTTGTTTGTTTTTTCGCCATGTCTTTTCACATCCTATCATAAAAAATTATACCTAAACTTTAACAAAAATACAACTATATGGATAAATATGTAAATATATATAATAAGCTTATCAAAAATTAGTCATTATTCTCTAGCAAACAGTAACACATCGCTTGATGGTCGGTGTGTGTGATTGATAAATGAACTTTAACCTTTTGATCAAAATGGTGTGAAACAACATACGGTTTTCCATTGTCATCATTTAGAATTGAAAACTCTATATATCTGGCTTTCCCATCACCTTTTGAGACTGCTTTAAAAATTGCTTCTTTTGCTGCAAACCTACCGCCTAAGAAAGAAAGTTTTTTGTCATTATTTTTAATATTGTCAAATAATTTTCGTTCTTCTAAACTTAATACACGTTCAATAAATCTTTCATTCATCATTAATTTTATTTTATCTAAATCAACTAAATCAATACCTATACCTAATATCATTTCAATTGCCTGCTTTCTCTAATATGTTCAGCAAGTTTCTTTATTTTAGCTAATCTGTGATTCAGTCCCGACTTACTAAGCGGCTCATCATATTTATCTTCATAATATTCACTAAGTTCTCTTAAAGAAATATCAGGATAGTTTTTTCTTAACTCCATAATATTTAATAGTCTTTGATCTATATCTTTGATTTGCATATATTTTTCAATCAATTTAATGTCTTTAATTTGTTGATTAGATGCAACTATTGTTTTCTTTTCATTAGCAATCTCACAATTCATCACACGATTAATAGAATTATTAAAATCTCTTTTGATTCTAATATCCTCAAATTTAAACACACTATTTTGGGCTCCAACTATTTGTAAGAAATCACTAATCCCTTCAGCATCTTTTAAATAAGCGATATATCCATTTCTTCTTTTAGTCACTCGTGCATTTAATTCAAAATGATTTAACAATTGTTGAATAAAAATAATATGATCTGCATGACTAGAATAAAGTTCTAAATGATATTCAGCAGTCCTTGGATGATTAACTGATCCACTAGCTAAAAAAGCAGCTCTTAAATATGCTTTTTTTGCGTCTGGCGATTGTGTTAATAACTCTTGTGACTCTATCGCGTTTTCTAAAAGATTATGCTCACTTACAATATCTTCTACTTTTGATTGAACCCTAATGATGACGGTTTGTTTTTGTTTTAACTTAGTTTGTTTTTGTGTCATTAAACTGGTTTCGGCTTGATAAAGCGTTCTTACCAACTGTAAAAACCGTTTTGCAACGGTTGGATTATTTGTTTTGAAATCTAACATCTTATGTTTGTTTTCAATATGAAATTCTGTATGAAGATTCAAGAAAGCAGAAAACTCTGCTAGCTGTTCTTCTAATCCGATAGGAACTGATACCAGTTCTTCTTTTACAGTTTTTGCAAAGCTCATATTACTTCCAAGTTTCTAAATATCTTAACAAGTTTTGTGCAGCAATTGCACCATCTGCTGCTGCAGTAACAACTTGTCTAATTTGTTTGACAATGACATCACCAGCCGCATATACACCTTCTACTTTAGTTTGCATCTTATCATCTACTTCAATATATCCATATGCGTTTGTTATGCCTAAATCTTTAACCATATCAGTTACAGGTGTAAGTCCAACATATTCAAATACACCATCAGCGGTAACCGTTTCTTCTTTACCGTCTTCAGATTTAATTACAACACCTGTTAATCCCTTATCATCTTTTAAGAATTTAGATACAACTGTTGAATACTTAATATCAACATTTTTCATTGATTTTAAAATATCTTGAGCTTTTTTATCTGCTGTTAAATCACTCAAATTTTGTACAACTGTAACATGTGTTGCTAGTGTTGCTAAATAACTTGCTTCTTCAACAGCACTATTTCCTCCACCAATAACTACGACTTTACGTCCTTTATAAAGTGGTCCATCACAAATTGCACACCAACTAATACCATTCATTGCCAGTTCATCTTCATTTTCTACACCTAATCTTCTAGGTACATTTCCTGTAGCAACAATCACTGCTTTAGCTTCATATGTTTGACCAGGGGTAATCACTTTCTTAACGTTTCCATCTAATTCAACTTTAGTGACTTCATCATATAATACTTCTATATCTAAATCATACGCATGATCAATCATCATCGTAGCTAATTCATATCCTGCAACTTTCTTAGCTCCTGTATAATTCTCGATCTCGTTATACTTTGATAATTGACCTCCTGGTGTATCTTTTTCAAACATTGCAACTTTTAAATTGGCTCTCTTAGCATAGATAGCAGCAGTTATCCCTGCTGGTCCTGCACCAATAATTAAAACATCATATAACATAATTTTTTGTCTCCTTTATATTTCTTTTTAAATTATATCTTCTAAATTTTCTAAATCATCAATAACGTATTCCGGTTGTTCAAACAACATTTCTTTTAATCTTAAAGAATAAGTGACTGCACAACTTTCAATACCTGCTTTTTTTGCTGCTATAATATCATTTTCATGATCACCGATATAAATCGCATCTTCTTTTTTCGTTTGAAATAATTTTAATGCGTTTAATATAGGTTCTGGATTGGGTTTATGCTCAATAGCATCTTCATAACCAATAATTCCATCAATATCATCAAACAAATCGGTAAGTTTTAAATGGTAACTAGCAACTTCTCTCATCTTTGATGTAACGATACCAATCTTACAACCTTGTCTTTTTAAATATTGAATCGTTTTCTTTGCGTTTGGATATGCATAAAGTCCAGATTCAATCATTTCATGTGAAACACTTCTATAATATGCAATCATCTCATCAAGCATGTCTTGATCATCTGTATAAAATCCAAATGTTTGCCATAACGTTTGGCCTAAGAAATTTGATAACTCAGAATCTTTTAACTCAACACTGGGTAAATATTTTTCAAACGTCTTTTTGAAGGCATCTAATATAATTGTTGGTGTCTGTATTAATGTGCCGTCTAAATCAAATAGTATCGTCTTCATGATCACTAAACGTTTCTATATAATATTTTTGATCTTTAATAAACACTCTTTTTAAAATCAATAGCGCAATACCACCACCAACAAATAATACAAGTGATAAAACGATGTTTGCTTTTAATCCGAAGATGTAGAGTGGATCTTGTCTTAATGGTTCAATGATTAAACCTCTTCCTAATCCATACCATATCAAATATAATGCGATCATATCGCCTACTTTAAACAGTTTCATCCTTCTAGTGATTAAAAGTCCAACCAATCCTAAAAAGTTCCATAAACCTTCATAAAAGAACGTTGGATGATAGGTTATACCGTTAACGGGGTTTGTCATGTTAGATTCGATAAAATTAGGTAATAAGGTAAGTATAAATTGACTTTGAATAGCAGGACCATGTGCTTCACCATTCATGAAATTTCCCCATCTACCGATAATTTGACCAACTAAAAACCCTACAGCTAAAATATCTGCTAAAACCCACACATCTATTTTCTTTTTCTTCGTAAAGAAAATAATAAATACAAGTGTAACAATAACTGCGCCATGAATAGCCAATCCACCTTCTGTAATATTAATTACATCAATAAAATTATTGTAATTAGGGGTTGGATCAAAGATAACATAGTATAATCTTGCGCCAATAATAGCTAGTGGAACAGCATATAATAATCCATCAAATAAAATGTCAGTATTCCATCCTACTTTTTTAAACTCAAAATAAGCAAGCGTTCCTGCAATGACGATACCTGTTAGAATAAAAGTTGCATACCATGTGATTTGAGCAAATCCTAAATCAAGTGCAGTTCTATTGTTAAATTGTTGGATACTGGTATCCATAGGTGAACCATCTAGAGTACTTACTGCAATGATGATAAGTAATATAAATGCAGCCAGTAAACCGCCATATAAATAAAATGTATTTTTGTGTTTATTAAAAAAATCAGTCATCGTTTTCGTCCTTTCTTTGTCCTCGTGCTCTTTTCGATACAGCATCAGTTAAATCTTTTGCTGCATTATATCCTAAATATTTTAGTTTTTGGTTCATTGCAGCACTTTCAACTAATGTCGCAACGTTTCTTCCTGGTAAAACAGGAATGGTGATTTTAGCAATCTCTGTATTAAAATATTTAACCATTTGTGTCTCTATACCTAAACGGTCATATTGTTTACCTTTTTTCCAATGTTCTAATTCTACGACGAGTCGTATTTTTTTGTTTTCTCTGTATGCACCCGCACCAAACATAGAAACAACATCAACAATACCGATACCTCGTACTTCAATATATTTTTCTAGTATTTTTGGTGCACTACCAATTAAAACACCATGTGCTGCTTCAAATATATCAACGCGGTCATCACTTACTAAAATATGGCCTCTTTTAATCAGTTCAAGTGCAGTCTCGCTTTTACCTATACCCGATTTACCTGTAATAAGTGTTCCCATTCCATGGATATCAAGCAATACTCCGTGAACACTAATTCTTGGAGCTAATTTTGCATGAAGATACGCATATAAAGATGAGCTTAAAGCAGTCGTTCTATTATCAGATTTTATAATAGCTACTTGATATTTATCACCTAATTCAATAAACATATCTTCAATATCAACATTCACAGAAAAAATAATTGCTGGAGGTTTTTGCATCATAATATCTTCGATTCTTGACCTTTTCACATCAACAGGAAGCAAGTTCATAAAATGATCTTCTTTTGATCCTATCAAAATGAGTCTTTCTCTTTCGAAAAAATCTAGAAATCCAGCAAGTTCAACACCTGGCCTTGATAACATCTCTACAGTGATTTCATTTTCGAGTCCTTTTTTACCAGCTATAATTTTTAAATCTAAATCTTTAATTAAGTGTTTAACTTTTAATTTCATGAATTATTTACCCTCCAAAAATGTTATTTTTTTAGTGTATAACCATCTTCTGATATATGTTGATAATATAAATCTTAATATAGAAAATCCAAAAGCAAATATAATTAAATGTTCAACACCAATGAAATGGAATCCTTGAACCAAAACTTGATCAATGAATAATAAAATCATAATTTGTACAAGCACTGATAATAATCCCATAGATAAAATCATGATACGCATAAAATATTTGAACATAAGGATTTTAACAAAATTTTCAATAAGTGTTAATAAGATGATTGCTAAAACATAACCGATCAATTCGATCTCTATTAACGGTTGATTGATACCAACAGCTAATCCGATGACAACCGCACTTATCAAAAAATTGATAACAACCGAAAAAACCATATGGACAATATAGTTTCTATGAAGTAAAAATCCAAAGCTAATTGCGGTATTTTTACCACTTTTATTCTTCTTTAATTGTTCAATGAGTTTCTTGATTTCTTCTTCACTTGGTTTATTTGGATCTTTATCGTTCATAAGAAAACTCCTATCCTTGACTATTATAACAAATTAGTTTAGTTTTTGTCATTTTAAAACCTTTTTTAAATATTGACCTGTGTAACTCTCCTTGACTTTTGCGACTTCTTCAGGTGTTCCTTGTGCCACGATATAGCCACCAAGTTCTCCCCCTTCAGGTCCTAAATCGATAATGTGATCTGCATTTTTAATGACATCTAGATTATGTTCAATAACAACCATTGTTGCTTTTTCATCTACAATACGATGTAAAACTTTTAATAATCGATCGACATCATCTGTATGCAATCCTGTGGTTGGTTCATCTAATATATAAATAGATTTCTCTGTGATTCTTCTATAGAGTTCGCTTGCTAGTTTAACTCTTTGTGCTTCGCCACCAGAAAGCGTGGTTGCAGATTGACCTAATTGAATATATCCAAGACCAACATCATGAATTATTTTTAATTTATCATAGATTTTTGGATGATTTTCAAAAAATGATAAAGCCTCATCTATTGTCATCTCTAAAACATCTGCTATATGACTTCCACGATATTTGATTTGTAAGGTCTCATGATTATATCTAGCTCCACCACAAACTTCACAAGGTACATAAACATCTGGCAAGAAATGCATGGATATCTTTTTGACACCATCACCACCACATGCTTCACATCTTCCACCTTTAACATTAAATGAAAATCTAGATTTCGTATAACCTCTAGCTTTAGCTTCATTTGTTTTTGCATATAAGTCTCTAATGTCATCAAATACACCTGTATATGTTGCAGGATTTGATCTTGGGGTTCGACCTATCGGTGATTGTGAAATCTCTATGACTCGATCAATAAGTTGATGATCATTAATCGCTGTATGTTCACCTGGTTTATCTTTAGATTTATAATATTTTTGTTGAAGTCCTTTAAGCAACACTTCATTTACTAATGAAGATTTTCCACTTCCTGAAACTCCAGTAACAACCGTTAGTTTTCCTAATGGAAATGAAATGGTAATATCTTTTAGATTATTGGCTCTTGCGCCCATAATCATAATATCTTTACCCATGCCTTTTCTTCTTTTCTTTGGTACTTCTACAAATAATTCTCCTCTTAAATATTTACCTGTAATACTCTCTTTATGTTCCATAACTTCGCTTGGTGTTCCACAAGCAACAACTTTACCACCAGCTTTTCCAGCTTTAGGACCAATGTCAATTAAATAATCACTTGCTAACATGGTTTCATGGTCATGTTCAACAACGACTAAAGTATTTCCTAAATCACGCATTTTATGTAATGTATCGATAAGCTTTTGATTATCTCTTTGATGAAGACCTATAGACGGTTCATCTAATACATATAAAACGCCTGTAAGTTTAGATCCGATTTGAGTTGCAAGTCTAATTCTTTGTGCTTCTCCACCTGATAAAGTTCCAGCTTGCCTATGCAGCGTCAAATATCCTAATCCAACATCTTGTAAAAAGGTAAGACGATTGATAATCTCTTGAAGAGCAAGTCTTGCGATTTGTTTTTCTTCAACTCCTAATTCAAGTTGTGTTAAAAAAGTAATTTCATCATCAATGGACAATCTAGTGAACTCATCTATATTTTTTTTACCGACTTTTACAGATAAGGCACTTGGATTAAGTCTCGCCCCATAACATGTGTGACATTCAGATTCGACCATAAAATTTTCAATCCATGTTCTAATCCACTCACTAGTCGTTTCTCTATATCTTCTAGTTAAGTTTGTAATGACACCTTCATAATAATCATGTGCTTCATGTTTTCTACCTGATGAAGACTGCAATTTAAAATGAATTTTATCTGGAGATCCATATAAAACAATATCTAACTCTTCTCTTGTTAGATTAGATACTGGTTTACTTAAATCAATTTTATAAAACTTACATACTTCTTCTAACATTTGACTTGTTAGATTTTCATCATCATTGTTTTTAAAAGGAACAATACCGCCGTCAAGTAAAGCTTTTTCTGGATTTAAAATTAAATCCTCAGTGATTTCTAAACGATATCCTAATCCATTACATGCAGGACATGCACCAATAGGAACATTAAATGAAAATAACCTTGGTTCTAAATCAGGAATAGAAAAATCAGAATCTTCACAACTATAATTTTGGCTAAATGAGACGATTGCATCATCATCAATAACAACTTTAGCCTTACCATTAGCTAACCTAGCAGCAAGCTCTAAAGCGTCATACAGTCTAGAACGAATACCTTCTTTAATGATTAATCGATCAACGATTAAATAAAAATCATGATTTTTATTTTTATCTAAATCTGGCATTTCTTCTAATAAATGTTGTTCATGATCAATATATGCTCTTGTAAATCCTTCTTTCAAATATTGCTCAGCAACTTTTTTTAAACTCCCCTTTTGTCTTTCAATGATTGGAGACATAACCATAATTTTACTACCTTGTTTAAATTTTAAAACGCGCTGTGTCATTTCTTCAATCGTCTGTTTGGTAAGAGGTTCATCTGAATTTGGACAATATGGAGTCCCAATTCTAGCATATAAAAGTCTTAAATAATCATAAATTTCTGTAACAGTTCCAACTGTTGAACGAGGATTATTAGATGTTGTTTTTTGATCGATACTAATTGATGGTGATAATCCGTCTATACGATCAACATCTGGTTTTTCAAAGTTGCCTAGAAATTGTCTCGCATAAGCAGATAAACTTTCCATATATCTTCTTTGACCTTCTTGATAAAGTGTATCAAAAGCTAAAGAAGATTTCCCACTGCCTGAAATACCTGTCATAACAATTAATTTATTTTTAGGGATATCAATATCTATATTTTGTAAATTGTTTTCTCTTGCGCCAAATACTCTTATTTTATCATCCATTAATTTTCACCTTGAAGTCTTCTTCTCTCATGACTTCTACACCTAGTTGATTTGCTTTAGTAAGTTTTGATCCTGCATCACTACCCGCAAGAACATAATCTGTTTTTTTGCTTACTGATGAACTTACTTTTCCACCAAGTTTTTCTATAATTGCTTGTGCTTCATCTCTTGTATAATTTTCTAATTTACCAGTAAGTACAATTGTTTTACCATTGAATTCATGATCAATCACTTCATCTTTGTGAAATGTCATATTAAGACCGTGATTTTTGAGTTGGTTAATCAATGTTTGGTTTTCAGGCTTACTAAAATATGAAATAATTGAAGTTGCAATCATTTCACCTATTTCATTGATTTCTAATAAATCATCAAACTTAGCTTCCATTAACTCATCGATGGTTGTATATCTGTTAACTAAGACTTTAGCAACTTTTGCGCCAACATGTTTAATCCCTAAACCAAAAATAAGTTTATCAAATGTTTGAGTTTTACTGTTTTCAATTGCTTGTAGTAGTTTCTCTACTTTTTTATCCGCGAAACCTGGTAATCCTTTAAGTTCATTTGCATATTTATGAAGGTTGTATATATCAGATATTGTGTTTAAGAAACCTAAATCATGAAGAGTTTCTATAACTTTTTCGCCTAATGTATCAATATCCATAGCAACCCTAGAAGAAAAATGGATAAGTTGATTGATATGTTTGCCTGGACAAAAATCATTTGTACAGTAATGATCTGCTTCACCTGGATTTCTTTCTAAAGCTGACTTACAGACGGGGCATTTTTTAATCATTTCAAAAGCTTTTTGACCTTTTCGTTGTGATAAATCTACTTCAATAACTTCAGGAATAATTTCACCCGCTTTATGAACTCTAACCATATCGCCAATACGTATATCTTTCGTTTTTATGTAATCTTCATTATGAAGTGTTGCTCTTGAGACAGTTGATCCAGACAAAGTTACTGGTTCTAATTCAGCTACTGGAGTAACAACACCGGTTCTTCCTATTTGAAATGTAATTTCTTTTAGTAAAGTGATTGCACTTTCAGCTTCAAATTTATACGCTGTCGCCCATTTTGGGTGTTTAGCTGTATATCCTATGTTTTCGTGCAAATCAAAATCATTGATCTTAATGACCACACCATCAGTTTCATAGTTTAATGTTTTCCTTTGCTCATCATAAACATGAATATGGTTAATAAGATCATCTATATGTTGAGATATTTTATAGTTAGGATTGATCTTCAATCCTAACGCATTGAGAAATTCTAATGCTTCTTTTTGAGTATGTACATACTCACTTGCATTAACAATTTGATATAGAAAAATATCTAAGTTTCGTTTAGCAGCTACTTTAGAATCTAATTGTCTTATTGTACCTGCAGCAGCGTTTCTTGGGTTCGCAAACAAAGGTAAGTTTTGTTCTAATCTTTGTTCATTGAGTTTGTTAAAACTTTTATGAGGCATAAAAATTTCGCCACGTACTTCAATGCTAATATCTTTTTTTAGCCTAAGCGGTAAACTTTTTATGGTCTTAACGTTTTCTGTGATATCTTCTCCAATTTGTCCGTTTCCTCTTGTTGCAGCACGAACAAACACCCCATTCTCATAGACAATACTAACTGCTAACCCATCTATTTTAAGCTCTGATACATATTCATAATGTGGTGTTACTTTCTTAATTCTATCGTCAAACGCTCGAAGTTCCTCTTCATTAAAAACATTTGATAAACTCATCATAGGTACCAAATGTGTAACTTTTTTAAAGCTATCTAAAACGACTCCACCAACTTTATCAGTTGGAGAGTCTTCTTGTTTGTATTGTGGATACATTTCTTCAAGTTTTGTTAGTTCTCTAAGATATTGATCAAACTGGTAATCTGTCAGTGTTGGTTGATCAAGTGTATGATAATCATAATTTGCTTGATTGATAAGTTTTGTTAGTTCTATTATTTTTTGTTTTATATCCATAATGAAATCACCCATCATTATTATAACATTATTTTGTCTATAATAATTGTGTTATGGGTTTTAAAAAGTAAGCTTTCTAGAAGATATAATCTTCTAAACTACTGATGTGTGATTCCTAGATATCATTATTGTGTTTATAAACCTTGCTTTTTAGTCCAGATTCTCTTATAAATAAACTTGGTTTTTGTCTTTGAAAATAATCATTATATTTAATATGTGTATAGATTAGATGTTCTTTGGCTCTTGTGATTGCAACAAACATTAATCTTCTCTCTTCTTCTAAAAATAAATGTTGATCAGTTTTATGCGATGGAAACATATTAGCTTCTAATCCTAATATGATTACAGCATCAAATTCTAATCCTTTAGCTTGATGAACTGATATCACAGAAACAGATTGTTCATAGAGTTTAACTTGGTCTTGATAGTAGTAAACTTCATGTCGCTTAAATGTATCAACAAGATGATATGCTCGATGATGTTGCCTATATAAGATAGCAATGTTGTGTGCTTTTATGCCTTGTTTGATCCACATACTTATTTGGTTCATAATGAAGTTTGCTTCTTCATCATAATCCATAAAAAGATAACTAAGAATATGTTTGGTTTGTTTATTATAGGATACAAGTTCTTTTTTATATTTTCTGTAATTTCTCTTAATAAGGCGATTTGCATGACTAACAATCGTTTCATTGGATCTGTAGTTAATCGTTAGTGTTTTTATATTCGCATCAAAGTCTTTGATATATTTGTGAATGATGGATGGATTCGCCCCTCTAAACTGATAGATACTTTGGTCTGGATCTCCGACACATAAACAATGGGTTTGTTTTTGTATGAGTTGCTTTAATATTTGATATTGAAGTTCATTAGTATCTTGAAACTCATCTACAAATATATACTTGAAATGAAATGTTTTATATAATTTAATATATGTCAAAAAATCAATGAGTAAATCATCAAAATCCTTATACTGATAAATCAGTAAATAATTTTGATATAGATCATATTTCTTAGGTTTTTGCTTACGATATAAGCTGTTTTTATAAACAGAAATTTCTAACAAGTCTTTTTTCGTAAACTCAGTTGTTAATGTCTCTTCAAAGATTTTATATGTGTAATTACAATGCTTTTTGAGCTCTTGATAACAAAATTGGTGAAAAGTATGAATACGCATATCATCTCGACCAATTCTTTTTTTCATTTCATTTGCTGCTTTGTTCGTAAATGTTAATGCTAATATATCATCTGTTTGTACATCTTTAGATAAAAGATATTTAATCTTTTCAATAACAACTCTTGTTTTTCCACTACCCGCTCCAGCTAGCAAAAAAAGAAAGCGTTCATCTGAGTAAACAACTTTCTTTTGCATTTCATTTAACTTCATACCATCACCTCATATGATAGTATGCTTATTTATTGGTTATTGCTTTTTTATTTTTCTAATCGATGGATGGCTTTCAAGTAATTGTTTAATCCCGTGTGGCATAGCGAATGCTATGGTAGCAATCTCTTTATCAACAGATACAACAACACCTTTGCCGAAGACTTGATGATCGACATGATCTCCTGTTTTTAATAAATGATCTTGACGGTCATAACGAACCTTTGGTGTTTCTTCAATGACATCTGACCTTGATTCTTTAATAAATCTAGAAGGATAACCTATCTTCATTTGTCCATAAACCATACGTTTTTCAGCATGCGTCATATATAAACGTTCTTTTGCTCTTGTGATACCAACATAGGCAACACGTCTTTCTTCTTCAAGTTCATAAGTACTCATGAGTGCTCTGTCTCCAGGAAAAATACCTTCCTCTAAGACAACCATGAAAACTGCTTTGAATTCTAATCCTTTAACTTGATGATATGTCGCTAGTTTAACGTGATCTTCTTCTGTGACATCTTGATCTAAATCAGAATAAAGTGCAATTTGATCGAGTTGCTGATTTAACTTTTCATAAAAAGAACCTTCGTAATATATATCTCCTCTTGTAAATACAGATTGAAGTTCTTTTAAATTATCGATACGATCATCAGCTTGTTCTGAGTTTTCTGCTTTTAGCATAGCGGTATATTCTGTTTTACTCATCAGTACTGGCATTAATTCATATAGGTCTTCCATCTCATCAAAAGATTCTTTTAAATCAAAAATCATTTGTTTAAATTCTAATAATGCAGATTTTGCTTGTGGTCTAAGTTCGACATAATCAATGGCTTCAAACATCGATACACCTAATTGTCTTGCTTTAGCTTCTAAGAGTTGAACACTTTTTAATCCAATTGCTCTTTTAGGCACATTAACAATTCTTTTAAAATAAAAATCCTGTGTGTAATCATTGATCACGCGTATATAAGCTAGTGCGTCCTTAATCTCTTTTCGTTCATAAAATGAGATACCGCCATAGATGATATAGGGGATACCTTCTTTAATCATAGCATCCTCGAAAAGTCTTGACAAAGCGTTATTCCTATATAGTATAGCAATATCATCATAAACAAAGCCTTTCGAAATCAATTTATTAATTTCGTTAATGACATAAAAGGTTTCTTGATAGTCAGATTGCGCTGTATGATATGTAATCGGAATGCCAATACCTAAATCACTTTCTAAATTTTTAGCGCTTGGACGATTAAAATTTTTAGATATTAATTTATTTGCGGCTTTTAAAATTAGATTTGTTGATCTATAATTTTTATCTAAAATAATTTCTTTTGCGTTAAAGTCTTTTAGAAAATATTCGCTGTTGTTATAATTTGCGCCTCTAAATCCATAAATAGATTGATCCGGATCTCCAACGACAAACATATTTTTATGTGCTTCTCCTAAAACTTTCAAAATCTTATATTGAATAACATCGGTATCTTGGAACTCATCAACTAGTACATGATCAAATCCTGTTTGATACTTTAACTTTATATGTGGATAATCAGTTAATAGCTCTAATGTATAAATGAGAAGATCATCAAAATCTAGAAGTTGGTTTTCTATTAAATAGGTTTGATACCCTTTATATATTTTCTCTTCTTCTGATCTTTCAAAGGTTTCCATTCGATTTGATTTAAACAATGAAATTAAATTTTTTAATGCTTTAATAGAAAACATTTTTGTATCTAGTCCTAAATTTTTAATGACATCACTAATAATTTTTTTTCCATCATCTTCATCAATAATGGTAAATGTTTGTTTATATCCATATGGTAGTTCTTGAATATGTTTTCTTAAAATTTGTAATCCAAAAGCATGAAATGTGTATAACCAAACATCCATGGCATGTGGTCCTGTCATTTCAATAACTCTTTGTTTCATTTCTCTTGCTGCTTTATTTGTAAATGTAACAGCTAATATTTTCTTAGGCTCAACACCTTGCATAATTAAATATGCGATTTTAGCTGTTAATGTTCTAGTTTTTCCCGTTCCCGCACCTGCGACAACAAAAAGCGGTCCATTTGGATGAATAACCGCTTGTAATTGTGATTCATTTAATGTTGCTAGCCAATTCATGGCTCACCAACTTTCTATTTATAGCTACTCTTAAGAGGCACAATCTCATTAAACACTAATTGTTCTTTTTTCGAATCATCATCAACATTGAAGTAGCCGTTTCTAATAAATTGATATTTATCTTGTGGATTGGTATTTGCTAAAGCATGTTCAACAAATCCATTTTTCACATGCCAAGAATGATCATTAAATCTTTCAAGTAACGTTAGTGTTTTATCATCTTTAATTAAAGGTTCGAAAAAATTAAAAGTTGCTGGAATTGCTTGTGATGCTTCTACAAAATGAATGGTTCCATTTGGTTTTCTTTCATCAAAACCACTACCAGATTTCGTTTCTTTATCATAAGTGACTAAAACTTCAGAAATTTCACCGTTTTCATCATATTTAACTTCATTCGCTTTGATAAAATATGCGTGAAACAATCTGACTTCTATGCCTAATGCTAATCTTTTATATTTTTTGTTAGGTTTTTCTAAAACAAAATCTTCTCTTTCAATGTATAAATGTTTAGAAAAAGGTATCTTTCTACTGCCATATGTTTCATGATCCGGATGATAACTTGCTTCTAAATATTCAATCTCATCTTCTGGATAATTTGTTATCGTAACTTTTAAAGGATCGATGACTGCCATCGCTCTATAAGCAACATCTTGTAAGTCATCTCTAACTGCAGCCTCTAACATATCTGTAGAAACTGTTGAATTCACTTTAGATAATCCCGTTGATAAGATGAAATTTCTAATTGCACGAGGCGTATATCCTCTTCTTCTCATGCCAGCAAGTGTTGGCATTCTAGGATCATCCCATCCGAGCACTTTACCATCTTCAACGATCGCTCTTAAAAATCTTTTACTTAAAACTGCATTTTCGATGTTTAATCTTCCAAATTCTATTTGCCTTGGTATTTTTGGCATCTCAGTTTCACGTACAACCCAGTCATATAAAGGACGATGATCTTCAAATTCTAAAGAACATAAAGAATGGGTAATACCTTCGATAGCATCTTCTAAAGGATGGGCATAATCATACATTGGATAAATACACCATTTATCCTTTGTGTTATGATGATGAGCAAAACTAATACGATAAATAACAGGATCTCTCATATTCATGTTAGGGCTAGACATGTCTATTTTTGCTCTTAAGACACATTCGCCTTCTTTGAATTTTCCTGCTTTCATATCTTTAAATAATTGTAGATTTTCTTCAACACTCCTATTGCGATAAGGTGATTCAATACCTGGTGTATTGACATCTCCTCTTGTTTGAGCAATCATTTCTGCTGTTTGTTGGTCAACATATGCGAGCCCTTTTTTTATTAATATTATAGCTCTTTCATACATTTCATCAAAGTAGTCAGATGCAAATAGAATTTGCTTAGGTTCATATCCTAACCATCTAATATCTTTAATAATTGCTTGTACATAACTTTCATCTTCTTTAACCGGATTTGTGTCATCAAATCTCAAGTTCGTGTAACCACCATATGCAATAGCACTTTCAAAGTCTGTAACTATTGCTCTAGCATGTCCAATGTGCAAATGTCCATTAGGTTCTGGTGGAAATCGAGTAATGATTTCATCATGCTTTTTATTTTGTAAATCTGTTTCAATAATGGTTTTAATAAAGTTTGAATGATTTTCCATTTTTAACTCACCTCAAGTCCTCTTCATTATATGATAAAAACATGTAAACCTCAAGTTAATTATCTCATTTACAAGTTCATTTTTTTCTAGATTTAGTCGCAAAATAACAAGGTATATTCAATTCATGTAATTTGCCTTCTCCATTTGTATCTTCATAAATATCTAATAATTCAAATCCAGCTTTTAATTGTGCACCAATTTGATCTTCAAGTGTATGGGAAAACTGCATGCCACTGTCTGTTTTCATTAAATATTCATACTGATCGTCATGTATAAGTGGATCAAAAGGAAAATGATCAACAATTTTGAAATCTCTTTCTTCATCAATGATAAAGTTAAGACCATTATCCAAACCTGATAAGAGATATCCACCTTTTTTTAATACACGCGAACATTCTTTAAACACATGAAAAACATCTTTAATATAACAGTTTGAAACAGGATGAAAAATCAAATCAAACGTTTCATCATCAAATGGGAATCTTTTAGTCATATCAGCTTTAACAATTTCAATTTCATATCCTTCTCTTTGACTAACTTTTTTTTCACTTTCAAGTTGCTCATCTGATATGTCCATGACAGTACATTTTGCTTTTAAAGCTGAAAATATAGGCATTTGTTGTCCACCACCACTTGCTAAACCTAATATTTTAGTATTTTCAAATGGTAAGAACCAATCTTTAGGTACAGGTTTTGTTGGTGTTAAAACAACTTCCCACTGACCGTCTTTAGCCTTTTGATAAGTCTCGTGATCAACTGGAATTCCCCATAACCATCCCTCTTTGACCCACTTGTTAATTGTTTTAGCATTTATAGTAACGAAATCTTTTTTCATATTATTCACCTCTACTTATTTTATCATGATTTAATAAATAAAAAAAAGCTCAATTGAAATAATCAATTAAGCTTTACTCTTCTTAAAAAATTTTATGGAAGAAGTCCTAAAATATCATCTAATGAATACTCACTGTTTTCAAACTCATCTAGTAAAGCATCGTAAACTTCTTGTTGTTCTTCATCATCTAAACCTTCAAATGTATTTAAAAAGTCTTCTAATGCTTGTTCTGGGTCTCCTTCAGGGTCAGTTAAGCTGTTTAATACATCATCGATTGCATCACTAACTTCTGGTGGTATATTTGGATTATTACTCACATTATCTAAAACATCTTGAACTGCATCTTGTATATCTTGTAATGGAATAGAATCACTAAGTGAGACATACATACGTAGTTTACTATTAACTACAATTACACTTTCTATAGACATACCTGCTTGATTCATTTGTTGATCAAAATCTTTAATAATAATTTGTCCATCAACAATTAAATCTGTATCACCTAACATCGTTAATATATTTGCAATATGTTCATTTGTTAAAGTCACTTCACCAGCACTAAGTTCATTTAAGTCAATGACTAGATCACTTCCGGATATTGATGGTGCTGCATCAATTTTAATAATTGTAGAAAATGATTTTGATGGATCAGCAATCTCGAAAATTTGAAGTGGAATATTCACTTTAAACTCTTCTTGATCCATAGTGATATATGGCACATACGCATTCATTTGATAATCTTCAAATAAAACTACTTCTTGTATAATACCCGGAGACACTTGTTGTTCTCTTAACATATACTCTAAAACTCTATTTAATGAGAGTTGGTTAAACTCTACAAAAGGATTTGATGTCGATGTAAGTGTTGATAGAATCAATGATGTTGCTTTCGCTTCTAGCATTGACTGCAAGTCAGCTTCGTTATTCAGTCTTAAATTGTTGTCTAATTCAAATCTAGGTGAACTATCTTTTGTTTTTCCTAATGCTAAACTTGCATCAAAACTACCTTCAGTAAATCCAATGTTTAATAATTGATTTTCGTCAACAAACGCCATTAAAGAATTGATAAGTGCTGCTTGTTGCGGATCATCTTTAAATTGTGCATCAACAAGATTTTGAACTTCGAGTCTAATTTCTCTTTTCTTAGGATCAAATGTTGCCATGCCATCTAACTGATCATTAATCATTTCTTCTAAATCATTACCTGTGATTTGAGAAACAGCCCAATCAGCAGCTCCAAAAGCCCATGCTAATGGCAAGTTCCCTATCGTTAATTTATCTAATGTAAGTACAATTTCTTCTGTGTTAGCTTCTAACTCAAATGTAATTAATAATCTTGTTTTAAATGTAAATGATGAAACAAATACATGCAAACCGGATTCAATTTCAACTTTATCATCAATAAATCTAACCCAACTTCCTTGATAACCAAACATTTCTTCTTTAACTACATAATATCTTTGATCGTTTGTAGCATTTTCATCTAGATAAGATGCATTCATTGTTGTAAATTGTTCTTTTAATAACAAGTTTGCTTCTTTTTGCGCAATGCCTAGCGTTATCTCTGATTCTTCATCATTATCTGCTAAAAAAGTATCAATCTCTTCTGTAATCATATCTGCTAGTAATACCGTGTTACCTTCGGATGTGAAATCTTCAACAGGAATATCTACACTCTTATACAATACCGCAAGTGTAATCAAAGGAATTGCCACTAATGACAATATCGGTAAAACTAATACTTTAAATAAAAACTTCATTGTATCACCTCTTTATTTGAATATATATTATTATATTTGTCCTAAAATTACAATATGAACGCTTTGAAATTCCAAGTATTTCTCTATGTTGAGGTCAATATACATTTATATTCACATTATACCACCTTTTATTTTTATAAAGAATATGATATAGTTATTTTAGAATTTATCGATAGAGGTGCTAAAAATGAAGAAATGTGTTGTATTTTATTCGAAAACGGGTAATACTTTATCTGTTGCAGAAAAGTTTAAAGATTTTGACTTACTAGAAATTAAAGCTGAATCAGATGATCCAAATATTGAACATCCAAACCTTACTCAGATTCCTAATTTTTCAGATTATGATCATGTTGTTTTTGCGACTCCAGTTCATGGTTTTCAAATCTCAAAAGTGATGCGTGCTTATCTAAATCAAGTTTTAGATTATCATGATAAAGTTATTGATTTATTTATTACTCACTTTTTCCCTTTTGCTTGGATGGGTGGTAACGGTTCTCTAAGACAAATGAAAATGCTAATTGAATCTAAAGGTGGATCTGTAAGATATAGAACTTCAATAAACTGGAAGAGTAAAAAAAGAGAATCTGTTATTGAAAAGATGGTAGTTGATTACAGTGCGTAAAAAATATAAAATATTGACTATCTTATCAATCATACTTATTTTTATCATTATAGCTATAGTGATCGTAGTCAATCAAATGAACAAAGGCCTTGAAAAGCTTAATGCTCAAGAGATTCCAGTAATCGATTTAACATCTGTTGAAGATGGCACTTATTTAGGGTATTATAGTATTCCGCTTATTTCAGTAGAGGTTGAAGTTACCGTAATTAATCATCAAATTACTGAAATTGTTATTTTAGAGCATAAAAACGGTCAAGGAAAAGATGGTGAGTCAATTATCGATGATGTGATCAATCATCAAAGTATCGATATAGACTTTATCAGTGGTTCAACTTATAGTTCCAAAGCAATATTGCTTGCTGTTGGAGATGCATTATCTTAATTAACAAAAAAGCAACCTACATCTAACATGAGATGATAAGGTTGCTTTTTTATTATTCATTTAAGCTAATTTTTAATTATGATTTGTCAATCATCTCAAAGGGGATTGTTGATAATCCGCTTAATAAATAATTAGGATGTGCACCTTCTTTTAAAAATTGGAAATACGCTGCAGCACCAATCATTGCAGCATTATCTGTACAATACTCTATAGAAGGAATTAAGATTTCTATATTCTTTATTTCATCTTTAATTCTAGATCTTAGTCCTTTATTTGCTGCTACACCACCAGCAATGATGATTTGTTTCACATCATACATTTGACTGGCGTGTTTTGTCTTATCAACTAATACATCTAACACACTTTCTTGAAATGATTTACACATATCATTGACACGAATGCTTTCGCCTCTTTGTTCTGAATTATGAACCAAATTAATCACGGCACTCTTTAACCCAGAAAAACTAAAATTAAATCCTTCTTTATCTAAATAAGCACGCGGTAAATTATAGGTCTCTTTTCCTTCAAGTGATAGCTTATCAATGATTGGTCCTCCAGGATATGATAAACCGAGAGTTCTTGCTACTTTATCATATGCTTCACCCACTGCATCATCTAATGTAGTTCCTAACATTTTAATATCCATATGATCTTTTATGTATAAGAGTTCTGTATGTCCGCCACTTACTAAAAGTGCAAGTGCAGGAAACTTCATCTCATGTTCTATATTTGCTGCATAAATATGACCAATCAAATGGTTAACACCAATGATCTTTTTTTGATGTGCAAAAGCAAATGCTGTAGCTGCATTAATACCTACAAGTAAACTTCCAATTAATCCTGGGCCTTGTGTCACTGCAACTAAATCAATTTCATCTATCGATAGTTTAGAATCTGTTATCGCTTGATCAAACACTCTAGTCATATGAACAATATGGTTACGTGATGCGATTTCAGGAACAACACCACCAAAAACTTTATGTATGTCTATTTGAGATAAAACAATATGACTTAACACTTCTTTACCATCTTTGACAACAGCTACACTTGTTTCATCACAACTACTTTCTACTGCTAATATATTCATGCATTCACCTCTTTTACAAGTACATATCCATCTTCATTTTCATAATATTTTTTACGAGTATGAGAAATTTTAAATCCTAATTTTTCATAAACATGTTGAGCTTTTTTATTGCTCTTTCTTACTTCTAACATAATGGTTGATACTTTTAATTTTTCTAACTCATTTATACAATATGCTAATAATTCTGTACCTAATCCATCATTTTGATAATTAGGGTCAATTAAAAAATTCATCATTTCAGCTTGTTCATCAAAGACTCTAAACCCTATATAACCGATGATTACTTTGTTCATTTCATATACATAGTAATGACTAAATACATTTTCTGTCAATTCTTGTAATAAAAATGATCTACCTAAAGAATGATTAAACACTTGATTTTCTAATTTAACAATATAGAATATGTCGTTTACTTCAGCTTTTCTGATCATGATTCGTTTCTGCTTCTGTTTTTCTTAGATAATTTGGAACTAAATCATGGATGTTTTCTACTAGTTTGCTGTGCTTAATAATATATTTGGGAGACACTAAAAAGCTGCGATCATCTATAAAAACTGTTGTAGCATTTTTATAGATATCCATTTGATATAAATCTTTTAAATCTCTATAGCCGTCTTCTAGCAAAATCTCATCTTGATCGTGAACTTGTGAAAACACAAATCCTCTTCTTGCGTCAATAAGAGCTGCGACTTTGCCTTCATAACCACTGGTCATAAAAAATAGACTACTCACTGTTCTTAAAGGAATATGTTTCGTATATGCTAACATTTTTCCAACCATTACAGCAATTCTAAGTCCTGTATAACTCCCAGGACCAATACCTATAATGATTTCATCAATTTGATCTAGTTTTAAACGATTTCTACTTAATACTTGATCAATACGATCTACTAAATATTTAGCGTGATCTCTTTTAGCTATACGAATACTAAAATCTGCTAATACTTCATCTTTAGCAAATCCAACAAACATCACGTTTGTCGACACATCAAATAATAAACGTCTTTTCATATGTATTCCACCGCCCTTTTACAAGGATACCCAACACATTCTAATATAAACTCTCGTTGAAATTCTGAAATTTTCTTAATTCTTATCATAAGATAATCATTAGGTAGTAGATCTTCTACTTTAAAAGGCCATTCGACTACGACAAGTCCTTGGCCATCAATGTATTCTTCTAAATCAAAATCTGATCCTACATCTGATAATCGATATAAATCAAGATGATATAAGTTTCTTCTACGATCTTTACTTTCATATTTCTTTAAAAGTGTATACGTTGGACTATTTACGATTTGTTCTATACCTAACCCTCTTGCAATGCCTTGTGTGAGTGTAGTTTTTCCTGCACCTAAATCTCCATCTAGTAAGATAACTACATGATCTTCTTCTTTTAGAAGTAAACCAATCTCATACCCTAAGTTTTGAGTTTCTTCAGCTGAGGTTGTAATCTTTTTTTTCATATGTCTCCTACTTTAAAATATTCTCATAACCTTTTTTACCTAGTAAAGCAAACATATTTTTCTTATATGCTTCAACACCTGGTTGATTAAATGGATTAACTTCAATTAAGTATGCGCTCATTGCACATGCTTTTTCAAAGAAATACACTAGATACCCAAAGGTATAACTATCAAAACTAGGTATGTTTAATAACATGTTTGGCACATTTCCATCTTTATGTGCCATCATCGTTCCTTTTAATGCTTGTTTATTTACATAAGACAATTTTTTTCCTGCTAAATAGTTAAGTTCATCTAAATCATCTTCAGTGCTAGGAATAATTGTGTCTGATTCTAAGTTTTCAACTTCAACTACCGTCTCAAATAAATGACGTTCACCTTCTTGAATATATTGTCCTAAGGAGTGTAAGTCAGTTGAGAAACCAGCACTAGCAACAAATAGACCTTTGTTGTCTTTTCCTTCTGATTCTCCGTAAAGTTGCTTCCACCATTCATTTAAATATAATAAATTAGGTTCATAGCCTACAAGCATTTCAATTTTGTAACCTTGCTTATATAGTAAATATCTTGTTGCTGCATATAAATAAGCTTCATTTTCTGCTAAATTAGGATTTGTAAATCTCATTTGAGCATCTTTTGCGCCTTCTAACATTTTTTTAACATCAATACCATCAGCAGCAAGCGGTAATAACCCTACGGGTGTTAATACACTAAATCTACCACCAACATCATCTGGTATGACAAACATTTCATAACCATTCGCATGGCTTAATGTATATAATGCACCTTTTTGTTTATCAGTAGTTGCATAAATTCTTGATTTAGCTTCAAGCTCTCCTACTTGTTCTTCAAGTAAGTTTTTTAATACTCTAAATGCTATTGCAGGTTCTGTTGTCGTTCCTGATTTAGAAATGACATTGATACTAAATCTTTTATCTTTTAGATACTTGACTAAATGATTTAAATAACTACCAGACATTTGATGTCCAGCAAAAACAACTTCTAGTTGTTTATTTTCAAATGGAACTTTTAAGAACTCAAGCCCTGCTTTTGCCCCTAAATACGATCCTCCAATACCAATAACAACTAAAACATCACTATCGTTTTTAATTTTATTTGCTGCTTTTAATAATCTTGAAAACTCATCTTTATCATAATTTGTAGGTAGATCTAGCCAACCTAAAAAATCATTACCTAAGCCTGTTTTATTATGAATCATTTTGTGAACTTCATTAATTCTTTCTTGTAATTGCTCTGGTTGCTCGCTCAAAAATGAGCGCGCGTCATTTAGCACTAAATTTATATGTGCCATCATTAAACACCTCTATTTCTTTGTTTTCTCTATCCAAAACGGTAACGCTTTGTAGAGTGATTGGAATCCTATTTTAATTTTTACCATCTTTTGTATTCTTGGATGGATTGGGTTAGCCTGTTTATAACTTAATTTTAAACGTTTTTGTGATTCATCAACTTCTAATACAGTCGCTTCAATTTCATCTCCTACACACAAAATATCTTCTATAGAAGAGACATATTGATCAGATACTTCAGAGATATGAATAAGACCGACAAAATCATCATATGATACAAAAACACCATAAGGCTGTATACCCGTAATCTTGCATACAATAACATCTTTAACTTTCATATCAAAAACCTCGTTGTTATTATATCATATTTCATGAAAACATATGTAATTTAGCAATTTTGTAAATTATGAAAATGGTTTTATTTTTTAAACAATATCAAAATAGAACAAAAGTGAATAAATTCACTCTGGGCGATAAAATCGCCTTTTCTTTTTTTATCTTTCTTTTTATAATAGAATCATGGACCCTATCATACTCAAATATAAGTTTAGAGATCTCTTAGCCCTTGCAGCGATGCAGGGTAGAGATGTCTATGAAAACGAACTGAATAAACTTTCAAACTTGAAAGCCTATCGAAAGCCAAAACTAACCATTCAATCCATCTTTCAAACATACTGGTCCATATTTAAACCTTTGTTTATCGATAGACTAAGACCTGCCATCATTTCTAATGTTGAAAAGATGATTGATTGTAAAAATTTATCCAAAGGACATCTTTTTTTCGAGTGTCCTTCTTGTGATAACTTTCATCTCCAAGGTTTATCTTGTCATTCTAGATTTTGTGTCTCTTGTAACCAAAACTATCGAG
>WPCH01159617.1_pt1 | contig 26921 bp, 20 predicted proteins | sample 5399881 | NCBI WGS metagenome assembly WPCH01 (sample SAMN12869468, study PRJNA574797) | sludge metagenome | isolation source: wastewater treatment of pH5 | place: China:Beijing | collected 2019-05-20
GGTGGTGTTTCCGAATGTATCCGTTACCGAACCGCGAATGAGCGCGTAGTCCGCGCGCAGGGGCAGTTCCAGAAGATAGTCTTTTCCTCCTACGTTAAGCACCTGCTTCCCCTCCGCCACGATGGTTCCCACTCCCGTAGGAGTCAGGAAGCCGCCGAGGCCTGTGCCCCCGGCCCGGACCCGCTCCGCCAGCGTCCCCTGGGGAACCAGCAGACATTCCAGTTTATCCTCTTCCACATCTGTATTCATCCGCTGGGCCACTTCCGGATTCAGCCCCACATGGGAGGCGATCAGGGTCTTCACCTGCCCGTTGCTGATCAGTTTCCCTACTCCTCTGCCCGGTACCCCCGCGTCGTTGCAGATGATGGTCAGGTTCTTCACATTCTTTCTGACCAGCGCGTCGATGAGGATCTCCGGCGTTCCGCAGGCCATGAATCCGCCCACCATGATGCTCGCTCCGTCCTGGATGACGGACACCGCTTCGTCTGCGGTCTTGATTTTGTCAATCATGTTCTTATTTCCTTTCTGTAATATATCACAAAAATAAGCTGTTATCTCAAAGTCGATTGTCACCCTGAAGGTCGTGAAGGATCTTTTATAAGCATCTTCGCTGACGCTCAGAACGGCGCAAGCGCTCTGATTCCGTGGATATCACACTCTTTTGCGTTTCACGATTTCGGTCAGTACAAAGGAAGCCACGTGCTCCGCATAGGTGTGAGCGCCGAAGCCCGCGTCGTAACCCAGCTCCTGGGCCAGCTCATGGGAGATTCTGGGGCCGCCGCAGCACAGGATAACCTTATCCCGAATTCCTTCCGCTTCCATCAGCTCCACCAGCTCCGTCAGATTGATGATGTGAACGTCCTTCTGGGTGACGATCTGAGACACTAAAATAGCGTCGGCCTTCAGCTCGATGGCCTTTGCTATCAGCTCCTCGTTGGGAACCTGGCTGCCTAAATTGTAGGCTTCGATACCCTTGTAGCGCTCCAGTCCAAAGTGCCCGTGAAAGCCCTTCATGTTGATGATGGCGTCGATGCCCACCGTGTGGGCGTCGGTGCCGGTGCAGGCCCCTACGATAACCACATCCCGCTTGATGTTCTCGGCGATGTATTTTTCACATTCCAGCCGGTCCATCACATCCCCTTCTACCTTGGGAACCTTGATGGTGGTGTAGTCCACCGTATGCTGGCACTTTCCGTAAACGATAAAATAGGTATAACCGATTCCCAGATCTCTGGAATACACAACGCTGGGTTCGTCCAGACCCATCTTTTTAGCCAGCACCTTGGCGGCCTCATTGGCTTCATCCCCCGCGGGAATGGGAAGACTGAAAGATGTCTGAACCATGCCGTCGTTCATGGTGTCGCCGTAAGGTTTGACCTTTGTCAAATCTATGGTGGTGGCTGCGGTCGTATTTGCGATACCCATTATTTTTCACCTCCCAGCATCAGCCGAATGAAAGGATTGAAGTATTGCATGTCCTTGGCGCAGACGCCGGCCAAGCCCTTTCCGCCGTCTCTCGGCCGTTTTACACCGCCGAATTTACCCTGTTCTATGGTAGCGAAGAGTCCTTCTTTTTCAATGTTGTGCAGCAGTTTCTCGGCTTCCGCCAACACGCTTTGAGCCCTCTTCTGAATAATTCCATCCTGCTTGAACTCGATCTCCTCTCCCAGTCCTCTGGCATTGTTGAAGATGTAAGAGGCGTTTTCGATGGACAGCATTCTGTCGTGGAGATGAGGCGTGTGAATGGCCTCTGTCAGCATACCCAGCAGCTGCAGGGACTGACCGGACCAGACGGCGATGAGGTTGAACAGCGCGTCCTGAATATGTCCCTTGAAAATGTTACCTGTCATGAACTTGGTGGGCGGCATGTATTTGAGAGGCGCATTGGGGAAGATCTCTTTTGCCATAATAGCCTGAGCCAATTCATAAAGGAATCCGTTCTCCATATCCGGATCCATTTCAAAAGCATGCCCAAGTCCCATCTGCTCCTCAGGAATATTGGCCAACACGGCAAACTGCTCGTTGATCAGCTGGGAAGCCAGCACCGTATGAGCCTCTTCATAGGCGTCAGCCGTGGTGAGGTAATTATCCTCGCCGGAGTTGAAGATAACGCCGCAGTATCCGATGATGATTCTGGAGAAATACTGATCCACCAAAGTTCTCTGCATGTTGATATCCCGGAACAGGATGCCGTAAAGGGCGTCGTTGAGCATAACGTCAAGACGCTCCATAGCTCCCATAGCGGCGATTTCCGGCATGCACATACCGGAGCTGTAGTTGCAGAGGCGGATGTACCTGCCAACTTCCTCACCCACCTCGTCCAGAGCCTTCCTCATGAGACGGAAGTTCTCCTGGGTGGCATAGGTGCCGCCGAAGCCTTCCGTTGTAGGACCGTAAGGCACGTAGTCGAGAAGACTCTGAGCCGTGGTCCGGATTACGGCGATGATATCGGCGCCCTGCCTGGCGGCTGCCTGAGCCTGAATAATATCCTCGTAAATATTTCCCGTGGCTACGATGACATAAAGATAGGGCTGTTTTCCCTCTCCGATAGTAGCCAAATAGTTATTTCTCTTTTCTGTCTGGGCTCTGATCGCTGTCAGGGTTTCTCCCACAACAGGCAGCAGCTTTTCCTCCGCCTCCTGAGCGGAAGCCAGGGGCAGCTTCATCAGATCCAGATCCCCCCCAGCAACCTTCTCCGCAATCTCCTGGGGAGAAAGCCCGGTCTGAATCATGGCGTTGCCGATCCAGTACGCAGCGCCCCTGGGCAGACCGCCGCCATCCTTGATGGCGTCTACCACCACGTTGGGCAGGGGGGTGTCCACTTCGTCCACACCGTCGATGCCAAGGAGGCGAACCACCGTCCGTTCCGTGCTCACCGTAGTGTGTCTGTCAATGAACTTCTGCATGTCCGCCGCGATAGCCGCCGCAGAAGACCTGGCGCTGTCAATGACCTTGGGATCTAAATTAAGTTTACTTTTCATCCTTTCGATCCTCCATAAGTTTTCTGGCATTCTCGATGATGTCCCGGCTGAGGCCGAGCATCTGGGCAATATTCAACGCATCCTTGGGTATTTCTTCATTTCCCGCCACTTCATAGAGACGGTAGTCCATGTACTTGGCAATGATCTCAATCCGCTCCCGCCGGTTGGCGTAACGAATCTCCCGAGACAGATTCTCAAAATTCACATCCGCCAGGCCGCGAACTTGCATATTTCGTATCTTTCCTCCCATGGATACGTTGTCAAAATGAGTGGTAATCAGGCTGATATAAGCCTTTCCACTCAAATAGCTTACAATACTTTTAGTGAGAGCAAGGCCCTCCACCGGGTTGGTCCCGCTGGCAATTTCGTCGATGAGAAGCAGGGAGCGATCCTTGCTGTGATCCAGGATATCCTTCAGCTCTTCCATTTCACTGCCGAAGCTGGACAAGCCTCTCTGCAGATTCTGGCTGTCACCGATGAGGATATGGACATAGCTGGACAATCCGATCCGGGCGGCGGAGCAGGGCACAAAAAAACCGTGCTGAGCCAGCAACCCGCACTGTCCCACCATCTTCAGAGATATGGTCTTTCCGCCCATATTTGCCCCTGTAATGCAGGTAACCCCGTCGGCGAGGCGGATGGATACGGGACAATAATCCTTGTTCTTTTTCCGAAGAATGTCCTCCACCACCAACTGGCGCCCATCGGCGATTTCAATAATATGATCTTCGACGATTTCAGGCTTTACGCAGTCATGATGTTCCGCGAACAGGGCCTTGGCTAGGTTGAAATCCAGCTCTCCTATCGTCTCGCAGTTCCGCAGCAGCTGCTCCTCGTACCCGGCAATCCGCGCGGATAGCTTTTCCCGAACGGATAACTCTTCTTTCTCGATCCCTTCATTAAGAATCTCCATACTCCGCTTCAATTCATCCACGCCGCCGGTGGGCCTCAGGGTGAAAACCGCCGTCATGTAGTCCTCATCCGCCAATATCAGCTCAGACATGGACTCTGCCTTTTCCATCAGCGGCTTATCCGACTTGGACACTAAATATTCGAATTTTGGAGTCATGCAGATTCCGTAGGCAGTCTCCACCTGACGTTTTTGTTCTTTTTGCACCTTGCGGATTTCCAGCTCAATCCGGCGCTTTTCCTTGCGCAGATCAGCCAGTTTCCCGGAAAAGGCGTCATAGAGGTAAAAGGTGTTAATCCTCTCCCTATCCGGATCCAATACGTCCAGCAGGGCCTTCAGATCGATAAGGCGAAAAGCCTTGGGAACCTCAGCGCCCGACATCTCCGGCGATCCCAGTAATTGAGCGATCCGTTCCATCTGCAGCAGAAGAGTTTTTATCTCATAGAGCTCCACCACGGACAGTACGCTGCCGGCGCTGCGCTGAATGGTAAGAGAATTGTCCTTCATTTCCGAAAGGGTCTCTCTCACCAGCCCCATGACGGCAGACCTCTCTCTGAGCAGGGTAACGGTCTTTTCCAGGCGATCCAGCTCCTGGCGAAGCGCCTCTTCTCTGCCCGGTTCAAAGGCAATAACGGCCTTTACCCTTTTCCGTCCATAAGGAGTGTGAATGCCCAGACCGTTAACAACATAGTCGTAACCTGTCTCACTTTTTGTTTTTGGATTGCAAAGCCGCATGTTCTCTCCTTTCAGATGGAATCGCCGTACCGTACATCGATGACCGGAATGTCACCTACCGCACCCTGCATGGCGTTCAGAAGCTCACAGTGGTCGAAGGAATAGCCTGAAGGAGCATAAGGATTTACCGTCAGAGCGGCAATTTCAATATTCTCCAATACCTTTACCTGAAACCCCCGCTTCCGCAGCTGCTGCCACGAAGAGGCTCCGATAAATATCTTCGTAGGGTCTTTAAGCACAAAGGAAACCTTTTTCAGCTTAGAGGGATGAATATCTCCGATGACGCTCTGGGTCAGGGCTCCCGGAATGTAGACCCATTCCGTATCCTGATCGATGGCGTCGTCCAGAATCCTTCCCGCCGTCAGTCCCGTCATAAGGTCCAGGACCTCCATTCGCTCCTTTTTAAGGAGCATAATCTTTTCCTCCGCCGCGCCTTTCAGGATTCGCTCCCGAATCTCTCCGGAAGGAAGAACCGGCAGCCGGTAGAGGCTCACAATGTGCAGGGTCTCCTCCACAGTCTTTTTCATGCTTCTGGAAAGCACCGCGCCGGTGGCCAGCACGATGGCGTCGGAGGTGGCCGGCGCCGCAATGGATCTCCGGTCTATCGCACCATCGATAAAAATCAATTCCGCTCCAAGCTCCATCATTTCGTCGCACATGCTCTTATGATCCGTCGTATTGACGGGACCGGCAATTTGAACATATCCGCTTTCGGCAACTCTGCAGAGCATGAGCTGGCCCAGGGCTGTGGAATACCGGGTCATCCGGAGTATCTCAAGTCCCGCGTCAGCCAGCTCATACAGCTGCACAGGCACCGATACGATGGTGCCTGTGTCTAAATACACTCTGGGCTTATCCGTTCCCGTGACCAGGTCCATATTCTCCCCGTCTCTGCCGGTAGAGGTAACGCCGATGACCATACCCTCATCCATAGCCTCTTCAATGAGATAATTGAGAGTCGTGGTCTTTCCCGCGTTTTTCGCCATTCCTACGATAGCGATCCTCTTATATTTTTCCGCAAGCCGGTTCAGAATGCCCATTTATTCTCCTTGTCTGTCTATTCGTTCCTTAAGTGGCGCAAGAGGTTCTGGGGCTCCAGAGACAATCTCTCGCCCTGCATCAATCCCGCTACGCCCTCGTAGTGGTATTCCTTCTTGCCCGTGCAGTAATCGCAGGTGCAATCCAGCGGAGGCAAATCCGTGGGTTGCGTATAGGTGGTAATGACCCCTTCATAATTTCTCAGAATCACCTTCTCGGCGGACTGGGAAATCATATATTGAGGCATGACCGGGATCTTTCCGCCTCCGCCGGGCGCGTCCACTACGAAGGTTGGAACCGCATATCCGGAGGTGTGGCCTCTGAGGCCCTCGATGATCTCGATGCCCTTTGCCACAGGCGTTCTGAAGTGCTCAATACCCAAAGAGAGGTCGCACTGATAGATATAGTAGGGCCGCACTCTGTTTTTCACCAGATTGTGGACCAGATCCCTCATGATATGGGGACAGTCATTGACGCCGCGGAGCAACACCGACTGGTTACCCAGAGGAACGCCGGCGTCCGCCAGTTTCCGGCAGGCTTCCATAGCGTCGGGAGTCATCTCCTTTGAATGGTTGAAGTGGGTGTTCAACCACACAGGGTGATATTTCTTAATCATGTTAACCAGGTTATCGGTTATTCGCATAGGCATAACCACAGGAGTCCTGGATCCCAGTCTGACGATTTCCACATGGGGAATTTTCCGCAGCTCGCTGAAAATGTGTTCCAGAACGTCGTCGTCCACCAGGAGGCAGTCGCCTCCGGAAAGCAGAACGTCTCTGATTGCCGGGGTCTTCCTGATATACTCGATACACTGATTGATATCGTCCATACTTCTGGCCGCGTCTTTTTCACCGGCCAGCCTTCTCCTGGTGCAGTGCCTGCAGTACATGGAGCACTGGTCTGTAATCAGAAACAAAACCCTGTCCGGATATCTGTGGGTCAGCCCCGGCGCCGGGGAATCCTCATCTTCATGAAGGGGATCCAGCATATCCGCCTCACCCCTGTGAGTCTCCGGCAAAACGGGCACAGCCTGCATTCTTACGGGACATCTGGGATCGTCGGGATCCATCAGGGACGCATAATAAGGGGTGATTCCCAGACGGAAGTTTTTCACCACCTGATCGATGTCCTTTTCCTCCTGAGGGGTGAGATTTATAATCTTTTTCAGTTGCTCAACAGTTGTTATCCTGTTTCTTACCTGCCATTTCCAGTCGTACCATTCGGCCTCGGTGACATTTTTATATGCTTCAATGTCCTTCCAGTCTCTTCCCATAACAAACTTTCCTCCTAATTCTGACTTTCTTAAATATAAGTAATTAGGCATACATTTCAGTAAACAATTTTTTCAGGGCCGGACTCTCCCGGAGGACTTGCAGGGAAATAGCAGCGTGCCCCTTGGTATAGCCGTTTCCGACGATCATGTTGACGTCTTTTCCAACGCCCTCCGCGCCCAAAGCAGCTTTTGTGAAGCTGGTGGCCATGCTGAAGAAGTATACGGTTCCGCCGTCTTTGGTGGCGAGGATGCTGGCCATTTCCGTATTGGGGATATTGACGCAGTTGATAACCAGATCGGCCAGTTTGCCGTCGGTGAGCTCCATGATTTTGTTGTAGATAAAGATAGCGTCCGTAGCGTCCGCCGCGAAATACTCGTCGGCAAGATCCAGCTTTCTTGCTCTGTTGGTGCTCTTGTCGCTTCCGCCGATGCAGATGACTTTTCCGGTGACTCCGGCTCTTTTCTTCGCTTCATAGAGGCAAAGAAGTCCGGATTTTCCGCCGCCGCCGATGACAATTACAGTGTCGCCGGGTTTGACCAGTTTAGCCGCCTGAGCGGGAGCTCCCGCAACGTCCAGCACGGAGAGCGCAAGATTTTCGGGCATGTCGTCGGGCAGAACGGCATAGATGCCGCTTTCAAAGAGGATGGCCTGACCTTTGATGTCAACCTGGTCGATGTCCGGTCTTACTTCGAGAATTTCATCGATTACCAGCGGGGTAAGAGAAAGAGAAACCAGAGTCGCGATCTTGTCGCCGACTTTCAGGTCTGTCTTTCCTGCCAGGGCCGGGCCGATTTCCTTAACCGTTCCGATAAGCATTCCGCCGGAGCCGGTAACAGGATTCTTGTGCTTGCCTTGCTTTTCTACAAGACCTTTCATAATCTTTTTGATTTCTTCAATGTCGCCATTTGCCTGCTTTTCGATCTGCGTAAAGCTGGCGGAGTCGATGTTCAGGGTTTGAACGTCAATCAGAACCTCATTATCGTAAATCTCCATCGTGTTGTCGATCTTCTCTGCGGGCTGGGGTAATACACCTTTGGGTTCAATTACTCTGTGTGTTCCATAAGGGCATCCTTTTTTCATCGCTGTTCCTCCTGTTTTTTTAATTTAAAATATTAAGTGGATTTCATTTTGTGCCGGGTTTGTGCCGGGAAGCTTTTATCGGACCCGGCCTGAGTATTACTTTTTACCAAAACACTCTATCGCATACTATTAGAGCAATTTTCGTGCCAAAATCACAGCGGTGAAAACAGGAGAGACGCGTAACGGGAGAGCGGCTCTGTTGCCTTACCTAACTGATATACAAAACCCGCCCGAGACGAAGGTCCGGGCGGGTTTTCGAGTCCAAACAAGTTCACGCCCTGCGCAAGCGTGAACCGACTACGGTTCATTATCTATGATGGCTCATATCTGATATTTGTTCTTTTTTCGGATCAGCTGGGTCTGGCTGATGCCTATGGCTTTTGCCGCCTTTCGCGACGAACCGTACTTTTCATAGGCGTTTTTAATGATGTGTTTCTCAAAGTTGGATACCATGACGTCCAGGGAAAGCCCCTCTCCTTCCGCGGCAACGGCGGCCTCCTCCTGCTGACTGATATTATCGAAGAGGTCCAGATGGAATTCTTTCATCACGTCGTAAACGGTGATGTTCTCTCCTTTTGCGGAAATCAGCAGGCGCTGGACCATATTTTCCAGCTCCCGTATATTTCCCGGCCAATCGCAGCCCTTCAGATATTCCACGGCGTCCTCTGTTATGCTGCGGGCAATTCCAAATTTGTTATTATATTTTTTAACAAAATACATCACAAGGGCTGGAATCTCCGCCCGTCTTTCAGACAGAGAGGGCACCCGAACAGGAAATACATTGAGCCGGTAGTACAGATCCCGCCGGAATCGTTTGGCGTCGATGGCCTCCTCCAGATCCCGGTTGGTAGCTGATAGGATCCGCACATTAGTCTTCACGGTCCTCGATCCTCCCACCCGGTAGAACTCTCCGTCCTGAATCACCCGAAGCAGCTTGGCTTGAACGTCCAGAGGCAGCTCGCCCACCTCATCCAGAAAGATCGTTCCGTTGTCCGCCAGTTCGAAGTAGCCCTTTTTCCCGGAGGGGTTGGCCCCTGTAAAGGAGCCTTTTTCGTAGCCAAAAAGCTCCGATTCAATGAGGTTTTTCGCTATGGAGGCGCAGTTGATCTTAACGAAGGGGTGCATTTTGCGGCTGCTGTTCTTTTGGATTATGGAAGCGATTTTTTCTTTCCCCACCCCCGTGTCTCCTGTAATCAGCACGTTGCAGTCGTATTTTGCCACACTGAGGGTTTCATCGAGAACCACAGCCATGGCCCTGCTCTCGCAGATAAAATCCTCCACCAGGCTCCTTCTGTACCGGGGCATTTCCAAACCTCCGCCGGCGCGGCCAAGAGGATAATCCGCATCGTCCTCCACCTTTTGCTGGATCACGGTAACCCCTTCCAGGGAAGCGGCCAAATCCCTTACGATCTCGATATCAAACTCGTCGTAGGCCTCCAAATACCCTTCCGCGCAGCGTATGTTCAACTGGCGGGATATGGATTCCGTAATATAGAGAGCGATGTTGTAGTTGTTGATCAGGTTGGCAAAGAACACGGTTCCGCCGTAACGGGTAGCTAAAATGTTCACCGTTTCGGCGCCGGGAATATCGGCGCAATTTACACTCATATCGTAAAGCCCTTCCGCGTTAAGCCGCTGCAGGCATTCTACGGGCCTGAGTATGTTCACATAGTGGATCTCCGTAAAAATGGAGTTGACCAGGTCGTCAATGGACTTCCCTTTAAATGTGATGTCGGATTTCTTATCAAACAGGCAGATAATTTGTGCGTCGGGGCCCGCAGCCTTCCGTATAGCGCTTCCAAAGAGAAGATTGGTCAGCAGATTGTTTCCCACAAGAAGAAAATTGCTCTTCCCCTTCGCTTCCTGGTTCACAGCATAAAGAGTCCCCGATTCATCGTAGGCATACAGCAAAAGGTTGATGGGTATCCCCTCCGGAGGCTTGACCACCGGAAACTCATTGAACAGGATGGCGTAACCCTCCGCGTCCACCTGGGAATAGGCCATATCGATCCTTGTGATGCGGCTTATGTAGAGGGGAATGGCCGCCGTAGAGGCATTGCAGATGACCTCATCCCCCACCTTGAGCCCTTTCTTGTTGGTATATTCGCTTCCGATTTCTTCCACAACGCCATAGACTACACCCCCCGTATCGGTAACGGGGTTGTGAAGCTTGCCTCTTCGAATGACAATGTCCATGATCCTGTCTTTGATTTTCTGCGGATTGTTGTCCGCCTCAATGCAAATTTGCTTGAAGCTGGTGCTCTCAACATGAAGCTTTCTCAGGGAAACCCGCAATTCATTGGGATGTATCTCCCGATTGTTATCTACCTTCCACGCGGATGTGGAAAGCACGTGCTTTGGTTCTAAAACCCGGTTGACTCCAAAACGGTTAAACATATTGCACCTCCGTAAACGTGCCCCGCCGACGCAAGAAATACGTTGCGCCGACGTAAAATTCCTTATTGAAAGAACCGATATCGCCAACCAGGGGAAACAGGTGATGCAAATACGGTTCGATTTCTCTTTAAAACAAGAATACCCTATTGGTATGGATATTGCAAATTAATTATTGTAAGATATATTTAGATGTTTTGCACGCTTTCCTTTTTCCGCGATAAATCCCTATGGCGGGAGGGAGGCGAGTGACAAATCAAGGAGGATACTGATATGGACAAAATCACTTCTACACTGAGATTACGGATGTCTTACAAGGACGCGCATTACGGAGGAAATCTGGTGGATGGCGCGCATATGGTCCACCTCTTCGGCGACGTTGCCACAGAGCTCCTGATCAAAATGGACGGAGACGAAGGCCTTTTCCTGAAATACACCGACGTGGAATTTCTGGCTCCCGTTTACGCCGGCGATTACATCGAAGCATATGGGGAGATTTATGAGGTAGGAAATACCTCCAGAAAGATGCGCTTTACCGCCCACAAGGTTATCACCTCCCGTACGGATGTAAGCCCCTCCGCCGCCGACTTCCTCGAAGAGCCCGTTCTGGTCTGCAAAGCCGAAGGCATCTGCGTGACTCCAGCGGCGTCTAAGAGAAAATAAAAATCAGATATTTTGCCCTGCCGGAGATGCCTCCGGCGGGGTGTGATACTTTCCGCAAACCCTCTCTTGACACTCCCCGATAAAAAGGATAGAGTTAGGAGTCGTAGTTTTCGGAGGATTGATATTATGTTTAGACCATTCTTTGTCCTTTTCGGGTTAATGGCGGTAGGATACTTCTGCAGAAAATCCGGATGGCTGGACGATTCAAAAAACGAGGGGCTTGGAAACCTCCTCGTCCATGTTGCAATGCCCTGTCTTTTGCTTTCCAGTATGATTGAGACGGAAATACAGGGAAGGGTTCTTTTAGAGTTTTTAACCGGCACAGGGCTGTCGGCAGCTTTATATTTCCTCTACGCGGCCCTGGCCGTGATTTTCATTAAGCTTGCGAATATCCCCAGACGGCTGGGAGCTATGGTTCAGCTGTCCATGCTCACCTCAAACAACGGTTTCATGGGCTTTCCCATTACCATCGCCTTTTTCGGCCAGCAGGGGCTCCTCTTCATGGTGGCCAATAATCTGGCAATGGGTATCGTAGTCTGGAGCTTCGGCATCTTCATATTAAAGCGGTCAAAGCGATTGTATGAAGGCGCCGAAAATATGGAAAAGGAATCTCTTCTTGGTACCCTGAAACAGATATTCAACGCTACGGTAGCAGCGATCCTCATCGGCCTGGCTATCAGCATTACGGGAATTAATTCCTATGTCCCCGACGCCCTGGCCCAACTGTTCTCTATTCTGGGCGGCCTGGCTACACCTTTGTCCATGATCTACATCGGCGCAACCCTGTACAATTCCTCTTTTTCTTCACTGTTTCGAAACAAGCTGGTTCTCGGCGTCAGCATCGCGAGGCTTACCCTCTTTGCCGCTGTAACCTTCGGCATCCTATACCTGCTGCCCATATCCTCTCTGATGAAACAAATCTACTTTTTGGTCATCACGCTTCCCTCTGCGGCTATAGTACCCGTTGTAACGGCAAAGTACGGCATCGGAGCAAGCGAAGCCACCGAAATCGTGGTGCTGTCCACCTTACTTTCATTGATTATCACCCCTTTGGGAGTGTACATAGGCCTTTCGTATTTATAGGATCAGCTTTATAAGATCAGCAGTTTTTCAAATACTCCACTTCCTGCAGGGTCAGCTTTCTGTAATGCCCCGCTTTTAAATGGCCGAGATACAGATTCCCGATGGCCATCCGTTCCAGATCCACCACTTTATTGCCTACCGCGGCAAACATCTTGCGAATTTGGCGGTTTTTCCCCTCATATATCCTGATTTCCACATAGGCGGACCGCTCCATCTGTTTGAGCACCTTCACTTTGGCCGGCGACGTTACAAATCCGCCGATGTCCACGCCCTTCCGCAATCTGGCCAGCCGCTCGCCGGATAAGACTCCCGACACCTTTGCCCTGTAGACCTTTTCCACCTGATGTTTGGGGTGGGTCATATGATAGGCAAATTCACCGTCGTTGGTCATCAGCAGCAGGCCCGAGGTGTTATAGTCCAGCCTCCCTACGGGAAATAACCTGACGTCCAGATCCCCCACCAGATCCATAACCGTAGGCCTGTCCTTATCGTCCTCGGCGCTGGTGATATATCCCTTCGGTTTGTTGAGCATAATGTAGATTTGCTTTTTAATCGGCTCGATAACGCTGCCGTTTACCTCTACCATATCTCCGGGAGCCACATCGTAACCCGGCTCGTCCAAAATCGTTCCATTAATCTTCACCTTCCCGGCTTTCACCAGTTCATCAGCCTTTCTGCGGGAGGCAAGTCCAGCGGCGGCAATGTATTTGTTCAGTCTCATGTTCTCTCCTTCGGTCACCTGAATGAATCCACGGGGTTAGGCGGGGCGGCACAGAGACCGCCCTCTGCAGGACGTCTCCGCGCCGTCTCGCGCCCTCATATTCCAGTTCTTTAATATTGCTTATTTAGAATATCACAATATTTTTTCCTTGTATATATTCTCCAGCCCGTATTTCTTAACACGATTCTGGACGGTCTCTCTGTCTGTGGTATAAAGCCCTTTTTCCTTCAACCGTTCAAAGTATACGGAGCCCGCCAGAGTATACCGGGTCGTTAAACCGTCTTTGGTTTTTGCCATGCGGTTCGCATAGGATATGAGATCTCCTATACCGATTTGGTTAGGCAGGACCAGCGGCCGCAGCCCTTTTAAATATCTGGCGCAGTTGTAGCCCGCCAGAGTACCGGTGGAAATGGCCTCCGTATGGCCGATGAACAGTCCGGACTTTTCTCCGCCGCAGAACAGATTGTTCATTCCCGTAACCTTCATATCGTCGTCCCGCTCCGCCACAGAGAGGTAGCGGATGGAGTTTCCCTTCCCTCCCGCGTATGGATCCGCGTAGCGGGCGTATTCCAGGCCGGGAATACGCCTCAACTTATCCAGAGGAACGAAGGGGGTCATAATCTTAGCGTAACCCGTATCCAGCAGGATAATATTTTCCGCGTATTCATTCAGGGCATATTGCTGGCAAACCTTGAGATCCAGCTTATCCGTAACCACATCGTCCCGGGGAACAGGTATGATAACCACACCTTTTTCCTCCAGCTCCTGCCGAATCTCTTCCGAAAGGGAGCCCTTTTCCAGTTTCCCCGAGCCGCTGAAGGCTCCAAAGGCTCCGTCCTTTCGCCGGCCCATAATGTCCACCTTGCCCGCTTTCTGCGTGATGCTGACCCGGGGGCCGAAGGAGGGGCAGCGAAGGATGCACATGCAGCATCCGTTGCCGTAAGTAAGGCAATTTCCCATGGGCCCCGTGGATCCGGTGGTCTCGATAAAGGAATCCCCCTCAATTACAGTATCATCCGCCAGGAGGATGCTCTTGATCGTGTCCGGGCCATCCATTTCCACGTCCACAGCCCGGGCGACGGTAAGGATTTCCACACCCTTCTCCTGCAGAAGCTTCCGGACCTCAGGCTCCACTTTCATTACATCGTAAAGGCTTGCGTGGCTGTGTCCCGGGAAATCTATATTCACATGCCGGGAGCAGCTATCGGTTATCTGAAAGAGCTCGTCGGCTCCCAGAGCGATATTTTCTTCGGCGCCTGTGTATCTGCCGTTGTTGCGCATAATTCCGCCTACGTTTCCCAGGCCCAGAAGCAGGTCTGTCTTCTCCACCAGGGTTACCTCGGCCCCGGCCTTTCTCGCTGCCAGAGCTGCCGCGCAGCCGGACCACCCGCCGCCGATCACTACTATTTTATACATATTAAAATCACCCGCCTCAATCGTTAAATCGCTAAACTGTATTAGTCTATTCCGGCGCTCCGCCGAGGGATACAACCGGGCGGAATGAAAAAGGATGAAAAGAAACCGCCGCCCCTCTGCCTTTCAACTTGCCCACGCCGGCACAGCTATTCCCGGGAATCGTCCAAATCAATCCAAAATGCCGATATTAGTCGAACATCTTCCGGAAAAAGCCTCTGCAAGCTGTGTAGGAAGCCCCATATCGACTAAATAATCAAAAATATTTAAATATAGTCGATAGAAAGGCCATTTCATCGACCATCAAAGGCCTGAATAATTCGTTTTAGTCGATATTGGGGAAAATCACCTGTGGAAACGGGGAATTTATGACGGGCATTCGGCTAAAACAAAAGGATTATTTAATTTTAGCCGACATCTTTAACTTAACACGGAGGGAAGCACAGAAGAATTGCCCGTCCCCCTGTGTTCTGCTCATCTCGAAAAAAACGGGCCCGGACAGGATTGTGAAATCCTGTCCGGGCCCGTTCCCCATTCTTTTAGTCTGGTTTTATTTAGTCTCTTTTGCCGGCTCCGCAGTGTTTTCGCTGGCGTAGGTGAGGGAAACCTGGATCAGGCGATAAAGCATGGTGGCGATTTCCGTCCTGGTGCTGTCAGCGTAAGGATCGAAGCGATTGCCCGGCTTGCCCGCGACGATATCGTATTTCTGCATATCGGTAATGGCGGAGCGCGCCCAGGAAGCGGCGTCATTCTGATCCGCAAAGGCCTCAGCCGACACTTCTTCCATCTCGATTTCCATATAGGCAATGAACCGGGAGATCAGCGCCGCGATCTCCTGACGGGTCACGTTGGCGTCGGGAGCGAATCTGTCGTTTCCAACGCCGTAGACAATGCCGTTATCAAAGGCCCACGCTACCGAAGGTCCGTACCAGGCATTGGAGTCCACATCATCGAAGACGGCTTCGTCATAAGACTCTGTGTCAGCCAGAGCCATACGCGCCAGCACCGAGGCAAGCATGGAGCGGGTCATAGCGCGGTCGGGCTGGAAGTTGCCGTCGGGATAACCCTGATACACTTCTCTGGAAGCGATAGCCAGGATATTGTCAATGCCCCAGTGCCCGTCGATATCTCCAAACTCCTTGGGATTGGCCTTGACCTTATATTCGATACCCTCTTCTCCGAAGAAGTAGATTCTATCTCCGATGACGAAGCAGAAGGGAACGAAGACTGTGCTGCCGTTGTCGTCAATATAGTACACGATGCCATCCGCAGGCTCTGCCGCAAGGGACATCAGCGTAAATGCAAAGACGTCTCTGTCCGCTAAAACATCTTGCTCGGGTTCAGCATCGCGGCCACCGCCTCCTCCTCCACCGCCGCCGGAGGAAGTCCAGCCGGCAGTCAGGGTGACGTCTTTGGTTACTTCATAGTCATCGCCGGTGTTGCCAACATGTTTTGTCCCGTCAAACCATCCGTTAAAGGTATATCCTGCTCTGGTTGCGCCGGGGAGCTTGATTGTAGTGCCTTTTTCTTTGGTTACAGAGCCCTCGGCTCCTGCCGCAAGACTTCCTCTGCCTGCGTCAAAGGTTACGGTGAACATATCCGCCGGCTCGCTGTCATCGGGGTTGACGGTGATATTGAACGTATCAGAGATATGCGGGAAGCCCGTGGCATAAACGGTAACTGTATTCGTCCCCACTGTATTAAGCTCGGTTCCCGCCATCGGATTCACGTAATATTCATCGTTCCCAAGTTCCCTACTGGTTTCATTCTCAAACTCATCTTCAAAATATCCTGTCACCACAAGATCTGTCAGATCCAGTGTTTCTCCCTCAGTATATACAAGCGTTGCGGGAAGCCCAGTAACTTCAATCCTAATCAATTCAGGTTCAGGCTCTTCGCTCCCCTCTCCGATTACCACATCCAGCCACTTCGTCGCCAGAAGGATGCGGAAGTCGGCGCTGCATACGTCGAAGGACAGCTTATAGCCTACCCACACTTTATGGGTTTTTTCCTCCAGCTCTTCACCGGGAACCGCGACAAGGGCATCATCGTCGATTTTGAATAGTCTGGAATTCTTGAGTACGATAAATTCGGTGTGGATACCGAGGGCGCGAAGCACGCCGCTCAGCTTATTTCGCAGCGCGTCATAGTTGGTGGAAAGGATGTAGAATTCATCTTCTCCATCGCCCGGCTCCGCGATAATTTCAAGGGCTCCTGTCGCTTTGATGAAGCAGATGAGATCTTTCATCTCATTGACGACCTTCTTCATATCGGAAACGATGCCTTTGATCTTGCTGCTTCTCACGCCGTCTTTGACGCAATCTATCATCTCTTCCACATAGTAGCGGGCTACTGCCGCCGCGAAAGCTTTCGCTTCCGCCGGCTTAAAGTTGTTTTCCGCCCACCTGCAAATATCCATTATCTCTTTGCTCATATCCTTCAGGGCACTCATGAATTTACGCGCGTCCTCAAGGAAGTTTTTGAATTCATTGATTTTATCAAGTTTGGCTTTCAGGCCTACGGAAGGATCTACCACCAGGGCAAAAGTAGCTTTGGCTTCATTATTGATTCCTTCCGCAAAGGCGACAAGGAAGTCGTCGCCGTTCAGCAGTTCAAGGTCTATCACGCCGCCGCCCGATTCCGCCGCGAGAGCGGCAGACGCTTCAGTGGCAAGCACTGCGGACTCGTCAGCAGTAAAGGCCTGGAAGAGGCCGATGACATCACCCCAAAGGTTTATGGTCTCAAGGAACAGCGTGCCGAAGTTTCCTGCCAGCTTGTTCCATGCCTCTTCATAATTTCCGTCGATGACGTCCTGAATGCCGCCCTCCAGCTCAGCCACTCTCTTCAGAATGTTGGAGGAGGTTCTCAGAAGTTTTGCCAGTTTGTCGGTGTTTTCCAGTCCATTGAGCAAAAGGTATTCTGCCGTATCCTCTAACCATTTCAAATCCTCGCCGGAAATAAGGTTAGCTTCCTGCTTAGTTAACTCGGTGATCAACCGGTTTATCAATCCGGCTGTTCCATTCGCAACGCTTTCTCCAAGCCTGCTGTTTTCCAGCAAGTCCTCCAGTATTTTCTTAAGCTGCGTATTGCCGAAACCCTCTATGAGATCGGCAGTATCATCTAAAATGGCGGCTGTCGTATAGGTTGTTTGCGAAAGTCCTCCGAAGGTGGGATTTTCGACAAGTTTATTTACATCATCCACCAGCGTCACCGTGTTGTTGACCAGGCTGATGGCGGAACTCATTATGTGCAGATAGGGGCGAATGGACTCAACTATACCGACTATCGGCGCCAATAAGCGGTTGATCTCATTCTCCGCGATTTCAGTCAATGTCTGATGTGTCAGATTCAGTCCTGTAGTCGCGGTTCTATAAGCGGTTTCACTCCCAAGTCCAACCGCGACAGTCCCCTCCGCAACAAGGATAGCCCCGTCTATGGCCCAACCCACAACACTTCCAATAAAAGGTTCAAGGGCCTCTTCAATGGTAATTTCTCCTGAAGTGTCTATGCCAAGATTATTAAGCATTTCCCGCAATGTGGCAAGAGACTCCAGCATTTCATAACTTAAACCTACTTGCTGTAAAATCGGATCCAAAATGTCCTTTCCGATTCCCAGTTGGGCCAGCTTATCAATAACGTCGACAATGTCATCCATGCTCCCCATGATGAGGTTCAGATCCGCGATAAGCTGCTGCAGTGCCTCGTCGTCTTCCAATAAGGCCGTGATTACGCCGGAGGGGTTATTCTTAATATCCCGCAGGCGCTGGACAGCTTGATTATATTCAAACACAGCGAGTTCTTTCGCGGTCATATATTTGCTGCCCTTCTCCAGAGCCGCAACGGTATCCCGCATTATAGTCAACGCATTGGCCTTATTCGCTCCTATGCCAACTATCAGCCCACTGGAATAGTCCGGGTGGAAGGAGGATTTGTATTCCACCGTCCATATCCTCGAAGGAAATAGTGCAAAGGAATTAAAAGTAAAGCCTCCTTCATTAAAAAAGCGAATGGCGTTAGCTTCCCACTCCTGCGGAGACCTGCCTGCATAGTCGCCTTGCGGGTTGCCGGCAGTTACGTCCCATTTTGATTCATACCCATCTCTTTTAAGCTCCCCGTTAGCAAGGAAGTTCGCAATATATAAATCTCTCTGAGCCTTCACGATAAAATCCGCAACAGCGGCGTCAAACTCTAGCTGATCATAGCTTCCACCAGCGGGCACATCCTCTCCGTCCAAATCTTGAGCCCTTGCGATATAACCGTTGATTTCAGCCACTCTGATCCTGTATACCATGTTCAGGTCGTCGGCAGTAGCGCCAGTGCGCAGGATATTGAGAGTTTGTTCTACTAAAGGAAGAACCGGGTTCAAATTGGATGTCTCAACGCCTCCCAAATCTGAAATCCTAACACTATAATCAGGGTTAAAGGCGGAACGATAGGCCAATTGATTCTTCCACACCCACCTTAGCTGTAAAAGTTGCCAGTCTGTTTCTCCGCAGTTATAACCGCCATTTTCCAGGAAGGATATAGCGGCATTCATTTTATCCAGAGCAGTCTTGGCAACATTATTATTGTAATGAGAATTGCCGTTTGTGTAGCCAAAATAGAGTTCTTCATCTCTATCAATCTGTCCGGTGGCAAGGGCACCGGCGATTTTGATATCTTTGTCGATGCCGTCTCTGAACTCAGTCACTGCGGCTGTAAATTTATTTTCGTCAACCAAAAGCCTGTGAGTCCAATCATCACAGTCTGTCACTTCTTCTGACCCGTAGTTGTCACAATCGCCGTCCCCACAGGGCAGGGTAAGGAAATAATCTTCAAGATTATCCACCTCCGCCCTGTAGTCTTTCAGCATCTCGAGCATGGCTGTTAGCTTCATTGCAGTCGCGCCTATGGTTGTAGGGTAGTTTTCTGCGATTTCCACAATGTTGGCTTTTCCGCTTTCGCTCATGCCCCCAAGTATAGTACTGGCGGCAGCGCTAGCAGAATAGCCGGGATTCAACTTGGACTTGTAGGAAAAGAAGTAATTCAGCGAATATAAAGGGAATCCTCCATACTTCGATTTTGCGATGCCTCCTTGTGTCAGGTAGGTCACCGCCGCCGCATGCTTGTCAGAAAAGGCAGCATTAAAATTACCTTGGTTGTATCCGGTGCTTGTATTAGAATTATTCACTCCCGCTGCCCGTAAACGGGGATCTGTGAAATCTCCGGCAACAATCGCTTGCGCCACGCCGAGGTCATGATCGATCGTTTCAACAATTGTCTCTAACTCCTTCTCTAAATCAACTGTATACCCATTGCCAAAGTCCACCTCTCCGTAGGTTGCCGAAATCGCCTCGATAGCCTCCTTTGCGGCTATCATCCGCCCCTCTAATTCGGCATACTCGTCCGCCGGAGTCGCCGCGAAGGCCGGCTCTGCCGGGATCAGCGGGATCATGGGCACCAGCAGCGCACAGACGAGGATGAGCGACAGTGCTCTCTTCCAGGTCCTTTGAGTTAACTGATTCATCGTTTTTTCCTCCTGTTCTCTGGAAACAACTCTTTTGAGTTGTTGCTATTCGACAGATCCTTCCGTCTGTTTCGTCGGTTTTCCGGGGTGGGAAAAGGTAAACTATCCCTATTATGGTGCAACTATACCATTGCGAGGTTTCAAAAACGGTTTCAACTCTTGTGTTGGGGAATTATTTTGAAATACCGGAACACTCCATCCTGAAAGGGTAATTACTGACAGGAAAAAACGGCTGGTTTTTGGAGAAAAGCGGTTGTTTAAAAGTTCAACAAAAAAATAGGGGCGAAAAATAAAAAAGTTTGAGTCTTTTTTGGAAAATCTTTCTCTTCTATTAGAAGCGTATTCAGGAACATCAAAATACCTGTACTATGCCTGGTGAAATTATGCTCAAGTTTTTTACAACTGAATATTGGAGTATTCCGCCCGGAAAGCGTAAAAGGGGGGAGGTATGCAAAAAAGCAGGCAAGAAATTTTAAATTATGTAATATTTTAGAAGTTTAGAATTCCACTCTATAAAAAAGACACATACGAATCTTTTGTATGTTGTTTAGTTTTTTCGGTACGCTGCAATCATCACCAAGCTGCGGGCGCTCCTATCGATCTACACCAACTATTGTATACTGCTGAGTTTTACTAAGACAAGGAGAAAAGAATATGAAAAGAGCTAAAAAGAACTTATTCTGTGTATTATTGATTTTTACCTTACTATTCTCCACAGGAGCGGTTGCCTTTGCCGGTGATTCCGGAAGCACCGCGGACCCCAATGCCTCCAAATCCGGGGAGTATTTCCCTATGACGATTATTTACTCAACTGTCGGTATAGAAAGACAATCTGCTACCAGAGCCTATGTAGAAGTCATCGGCTTCTCGGGTTTGCCTGTTGATAAATTATCGGCCACCATCACTTTACAGGAAAAGGCCTTTGGAACCTCCACATGGAAAGATACCAGCACCTCTGTTTATGTGGAAGAGAATTCTTCTGTTGTGAGTTATAAAGGATATATGAACGTGACAAACACAAAGAATTACCGACTTAAGGTAGTATTCAGAGAGCACTATAATGGAACCATTTATAGCACTACGGATTATTCTAATATAATATAATAATACCTTTTTATATTACTTACTAACTACGGGCCGCCATTTTCCGGCGGCCCGAATGTTTATCTTTCTAAATTCTGCAGTACCTTCACAATCTCTTCCTCGGGCAAAATACTATTCAAAAAAAGGGAAACTTCATCTGTAATCATAACTCCCATTAGTTGTTGGGGCAGTTCTTCCTCACAAATATATAAGATACGGTCCTTCATTTCTAAAGACATAACCGCATTACGAACCCGTTCTTTAGACCTTTCAAGGCCATCGTGGCTTACAAAAACCAGCTGCAGGGAATTGCCCTCCTCGTCTACATACTCATATGTCCCCTGATAATCCCCTCTTGTTTGTTTGAAGATCGACAAAGTGACAAATTCGTATCCCTCTGGTACATAGGAGGGGACATATAGATCCTTCAGAAATATTCGGGCAGCATCGAGATTTTCCAAATCATCTATCTCGATAGATGTCTCTGAATATAACACATCCTTGTCAATTTCAGCACTTCCCGGAACCATCACGATCTCTTTATCAAACTGATAAATGAACTTCCCCAACCTGGACTTCAAACTATCCGCCATCCCATCGGAGGTCAGAAGAGCCAGAGCGCCGGAGGCGGTGAGAATGACCACGACCAGTACTGCAACCCGGGTCCAGCGATGAAAGTTGCGTTTTCTTCTTTTCTCCTCTTTCTCCTGCAGAAACGAAAAGTCCGGAGGAGGAATCTGTATATCAGGATCCATAAGGAGTTCTGGATTTTCATCGAAAATTTCTTTTAATATCTCGCCGATCCGCCGATCAACCTCACTGCGTTCAGGCTCTCTTCTCATGAGTTATTCCTCCTTGTCATCCTTGACGTCCCCGTATTCCTTATAAAAACTCCGCATCTGATCCAATGCCTTGAAATGATAGGCTCTGATCTCATCATAGGTTTGATTCATGATTTTGCAAATCTCACCCCAACTGTGACCAAGATAATAGTAAAGGATGATGATTCGTCTGCATTCTTCATCCATCTGGTTCAACATCTGATAAACCATGACTTTTGACTGTGCCTTTTCTAAAATCTCAAGGACCTCGGAACTCAAATCCTCAATGCTGTTGTTCCAGCCGTGGGGATTTTCTTCCATGCAAAAATTCTCCGCCTCAGCCCAGGGAGAATGTTTGCGAATAAATTCGAAGGCGATCCCAAACAGCCAGGCTCGCGCTTCATCGGGATTCTTCAGTTGTTTGATTCTTTTCCAGGCCATTTCCATAGTTTGCTGAGCTACGGAGTCGCAAACTGATTTCGGCAATCCTGAGAAAGCAATGTACTTGTACATTGAGTCAAAGTGAATCGCGACCTTGTTCCTGAAAAGAGACTTATAATCGTATGGCTGCATAATACCCACCTGCTCCGGTTATAGTGAGGCCTTAAAGTAGTTGCTGCTGAAAACAATGCGGTGCATAATGCAAAAAAACATAGCGGAATTTTAGCGGTTAAACCCGCATTCCACCGCAAGCGAGCTTCGGATTCAGTCTGGTGGGCTCGCCTATACTCATTGTATCATCATGCGGATAGGATTTCCATATTATTTGTAAGAAAGTGTAAGGTAAATAAGGTATTATTTTATTCTGTCAACGCTAAGAGGGTCAATCTCTGATTAATGGCCGCCATTTATTCCAGAACTACCTTCCAGGCCTCGATAAGCCTTTCAAGGCTCCATGCGGCATTGGCGGGGCTCGTAGAGGGGAGTTTTATGATAGGTCGGCCGGTCTCAGGGAAGGCGTATTTCATATAGAGTTGAAAAGCTTTGTCTCCGTTTGCATAAATCCGTTCAATGGGAGCTCCGCTGAGAATTACGCTCAGATCCGTGGGAACTACATCCCGGATGCTGCTGTCGCTGGCTCCCGTTACTCTGCAGCTTTTGATCACGTCCCAGACGGCGAAGCCACTGGTCAGCATCAGGGCTTTCCTTTGTTCTATTGTTTCGGGAACCGGAGCGTCGGCAAGAGCCGCCATCACCTTCCAAAACCGGTTCTGCGGATGATGGTAAAAGAACCGCCCTTCCCTGGACTTGGGCGAGGGGAAGGTTCCAAGAATCAAAATTCGCGAGTTCTGATCAAAAAGGGGCGGTACCGGATGAACGAAATGACCCGATGCGTCACCAATATTCTTTTCTTGCTTTTCCCGTTTCACATTTTTAGCCGGCATTGATTTTCTATCTTCCTTTTTATTCTCCCATAGACAAATTGAATACTTGCGGACCTGATGGGTATAAGGATATTATCTACCATATTTACAATCAAAACGCAAACAATATTTTTCGTTCTACAAATTTGAACGATGACTGACAGCGGCGCCGGCAATCTGCGGCTTACCTATAAAATGCAGGAGGTGAAAGATATGAAGTTTCAACTGACAGAGCAATTAAAGGAACATATGAAGGAAAAACAAATTGAAAATGTGGTACTGGAAACCAGAATGCGCACATGTTGATCCAGAGTCTATGCTGAAGTTTCAGCAAAGCTTTCGGAATCCCCGGCAGATGGCGACTTTGATCTATATAAAGTAGATGATTTCAAGATCTACGTGCCGCCTGGGATCAAAACGGAAAAGGAGGTCGTCACTATTGGCCTGGAGAAATTGCTGTTTCTCGAAAGACTCACTATTGACGGCCTGAAACGATATTAAGATATTAATCGGTTTCCAACAAAAAATCGGGGCGGCCCAGAAGGCCGCCCCTGCATATTATCTTAGTTCTGTTGGAATTATATAGCTTGTTTATATCCTACCTCTAAATAATCCCCAATTCTTTTTCAACCGCGGCCAGCTTTATGCAGGTGCAGAAGACGTCCATAGCCTGTGAAAGCTCCTCCAGGGAAGCAAAAGAGGGGGCCACTCTCAGGTTTGAATCATCAGGATCCACTCCATACGGATAGGTGGCTCCGGCTTTTGTCATAACCACGCCGGCCTTCTCCATGAGGGAATATACTCTTTTCGCAGTACCTGGTTTGGCGTAGACGCTTACAAAATAGCCGCCCTTTGGTTTGAAATAATCCGCTATACCCAGTGGCTTTATCTCCTCATCGAGCTTGGAGCAAACAATGTCAAAACGCGGTTTCATAATAGCTGCGTGCTTCTTCATAAATTCTATGACATTTTTCTTATCCTTGAGGAATAAAAGATGTCTCAGCTGATTCACCTTATCATAGCTTATAGCCTGTGCGGATATCAGCTTTGTCAGGTATTTCATGTTTGCCTCGCTGCAGGCAAAACAGGCTACTCCCGCTCCGGGCAAGGTGATTTTGGAGGTGGATGCAAATTCCACTACCATGTCTTCATTGCCCGCGGCTTTACATAGCTTTAATATGTCAGGGAACTCCTGATAATCGCCTTCAAATTCGTGAATTATGTAGGCATTGTCCCACATTACAACGAAGTCTTTGGCAGCGGGCTTTAGTTTGGCTATCCGGTCAATGACGGCGTCACTGTAAATGATTCCGTCAGGGTTGCTGTATTTGGGGACACACCATATGCCCTTGACGTCCGGGTCTTTTACAAGCTCTTCCACCTGGTCCATGTCAGGCCCCTGGGCTGTCATTGCTACGGTAATCATTTCGATTCCAAAGCTTTCGCATATGGTAAAGTGCCGGTCATATCCCGGAGCGGGGCACAGGAATTTTACCTTGTCCAGTTTAGCCCAGGGTTTTTCCGAATGGAGCAGGCCGTTGGTGAACGCCTTTGCAATAAGATCGTACATAAGGGAAAGGCTGGCATTGCCCGCCGCGAAAACCTGCCCAGGTTCTACGCCCAAAAGCTCCGCAAAAAACTCTTTGCACTTGGGAAGTCCCGATACTATGCCATAATTCCGAGCGTCGCCGCCTCCTGCATGGGCCTCATCCCATATGGGCAAAGACAACATATCCTTCGATAGAGCAAGCTGTTCTTCCCCCGGCTTTCCACGAGACATGTCCAGTTTTAGTCCTTTACTGCAGGCGCTTTCATAATCCGCAGTAACTTCACCGTGAAATTTTACTAACTGATCGCGATCGTAATCTTTTAGTTGGCTCATTTGCTATACCTTCTTATTCTTTCTTTTGAAAACTTCTGAGAAAACTGCCTACGAACACGATTATATCAAAACATTGAATCTTTGAACAGTGGTAAAACCATTTGTCTGAAACTTATATAAGGATCCGCGGGGCGATGCCGGCATCACCCCTATGCCACGCAATATCTCTCCATATATTCCTCCATTCGAACGGCGATATCCTCCACATCTCCGCCCTCGCTGCTTTCCGGCAGCAGCTTCAGAATATCTTTAATGTTTACAATAGGAAAGGTGGGAATTCCGTATTCCTCATAAACCTCCTGAACCGCGGAAAGCTGCCCCTGACCTTTTTCCATTCTGTCTACAGAAATAATCAGGCCGCACACCTCAACATCCGCGATACTTTTGAGCAGAGGAATGACCTCTCTTACGGCGGTCCCTGCAGTAATTACGTCCTCCAGCAAAAGGATTTTGTCTCCATCTTTAGGCTTATAGCCTATGATGCTTCCCCCTTCACCATGATCCTTGGCCTCTTTTCTGTTAAAGCAATAGACAACATCTTTCTCATGATTCCTGGCCAGGGAAATTGCCGTAGCTGTAGTAAGGGGAATCCCTTTATAGGCAGGCCCGAATAACACATTTACATCTTTTGCAATGTTCCCTTCATTGATGTTATCTACTATAACCTGGCTGTAATATTCCCCCAGGGTGAAAAGCTGATCCCCTGTTTTAAAATTTCCCGTGTTTATGAAATAGGGGGATTTCCTCCCGCTCTTTGTAATAAAATCGCCGAATGTCAGCACTCCCGAATCCATTAAAAACCCTATAAACTCTTTTTTATTTAACATTTTATATCCTCCCTTTTCAACAAAATATGTATACTACCTAATGAAACTCTTTTATATCCTCTCCGCAAATTTATATCGCCTGCTCCAAATCTTTAGCCATGGTTATTACCGCTTCTCTTGCAGCCAGAGCGAATTCCTTTCCTAAGTTGGGATCCCCTTTATACTTCGGATTGTTTTTCCAGGCTGCTATAATTCCTCTTGAGGAATTTACGATTACGCCTCTGCCCTCCTGATCGAAGTAGCCTTTAAGATCCGCTCCTGTGCCTCCCTGAGCGCCGTAACCCGGTACCAGGAAGAAGGTGTGAGGCAGTTGTTTGCGGAGGGCGATGCCCTGTTCTTTATGGGTAGCTCCAACCACGGCGCCCACCAGGCTGTAATTGTATTTTCCAACACAATTTTCTCCCCACTGATCTACCATGTTTGCTACATGATAAAAAAGCGGCCCCGACTTGCCGTCGGAACCAATAACCTCTAAATCCTGCAATTCAAAGCTGCTTTTGTTGCTCGTTCTGATTAAAATGAAAATTCCTTTACTCTTCCTGACGCACTCATCTACAAAGGGAGTAATCCCATCTGTTCCAAAATACGGATTTATTGTTATGGCGTCCTCCTTCCAAAGGTCATATTCATTCCCCTGGATTTCGATGCCTCCTATATGGGTGGCGTAAGCTTCCGCGGTGGTTGAAACATCTCCCCTCTTCGTATCGCCTATGACTACGAGATCTTTCTCCTTTGCGTATTGGGTGGTTTCAAGATAGGCTTTTATGCCTTCCAGGCCATAGCGCTCATACATGGCAATCTGAGGCTTGACAGCCGGCACAAGATCGTGAATCCGGTCTATGATTTCCTTGTTAAAAGCTGTAAACATAGCTCCCACAGCTTTCGGGGTGGGTCCGAAGGTTTCATACATTTCGTCCTTTAAATATTGAGGTACCATCTCAATCGTCGGATCCAGGCCAACCACTATGGGATTCCTGGTTTCCTCAATTTTCTCAATCAATCTGTCAATCATTTTACGCATCCTCCTTACATAACTTCCAGGCAAAACGGGCAAACAAGTGGCTACGTTCCACTGCGCCACTTCCGCTAGGGAACCTTAGGTTCCCTTCGGCGGTTGCGATGCAACCTGAGCACCCTCCTGAGAGC
>WPCH01033985.1_pt1 | contig 26742 bp, 24 predicted proteins | sample 5399881 | NCBI WGS metagenome assembly WPCH01 (sample SAMN12869468, study PRJNA574797) | sludge metagenome | isolation source: wastewater treatment of pH5 | place: China:Beijing | collected 2019-05-20
TGACTTTGTTTACCGCTCTAATGGAAGAGGAGGATTAGAATGGGTGATTTTTTCAGTCGCATATTACACAATTATCCTTATGTCTTCGCCCTAGCCCTGTTTGCTATCGGCATCTATACCATTTTGACCCATTCCAACCTATTTAAAAAGGTCATTGGTATCAACATTATGGAAGGTAGCGCCTACATCTTGTTTATTGCTGCCGGCAATGTGAAAGGTGGAGTAGCTCCGATTTTAGATATGAGCGATCCGAGTCTTGTTTATGTACACCCCTTGCCGCAAGCTCTAATGCTCACTGGGATTGTCGTTAGCGTTAGCGTGACCGCTTTATCCCTGGCTTTGATTATGAAGTTGTATCGGTTTTATGGAACGGTGGATTCTAATGAGATCGCGCGGATCAGAAGAGAGGTGAGGACCAATGCCGTTCGTAATTCGTGATAATATAGCCGTACTAATTGTTGTAGCATTGCTCTCTACAGCCTATATCATGCCGCTCTTAACTAGAATTCGGCGCTTTCGCGTGGCAGAGTTTATCGCGGTGGGCATGTTGGGTTTGGCACTATCTGGAGGTATTTATCTGGCCCGGGAGATCTTGCATCATGGTGCTTTCACCTATGCTGTAGGTGGATGGCCCGCTCCTTGGGGCATTGAACTTTCTTTAGATTCGATCTCGGGATTCTTCTTGATCACTATCGGCCTTGTTGCCACTCCCATCCTGCTCTATGCTTCAGTTGACTTGGTTAAGGAGGTTGGTAGCAGCGCCAGAGCTGCCTGGTTCTTGACCCTTTTCTTACTCTTGGTAGCTGCTTTGTGCGGCCTTGCCATTACAGGAGATCTATTCAACATCTACGTCATGGTGGAAGTGGCAACCATTGCTAGCTGCGCCATTGTGGTTGCCCGAAATGATGTCACCTCAGTGGAATCAGCGTTCAAATACTTGATGCTGGCTACTATCGGCTCTGGTTTTGTCATGCTGGGCATTGGTTTTCTCTTTATACTCACTGGCAATCTTAACTTGAACTTTATTTCCCAAGAACTCAGCGCCACGTGGCAGAATTATCCAACCGCCCTCTGGGTCGCCTTGAGCTTCTTCATGGTGGGCTTCGGGGTAAAGTCCTCACTTTTCCCCCTCCACGTCTGGCTACCCGATGCGCACTCTACGGCCATTGCACCCTCTAGCGCCATGTTATCTTCTCTGGCTATCAAAGGGTACATGATTGCTCTTTTGAAGGTGTTCTATGTTGCGGTGGGAGTGCAGATCATCACCGAACTTCCCATCACAAACATTCTTACCGTTTTGGGTATGTTGGCCATCATTGCCGGGGCTTCGTTCGCCCTTGCCCAGGATGAGCTAAAACGTCGTCTAGCCTTTTCCACCGTGTCTCAGGTCGGGTACATTTTCTTAGGAATTGGCCTAGGCAATATTAACGGGCTGACGGGAACCTTTATGCATATCTTGAGCCATTCGGCAACGAAAGCGCTGCTCTTCCTGGCTGCGGGAGCGATTTTTAAACGCACTGGGAAGACCCGCATTAGTGAAATGGCAGGGGTGGGCTTTGAAATGCCTGTTACCCTAGGCTTGTTTTTGCTTGGCTCCTTATCCATGATTGGCATTCCTTTGTTCTCGGGCTTTGTCAGTAAGTGGCAACTGCTTCTGGGTAGTTTGGCCAATGGCAACTATCTTGCGGTTCTCATTTTAGTCGGTGGTAGTTTGCTGGCTGCAGCGTACTTGCTTCCCATGTTGCGTGTGGCCTTTTTTGAACGTCCTGCAAGCCAAAAGGCCGTGACCGAAGTGCCCCTCGTTCAACTGGCGGCTATGTTCTTTTTGGCAGTTGTCATTGTCGTGGTGGGCGTATTTCCTAGTCCGTTCTTGCAGTTGGCAAAACAAGCCGCTGCGACACTTCTGAGTGTGGGGGGGGTGGTGCAATGAACACAGCTCTGCTGTTAATCGCAATCTTCAGTACAACCCTTGGGTCCATATGGAGCGCCGTTACCCCCAATGAGGCCAGGACCAGGCGTAATAGTGTCGTCATTGGGGCCACACTGATTAGTGCAATCACCGTGTGGTATCTCCTAACTCTTGGTCTTGGTGCTAATGTGTACCCGGGATTTAGTCTAGGGGTAGCCTCGCTGAGCCTGACGTTTGCCCTAGATCCCCTCGGCCTAACTTACGGAATAATCGCTTCTACTCTATGGGTGTTTGCCAGTGTTTATTCTGTAGGCTATATGGACCAGGACAATAAGCAAAGACAGTATTTTTCCTTTTTCTTACTATCAGCGGGCATTACCCTCGGTATCGCGTTTTCTGGTAATCTCTTCACTTTCTACTTGTTCTACGAACTCCTAACCTTTGTGACTTACCCATTGGTAGTGCACAGTGGTACCAAGGAAGCACTCGAGGCAGGTTCAAAGTATATCAAATATAGCTTGGTGGGCGCTGGTTTCATACTGGTAGCCATTGTGATGCTTTGGATGGTGACTGGTGGCGTTCTTGATTTTGGTAGTCTTCCGACAGCATTGGCTTCCGCTTCTCCGAGTCACTTAGTGATCTTGTTCTTCCTGTTTCTAGTCGGCTTTGGTGTGAAGGCTGCTATTATGCCTCTCCATGGCTGGTTACCAGCGGCTATGGTTGCGCCTACGCCTGTTAGTGCCCTCTTACATGCTGTGGCTGTCGTCAATGCAGGTGTGTTTGGCATTCTTCGTACGGTGTACTCCGTATTCGGGGTCGACTTGGTCCAGAGCATGAATGTACGCCCGATCTTACTCACCATATGCACCATCACGATCTTGATGGGCTCCTTGATCGCACTTAGACAAGATGTCCTAAAGAGACGTCTTGCGTACTCTACTATTAGCCAGTTGGCTTATATCCTACTCGGCGCCTTTATCCTGAATCCCCTGGCCCTGGCTGGCGCTATTTTGCATATGATCTTCCATTCCAGCTTGAAGATCGTCCTCTTCTTCTCTGCAGGAATCGTAGCGGAAGAGACAGGTTATCTGAAGATCAGTGAACTAAAAGGTGTAGGCCAGATCTTGCCCTTAACCATGGGAAGCTTTGGGGTGATCAGCCTAGGCATGATCGGCATGTTGCCCTTAAGTGGCTTTTGGAGCAAATACTACCTCATGCGGGGCAGTCTCGCCACAAGCTCCTGGGGTCTGCTACTGATCTTGCTAATCAGCGGGCTATTAAACGCATTTTACTTTATACCAATCACGATCTCTGCATTTACCGGTAAATCAGACTTGCAGCCTCGTCGCAAGACAAGGGCGCTTTGGCTGATGCTGGTTCCAACCTTGGCTCTGGCGGCTCTCGGACTTGTCTTTGGGCTCTGGCCTGGTCTATCCTTGCCCCTGGTGGATGCAGTTGTTGCTCAATTTTTTGGTTTGTAGGGAGGTGAATTGCTATGTATTGGAGTTTCATTTTAATTCTCGTTCCAATTTTGGCCGCAGCAGTCTTGCCCCGTTTAAGGGACTTGCGGGGTAGGTCGCTTCTCAGCATCGGTGTAGGGGCCCTAGGCCTTTTGGCAAGTTTAGCGAACTTTCTAGCTCAACGGAGCGGGGGGGTCATAAACTGGCAGCTAAGCTCACTAGGTATCTTTGAACCGGCCTTCCGCTTGGATGGTCTTTCGGCACTTTTTAGCCTCTTCACTGCTTTTGTGTGGATGGTTTCAGGAGTTTACATGTACACTTATATGCAAAATGAGGAACGTCCTCTTAGCTTCTATGTCTTCTATTTGATTACCCTGGGCGCCGTACAAGGCGTGTTTTTGGCTGGCAACCTAGTGACTCTTCTTATCTTCTTCGAAATCATGACAGTGACTTCATTTTTCTGGGTGATTCATCGTCAGGATCGGGAGTCTATGCGGGCTGGTTACTTTTATTTATTCCTAGGAATTGCCGCGGGACTCTGCATCGCGGGAGCCATTGCCCTCCTTCTAGCCTCTGGAACCGCGGTGGAGATTGGTGTAGGCGCCGGGCTACCTGCAAATCCAGCCATGTTTGGTTGGGCGGTTCTACTGCTCGTTATTGGCTTTGGAGTCAAAGCGGGTATGGTCCCGATGCACATTTGGTTACCCATGGCCCATCCAGTAGCGCCAACGCCAGGCAGTGCCCTACTATCGGGTATTCTCATTAAGGCAGGTGCCTACGGCCTAATTCGTACAGGACAATTAGTGAACTGGGGGCTGGGAGACCTTGTGCCTTGGCACGGTACTTTGGTCGTAATTCTTGGCGTCGCTACCATGCTGTTAGGGGTGGGCCTCGCTTTGCTGCAAGGCAATGCCAAGCGTCTGTTGGCCTATCATAGTGTGAGCCAAATGGGCTATATCATTTTGGGCCTTGGTACGGCCTTGGTGCTAAAGGGGGAGGGGGTCTACGGAGTCTCAGGAGCCATTTTTCATTCCCTCAACCATGCTCTCTTTAAATCGGCTCTGTTTTTGGGTGTCGGCATTATCTTTCTAGGAACGGGTGAACTCGATCTTTACAAGCTAGGAGGGCTTTGGAAAAAGTACCCTTTCACAGCGATTTGTATGCTCATAGCTGCCTTTGGGATCACTGGCACTCCGGGTCTTAACGGTTTTATAAGTAAAAGTCTGCTCCATCATGGTGCCCTAGACGTTGCCGCTATGGGGAATCCTATCATGGTCTGGGCAGAACGCGTCTTTAACTTGGTCGGTGTTGGAACCGTAGCCTCATTTGTGAAGTTGATAGGGCTCATGTTCTTAGGTAAACAGAAATGCCAAGTCCAGGAAGGCGCGGGCGAAGGCCCATTCTTAGCAGGAGCGATGGCCCTTTTGGCTGTAGTTATGCTGATTATTGGTACACAGCCGGGTCTGATTATGAATCTCTTTGTGGAACCTGCTACGCTAGGCGCGGGGGTCCTCGAAACAGGCGCTCTCAGTCATTTCAACTTCTTTGCCAGTTCCGCTGTTTGGGATATGCTCATCACTCTCGCCATCGGAACCGCTTTTTTTGGTTTTGCTATGAAAACAAATCTCTTCCATTACCAACCTCCTCAGTGGCTTAGTTTTGAAGCTGCTGGTTACCAGTTTGTGCGAGCTTATGAGTGGGTTGAGAGTGGTGTGAGGACGTTTTATCAGTCGATGGCAAGAAGCCTAACGCTGAGTGCCAGGCGCCATTACAAGCGCATGATGGTGGTAAACCGCAGGTTGGACTACGAGGGCGGTGGGATTTTCACCGTCTTGAATTTCTCGAACCTAAATTCGAACGTTTACTTGATCCTCACGGTCTTAGCAATGTTGGTGCTTTACTACTTGGCTGGCTACATGCTGGGGCTGTCCTAATGCCAATGAATTAGCAGATTAACTATAAAAAGCATTTCTGCCGGGTTTGACTGGGATTAGTCAACCCGGTTTTTCTCTTTCGGGTTGGAAAAAAGTTGACAGAACGTCAATTACAGGTATACAATATTAGTGCACTAGATAGCTGGGACACCGTCAACATTAGGAGGCTGAACAATGAATCGAATAGGCATTGTGTATGCGACGAAAACAAAGCACTCCAAGAAACTTGCCGAAGGGATTGGTACCGCTCCAAACGTTGAGGCGAAACGTCACGGACAACCCAAGGGTAGAAGAGTGCGAATTACTATTCAGGGAGTATCCTGTTCTTCAAAATGGGCCGTCCTAACCAGGCAGATATAGAAGAGGCTGTGGACTTTGCACTGGGCCTGCAGGAAAGACTGGGAAACATTGAATGAACCTATGCACTAGGGTATACTTAGTCTATTAGGGCAAAGAGGGAGAGGATCAGATGGCCATTGTTGAACTGGAAAACGTAAAAAAGGTCTACACCCTAGGAAAGGCCGAGGTACATGCTGTGAGGGGTGTAACCTTTTCCATAGAGAAAGGTGATTTTGCTTCCATTGTGGGGCCGTCTGGTTCGGGGAAATCAACCATCCTCAACCTCATTGGATGTATCGATCAACCTACAGAAGGAATCGTGAGCATTAACGGAACGCGCACCGAAGGTTTAAAGGACAAAACCCTCACCACATTGCGCCATGAAACACTAGGCTTTATTTTTCAATCATTTAACTTAATACCTGTACTGAATGTCTACGAAAATATTGAGTTCCCACTCCTCTTGGGTAAGAATAAACAGAGCAAAAAGGCTACCAAAGAGTGGATTGAGTTTTTAGTAGAAGCCGTGGGGCTCGCAGACCATATGCATCACAAATCTAATGAGCTTTCGGGGGGGCAGCGGCAAAGGGTCGCTATCGCCAGGGCATTGGCTACTAAACCTGAGATCGTGTTGGCCGATGAACCCACAGCGAATCTGGACTCTAAGACAGGACAGAGCATTATTGAGTTAATGAAAAAGATGAATTCCGAGCTAAATACTACCTTTATCTTCTCTACCCATGATCGAACGATCATGGACATCGCAGATCATGTGATTCAGCTCCTCGACGGTTTGATTGTGGAGGACAGCAAGGTGAATGTTGGGGCTGGGAGTATATCATGAAGATCCTGCTCAAAATTGCCCTCCGCAACATCCGCGAACACAAGGTTAAGACTACTATTATAGGCTTAATCATGGTCATCGGTATTATGGTTTTGGTGGTGGGGAACTCCTTTATGGATTCCGCAGCAGCGGGAATTGAACGTTACTATATTCAGAACTACACGGGCCATTTGATGGTTACGGGACAAACCCGTGGTCAACTCACTTTGTTTGGCTTTCAAGATCTGACTGCTATGGAACGGGCGGTGCCACGCATTCCCCAGTATACAGAGGTTGTAGAATTTGCCAACTCTCTTCCATACGTTGAAAAAATAAATCCCCAGGCATCAGCCACCGCTATGGTATCCAGAGGTGACAAAATGCTAGGAGCCACCCAGCTCTTTGGGATTGTGCCAGAGCAGTATCAGGCCATGTTCCCGGGCAATGTGGAGCTCTTGGAGGGCAGTTTTTGGGAGCCTGGTGCTCAAGGTATGCTCTTGAATAAAGCTGTAGCTGATCTTTTGGAACGGCAGGTTGGGTTCTCTTTCAAGCCCGGTGACAGGCTCTTGTTTACGTCCGCGAGCACCGTATCTGGTATGCGGATCCGTGAAGTTGAGATTACCGGTATCTTTGAGTTTCGACAATCCAATGTGCAACTTGATATGGTTTCCCTCATGGATATTTCTAATGTACGGGCCTTGGGCGGTATGGTGGTAGGCCATACTGAACCGGCCCAATTGAGCCTGGAAGAACAGGCCTTTTTAGGCACCATTGATGAGGAGAGCATTTTTGACTCCTTTGACTCCCTCTTTGCACCCCTCGACGCAGAAAATGACCCTGTAGGCGATGATTATTGGTTTTCACTTCTAGGTGAGATCGAGTCTAGGGACCTCTCTAATGAAGAGGATGCTGGAGCCTGGCAATATCTCTTGATTCGTTTAACTGACGAGAGGTATCTGAAGCAGGCACAAGCCGACTTCGCTAAGTTTTTCTCCGACCAAAACATAGGGGCCGAGACCAGGGATTGGTTGCAGGGGGCAGGTGCCATGGCGGGATTGTCCTATGGTATTAAGAATATTTTCAATGGAATTGTTTTCATCATCGCAATTGTGGCTATAATTATCATCATGAACACATTGGTCATTTCGGTGACGGAGCGCATGGGCGAAATCGGCACTATGCGGGCTATTGGGGCTCAAAAGAGCTTTGTCCGCCGCATGGTCATGTGGGAGACTCTCCTGCTTTCCGGAATCGCTGGTACTACAGGAGTGCTCTTAGGGGCGTTAGTCCTGTTCGTTTTGAACCGAGTGGGTTTGGAGGCCAGCAATATGTTCTTGGAGATCATCTATGGTGGGCCTATCTTGCGCCCCGAACTATCAATGTCATCGGTTCTGCTATCCTTTGTGGTGATTCTAGTCGTGGGCATTGTGTCTAGCACCTACCCCACGGCGATTGTAATGAAGACTTCGCCCCTAAAGGCTATGGAAAGTTCGAGGTGATCTAGATGTTCTTGACAATGAAGGTCGCGTTTCGCAATATTGCTCGGCAGAAAAAACGCAGTTTTCTATTGGCGGGAGCCATCTCCTTTGGGATGCTCGCTATAACATTGATGAACTCCCTAACTGGGGGCGCAGTGTTGAATATCCGGGACAACTTCTCTCATGCCTTGGGCGGCCATGTGTTTATTACCGGGCGGGAGTGGACGGATGCTGGTCAGATGATCATGAAAATCCGCCCCGATGCCAAGCTCGATCAGCTTCTGGAGGAGAACGCATCCCAGATCGGAGCCTTTACCAGGCGAAGCCAGGCCATGCCTTCTCTGATTTTCGGTTCGCAACAGGCGATGCATATCGTGTATGGGGTGGACTTTGTCGAAGAGGACAAACTAGTAGATAGTCTTGTAGTCATGGAAGGTTCGTTGCACGAGGTCGGAAAGAAGGATGACATAATTGTCCTTCCCCAGCCCATCGGCGAACGCCTCGGCGTAGAAGTGGGCGAAACCATATTGATTAGACTGGAGACACTGACCGGACAACAAAACGTTGGCGAAGTCAAGGTGGTAGCCTTTATCAAAGATCAGGAAGAACTGGGTTTGTCTGCAGCTTACACCAGTCGATCGTACCTCAACGGCCTCCTTGGCATGGACCCCCATGAGTATCAGATTCTGAACATGTTTGTTACAAATCTTGGCTTCGTTGATGAGTTTGCCCGCACATTTCGGGAAGGGCTAAGAGCACCCGACGAAGAACACGAAGAAGAGGACGACGAGCCCGAGGTAACGGTTACGGTGGCTGGTGTGCCGATGGATCCCATGCCCAGACAAGAAGAGATCACACCTTGGAATGGGACGCGTTACCGAGTGATGAACATTAACCAAATTATGGAGGCAGTGGAACTCGTTGTCGGTGTGTTGAACCAAGTAGGGTTAGTGATTTTCCTCATCCTTTTGGTGGTAACTATGGTTGGGATTACCAACACGTTTCGCATGATGATGATCGAGCGGACTAAGGAAATCGGTACTATGCGGGCTTTTGGTATGCATCAGAGGCAAGTGAAAGGTATATTTCTTTGGGAGGCTGTGTTCTTAGGTCTCTTGGGATGTTTGGCGGGTCTGGTTCTTTCGGTCTTGATTGCCTTAGTTGTGGGCAGTATCAGTCTTAATACGGATCCCTCCTTGCAATTTTTCTTGAACAATGGAAGGATAACATTTAGCCTATCGTTGGGCAGTGTTGTTCTCAATATTGCGCTAGTTGTTTTCACGAGCTTCTTGGCCGCGTATTGGCCGGCAAGGGCTGCCGCCAAAATGTCGCCTATGAAGGCGCTTAGTTCCCACACCTAGGAGGTTGTTCGATGAAAAAGATACAGTTAATTTCCATGGTGCTGTGTATCCTACTGGCTGGACTTAGTGCCCAGGCCCAGGATTTCAGCCATATTGAAGCGGTTTTAGAGCGCCTAGATATCCAATCCCGTTTCGATGAGTCGGATTTTTCAGCCGTTCTCACCATGATTGTTGAGGATCCCGAAAAAGGGATCGAGAAGCTGGTGGTCAGGCAGTTCAGGCGAGATGATGGGGAACGTTTTTTACTCCTGATTCAAGAACCGGTGACCCAAAAAGGGCAGGGCTATCTTTTGGAAGGAGATAATCTTTGGTTCTATGATCCTTCTAGCCGTCAATTTGCCCACACTTCTCTCAAAGAGAACTTCCAGAACTCCGATGCTCGGAATGCAGACTTTGGTTCCAGCAGTTACTCGTCTTCCTACGAGGTAGAGGGGTATTTAGAAGGCACTTTAGGAAACTTTGAGGTCTATATTATCGATCTTAAGGCGGTGGATGACACCGTTCCTTTTCCCTACACGAAAATTTGGGTTACAAAGGATACCGATTTGCTGCTCAAGACCGAGGAATATAGTCTGACCTATCGATTGATGCGGACGGGTTTATTTCCTAAGTACACCAAGGTCGGGAACATAGTAATTCCTATTCAGCTGATCTTCATTGACGAACTGGTTAAGGGCCAAAAAACCCAAATTAGCGTGAGTGAGATTTCTGTCAATCCGATTCCCGATCATGTGTTTACTAAGGCGTATATTGAAAGAGTCAACCGCTAGGAGGTGCATTATGGGAAGAAGAACCATTATCTTCACCGTGCTCGTTGTTATATTCGGTTTAAGCAGTACAAGCTGGGCGATGGATTTCGATTTTAATGATCTCTTTGGTGATGATTTGCTTGTAGAACTTGATGAAAATGCCGCTACTATTCCGCCGGAAGAGGTGCTTCTGAGGCAAGATGGCTGGGATGTGGGTGGCAACTATCGATTTGCCATCAACACGAGGAGAACTTTCATGGAGGGAATTGATCCTCTCGATTCTTTCGGAGCATCTTTGGGAGGACAAGTCTACTTAGATGCAAGACCTGACCCGAATTTTCGGGTGTTTGGCAAGGTCGGCTTGGGCTATGCAGTCAATCGACAACGAGGTGCCGATGGGGTCATCCAGGATCCTTTAAAACTAAGCCTGCAGGAGCTGTTTTCGGACTTTAACTATGACAATAAGGTGTTTTTTAGAGCTGGAAAACAAAATGTTAGTTGGGGTGTCGGCTATTTCTTTAGCCCAGCGGATGTGATTAGCATTGGTCGCCGTAATCCTCTCGAACCTGGTGCGGAGTTGGAGGGCCCCGTGGCTCTGAAAACGCACTATCCCAGGGGTACCACCAACTACTATCTCTACACCCTCTTTGATGGAGTGGATGCCCTTAATAAAGTGGCATTGGCACCCAAAATGGAGTTTGTAGTAGCTGGTACAGAAATCGGCCTGGGAGGATTCTATCAGAAGGACAAAGCCCCCCGAGCCATGATCACGGCGTCCTCCTCTTTAGGGGATCTCGCGCTCTTCGGCGAAGCGGTAGTAAGTAAGGGATCGGATAAGAGGTTTGTCGATGCTTCGCCAACGAACTATCCGCTTGATAAGAGGGACGACTTCTTCTTTCATGCCACAGTTGGGGCTAGATACAGTTACAGTGATCCCGATGGTCTATTCAATGTGACGGGAGCCGCCCAGTATTACTTCAATGGCGAAGGCTATCAGAACCAGGACGATATGCAGAACTTCCGCAAATACTATGCTATGTTGCTAGCGCTGAGTCCGACGAACGAGGGAGCAAGGAAATTATTACAAACGATCAACATGGCAGATATGAGTACCACCGGCAAACACTACCTTGCTGCTATGGTGGGATGGAATAATCTTTTGAACACCAAGCTTTCTGCATCGGCCTTCCTTAATGCTAATCTCTCTGATGGATCGGGTCTTGTGACTACGACTTTAAATCTCCCCGCCATCAGCAAGATTTCTCCTAGTATTGGCGCAAGTGTCAACTATGGAGACGTGGCTACAGAATTTGGAGGCATCGGGCGGAACACTACGATATTTGCTGCAATTACTTTAGGTAGTGGATCGTTTTAGCGGATACGCTCAGAAACGCCTTTCAGGAGAAGGGCGTTTTTTACCTTTGAATTCCCGTGGGAGTTCGCACCAGTGAAATATGGTATAATAAGCTAAATAGAGGATAGATGGAGGTTGATAGGGTGGATTATTCGAGCATAGCGGTCATAGCGATGTTGGTTGTAGCTTTAGTTGTGGTGCAGACAAGTTGGGTCTCTGCGGAAGAAATGAATACTACCAAGAATCCTTTGGTGACCATGGATTTGGGCGATCTTGGGATCATTAAGATCGAGCTGTTTCCGAAGATAGCCCCAAACACAGTAAACAACTTTATTTCTTTAGTGGAACAAGGGTATTATGACGGCGTGATCTTCCATCGGGTGATCCCTGGATTTATGATTCAAGGTGGGGATCCAGGCGGTACAGGCAGCGGTGGCCCCGGATACAGCATTAAGGGTGAGTTTAGCCAGAACGGGTTCAAAAATGACCTTAAGCATGGGCGGGGTGTGATTTCCATGGCCCGCAGTACTGTGCCTGATTCGGCAGGGTCCCAATTCTTCATCATGGTGGCCGACTATCCCTCTCTAGACGGAGCCTATGCAGCCTTTGGCCAAGTTGTGGAAGGCATAAAGGTGGCGGATCAAATTGTCTCTGCGCAGCGTAACAGAATGGATAAACCCCTCGAAGATCAGCGCATAAAGAAGGTTACGGTGGAGACCTTTGGGGTTGACTATCCTGATCCAGTCAAACTCTAAACTTTTGGGGAAGGTGTGAACTATGAGTCTTAAGATTATCGGGCTAGAACTGCCGAACATTCCCTGGCAAGAACGCCCTAGCGGAAACCCTGATGTACTCTGGCGTTATGCACAAAACCCTGTTATTCCCAGGGACTTGATCCCCTGCTCAAATAGCATCTTCAACAGTGCTGTTGTACCCTATGGGGATGAATTCCGGGGTGTCTTTCGTGTCGATAACAAAGCTAGAGAAATGCGCATTCATTCAGGAAAGAGTAAAGACGCTTTAAACTGGACAATTGAACATGAGCCGATTCATTTTGTCTGCGATGATGAAGAGATCGGAAACTTTGTCTATGGCTACGACCCAAGGGTGGTCTGGATCGAAGATCGATACTATGTGACTTGGTGTAATGGTTACCATGGCCCAACCATTGGGATCGGTTACACCAAAGATTTTGAAACATTCCACCAGCTGGAGAACGCCTTTTTGCCCTTTAACCGCAACGGAGTGCTGTTTCCCCGGAGAATTGGCGGTAATTTTGCCATGGTATCTAGGCCAAGTGATAACGGACATACACCCTTTGGCGATATTTTTTACAGCGAAAGCCCTGACATGACCTTCTGGGGCAAGCATCGCCATGTGATGGGTACTACTGTGGGATGGCAATCTACGAAGATTGGTGCAGGCCCCATTCCTATTGAAACCTCGGAAGGATGGCTAATGATCTACCATGGCGTGCTAACATCCTGCAATGGTTTTGTGTACAGCGTAGGGGCGGCCCTTTTGGATCTCGATCAACCCTGGAATGTAGTGGCTAGAACCAGCCCCTACATTCTCTCACCCCAAACATACTATGAGTGCGTCGGAGATGTCCCGAATGTTGCGTTCCCCTGTGCAGCTCTGGTTGATAGTGCCACTGGTCGACTTGCTCTTTATTATGGCGGGGCGGATACCGTCACGGCTGTAGCCTTTGGCTACGTTCAGGAACTTGTACAGTTTACCAAGGATAATTCCATAATCTAAGCGAGTGCAGCTCGCTGACAAGGAGGTTATTTATGTATGCTTAACTTTACCTTTTCAAACGAGACAAAGATTGTTTTCGGTAGGGGAGTAGAAGAACAGGTAGGCAAAGAAGCGGCCGTATGGGGCAAGAAGGTTTTACTACACTATGGTGGAGGGCATATTGTGAAAAGCGGTCTCAAGGATCGGGTAGTAAAATTTCTCCAGCAAGCTGGCCTAGAGATCGTAGAATTAGGTGGGGCGCAGCCTAATCCTAGGCTGAGCTTGGTGCGGGAGGGCATCGACCTAGCACGGCAAGAGCAGGTGGACCTGATCTTGGCTGTGGGGGGAGGAAGTGCCATTGATTCAGCGAAAGCGATGGGAATTGGTGTTCCTTATGAGGGTGATGTCTGGGATTTTTATGCAGGCAAAGCCCGTGCCGAGGAGAGTTTGCCTGTGGGGGTTGTTTTAACCATCCCCGCCGCAGGCAGTGAATCTAGCCCCTCCTCTGTTGTGACCAATGAGGATGGCTGGTTGAAAGTTGGTTACGGAGCGCTTGTAATGCGTCCCAAATTTGCTATGATGAATCCAGAGCTAACCTTTTCCTTGCCTGCCTATCAAACCGCTTGCGGTGTGGCAGATATGATAGCCCACATTATGGAAAGGTATTTTACGCTTGAAAAAGAGGTGGGCTTTGGTGACCACCTCTGTGAAGCAGCTCTGCGTAGCATTATTCAGGAAACTCCCATCGCTATTGCTGAACCAGAGAACTACGGAGCCCGGGCCAATATTATGTGGGCAGGTACCGTAGCCCATAATGATCTTTTGGGGATGGGCCGCAGCGAGGATTGGGCTTCCCACAATATCGAACATGAACTGAGTGCTTTGTACGATATAGCCCATGGTGCCGGCTTGGCCATTGTTTTTCCAGCCTGGATGAAGTATGTATATAAGCAGGATCCTGATCGCTTTGTGCAGTTTGCGGTCCGAGTTTTTGGTGTGGAGCAGGATTTCCATAATCCAGAGCGTACAATTCTCGAGGGGATTCGTCGCCTAGAAGACTTTTTCAGCCGCATTGGTTTGCCAACAACCTTGGCAGAAGCGGGGATTCCTGAAGAACGACTACCTGAAATGGCAGAAAAGGCCACCAGTGGTGACACTAAAACCTTAGGCAGTTTTATGCCTTTGGGGCAGAAAGATGTCCTAGCCATTTACAAGCTCTGCTAGGCTGAAGCTCGAGCGAGCCTGCTAGCGGCGGCGCAAGACGGTGATGGGGCGGATGATTTCGCCCCGTCCATCTCCGAGGGGTCTGTTCCAGTTCCATTCGTTCCACCAACCAAGCAGTTCAAAGCCATTGAGCTTCGTTGCTGCCAGCACGAACTCCTGGGGGAAAATAGCGCGTCGTATGCCTGTATGTAGCAATTTTCGGTTTTCCCCGTTGTCTTTAATGGTGAACAAGATGTTTTCTTCAAAGAGCTGTTCGGCTGCGTTGCGCAGGCGAGTGGAGTAGCGGGTTGTGACAGTAATGCCATCACGACGCATCGTCCAGCTGTCATGGTTGCCATCAAGGGACGAGAAATCAATACACCACTCTAGAAAATACAGACCGCCGGGTTTGAGAGCTTTCTGGACGCTGGAAAAGTGGCTCAGGAGATCTTCCGTGTTATTGACATAGAGCGATCCTAGCATGATGTAGACGAAGTCCAGGGGTTCTTCAACCTGAAAATCAGTAAAGTCCGCCAGGTAAAATTGAACATCAAGATGGTCTGTCTTGGCCTTATTCTGGGCAAACTCAAGCATGGTAGGACTTAAGTCCAAACCAAAATATCTGTAGCCCCGGGTGGCGAGCTCCAGCATGTGGGGACTATTGCCGCAGGCTAATTCTAATACAGTGTGAACTGGAATCTTGGAGTACTTGCGCATGGCTTCCTGCATCACATCTACTTCCGCCGCTATGTTCCGGTAGGAGTACGCGATTTCGTAATAGTGGGGAAACCCATAGATAGAGTTCAAAGGATCACCTTTTCTAGACAATAATTTGGAAGGGACGAAAGCCATGAAACACTCTACCGCAACCCTTGGTGGAGGCTGCTTTTGGTGTCTAGAGGCAATCTTCACGGATTTGGAAGGTGTCAATAGTGTTCTCCCTGGTTACAGCGGGGGGCATGTAGAAAATCCCACCTACAAACAAGTATGCACCGGCCAAACGGGTCATGCCGAGGTCACTCGCATTACCTATGATGCAGACGTAATCAGTTATAAAGAACTACTTGAAGTCTTCTTTAGCACGCATAATCCTACCACGCTCAATCGGCAAGGTGGAGACATTGGCACCCAGTACCGTTCGGTGGTTTTCTATGAAAGTCCCGAACAACAAAAGGATGCCCAAGAAATTATGGCCAAGATGGCGGACCTTTGGGACGATCCTATCGTCACGGAACTGACAGGGCTAAGCATATTCTATCCAGCGGAAGACTACCATCGTGAGTATTTTGCCGAAAACCCTCAGCAGGGCTATTGCCAGATGGTGATTGCCCCTAAGGTAGTAAAATTCAGGAAACAGTTCCAGGAAAAGCTAAAGTCTAGGTGAACCCACTGAGAGCTTCAATGTAGCAAAGTAATCTGCGGAAGTTTCCGCACGGCGAATCAGTTCTGTGCTTCCGTCGGCCTTAAGCAATACTTCCGCCGATCGGAGTTTGCCATTGTAATTGTAACCCATGGAAAAACCGTGGGCCCCGGTATCGTGAATGACCACTAGGTCTCCCAGTTCAATCTCGGGCAGATGCCGGTTGATGGCAAACTTGTCGTTGTTTTCACACAGCCCGCCCACCACATCATAGATATGATCATGTGGAAGGTCCTCTTTGCCAGCGATCGTAATGTGATGATATGATCCGTACATGGCTGGGCGCATGAGATTTGCTGCGGAGGCATCAAGGCCAATATACTGTTTGTAGATGTCCTTGCTGCGAATCGCGGTGGCAATTAAGTGCCCATAGGGAGCGAGCATAAAGCGTCCTAACTCAGACACTATGGCTAAATGACCTAAGTCCGCGGGTACGAGAACTTCGTTGAATGCTGCCTCCACACCGGCACCTATTGTTGCGATGTCAGCCGATTCCTGACTGGGATGGTAGGGAATTCCAATACCTCCAGACAGATTGACGAAGGAGAAGTGGGCACCGGTTTCTAGATGGAGCTCCCGCACCAACTCAAAAAGGAGCTTGGCTAGGGTAGGGTAGTAGTCATTTGCCCTTGTGTTGCTCGCCAAAAAGGCATGGAGACCAAATTCTTGCACCCCAAGATCGAGTAACTGCTCTATGGCGCACGTCAATTGAGGCCGAGTCATTCCGTACTTCGCCTCCCCAGGGGTATCCATGATTTCATTACTAATGGAGAAGTTTCCGCCTGGATTGTACCGCAAGCAAATCTTCTTGGGGATTGTGCGAAGCATTTTAATGTACTCCACATCGCTTAAATCGTCGAGATTAATAATGGCCCCGAGTTTATGGGCCAGCTGAAAGTCTTCTAATGGCGTCATGTTAGAAGAAAACATGATCTCATTGCCTGCAAACCCTAGGGCTTCCGCGAGTAAAAGCTCGGTCATTGTGGCACAATCTACTCCACAACCTTCCTCACGGAGAATTTCTAGGATGCTAGGATTTGGGGTGGCTTTTACAGCAAAGTACTCTTTAAAACCCGGATTCCAGGCAAAGGCCTCATGAAGTCTGCGGGCATTGTCACGAATTCCCTGTTCATCATAGAGGTGGAAGGGCGTAGGATACTCCGCCACTATGTTGCGCAAAGTTTTAGCATCTACGAATGGTTTTTTCATGGAAACCTCCAACAATGTATGAAATAGTCTTGACATTAATGATAATGATTGCTAACATAAAATTAGATCAGAAAAGGAGTTGACGTTGAATGATGTCGGAAAAACTACTCTCAGCTTTGAATGAGCAAATCAATCATGAATTCGAGGCAGCCAATCTGTATCTGTCCATGGCGGCCTATTGCGCTAAAGAAGGGTTCGCAGGCTGTAGCAATTTCTTCGTCGCCCAAGCGGCAGAAGAGCGCTTTCATGGGATGAAAATCTTGCATTTCGTCAATGAGCTTGGCAAAAAGGCTGTTATCGCTGGATTGCCTGGGCCACAGCAAGACTTCGGCAGTGTAAAGGGAGCTTTTGAAGCTGCTTTAAAGCATGAGATGAAAGTTACGGATTTGATCAATAGGATTTTAGACCTTGCCCATGGGGAAAAGCATTACGCTACTATCAGTTTCTTGCAGTGGTTTGTCGATGAGCAGGTAGAAGAGGAAGGCTCGTTCCACGAAATCCTCGACAAGTTCGAAATCATCGGTGAATCCCGGTCAGGCCTGTACCTCTTGGACAAAGAACTCGGTGCAAGAAAGTTTTCCCCCGAAGCATAATGTTGATTGCGTAGCGCATATCCACTAAACAAACCCAACCCAAGGGGGTTGGGTTTGTCCTTTGTCCAGGGATTAAAGACTGATGGCCAGTTCTAAGGCTATTTCCATCATCTTCGTAAAGCTCACCTGACGATCATGAGCCGGGAGTTCCTTGCCACTGTGTAATTCATCTGAGATTGTAAGCATGCAAAGGGCATTCTTTTGGGCCTTGGCTGCGTTCATATAGAGGGCGGCTGCTTCCATTTCCACTGCAAGGACACCCATCTTTTTCCAGGACGTACTCCCTAATGGATTGTAGAAGATATCTGCAGATAAGATGTTACCCACAAAGAATTTTTGATCTTTCGCTCTAGCAATGTCTACCGCCTTTTCGAGGAGATCGTAGGTGGCTATAGGAGCGTAAGCCCCTGGTAGTCCGTATTGATAGGCGTAATTAGAATCGGTACAGGCTCCCATGCCAAAGACCATATCCATGATCTTCACATCTTCCCGAATAGCACCAGCCGAACCAATGCGAATGATGTTATCAACATCATACATATTATACAGTTCATATGTGTAGATTCCAATGGAAGGCATTCCCATACCGTGACCCTGCACGGAAACAGGTTTTCCCTTGTAAAGCCCCGTAAATCCATACATTCCCCTGACTTCATTATAACACTTTACATCTCGAAGATAGGTCTCCGCCACAAACTTTGCTCTTAGCGGGTCGCCTGGCATTAAGACCGTCTTGGCTATGTCGCCGGGATTCGCAGCATTATGCGGTGTAGTCATATTCATCCTCCTTGGTGATACTTCCTTGATATGTATACTTTGACAAATGCCCTTGTCTTCCTTCCAGATCGCAGAGTCGCCCATCAGATAGTCGACGCATATGCTATTGGCGTAGGCAATACTAAGTGAAGGGAGGGACATACATGCCATTCGTTTATGTCGTGAGGTCTGGAGATAGCTTGTGGAGTATAGCTCGCACGTATGAAGTCAGCTTGGATGCACTGCGCCGAGAAAATAGGCTTAGCGGAGATTCTATCGTGCCGGGGCAGGAACTCATTATTCCAGGCTACTCCGTTGAACAATTTGAAGGTGGTGGAGCGGCAGGAGTGGGTGCCCCAAAGTCCACGCCGACTCTACCCTCAGTAGAAGGTGGATTCGTACTGCCAGAAGGAGAGTACTCCCCTCAAGAACTAGAGGACATTGCCCTCTTGGCCCGTTTGGTTCATGCGGAGGCTAGGGGAGAGCCCTTTATGGGGCAGGTTGCTGTGGCAGCCGTGTTACTCAATCGTGTGCAGCATCCCGGTTTTCCCGATAGCGTCAAGGCGATCATCTATCAACCGCGTCAATTCGAGCCTGTGGCTAATGGAACAATTTATCTGACGCCGAACAATTTAGCCTACTTGGCCGTTCTAGAGGCTCTAGCAGGCGTTGATCCTACTGATGGAGCCGTCTTCTTTTGGAACCCTCGTAAGGTGTCTGCATCGAGTTGGGTCTGGACCCAGCAGGTCAGAACGCAAATCGGTGACCATGTTTTTGCCTAAAAGAAGCAGCCCCCAAGGGGGCTGCTTCACTTTGTAGACTTGCGTTCTTTATTCCTAGACTTCTGCGAGTCTCTTATAACCGTTGTAACGGCGTTTTACGTCGGCTTCGGCCTGTGCATAAAGTTCGTCAGCTACGTCTGGGAACTGGCGAGCTAAGCGAGAATAGCGCACTTGACTCTTCAGGTAAGCCTGGAACTTGTCGTAATCAGGTTCTTTGGAGTCGAGAGTGAATGGGTTCTCACCTACTGCTTCTTTTCGTGGATCGAAGCGATAGAGATTCCAGTAGCCACATTCCACAGCAGTCTTGCTCTCTTCCACACTTAGACTCATATCAATACCATGGTTGATACATGGTGAGTAGGCAATGATCAAAGACGGTCCATCGTAGCTCTCGGCTTCGATCATGGCTTTCATGAGCTGGTTGCGGTTAGCACCCATGGCCACGGTTGCCACGTAGACATACCCGTAGGACATAGCCATCATGCCAAGATCCTTCTTGCGTGTACGCTTACCGGAGGTGGCAAACTTGGCAACTGCTCCAGTAGGAGTAGCCTTGGAGGCTTGGCCGCCAGTGTTCGAGTATACTTCGGTATCCAGTACTAAGACATTCACATCAGCGCCAGAGGCGAGAACATGGTCTAAGCCGCCGTAGCCAATGTCATAGGACCAGCCGTCTCCACCAATAATCCAAATGGATCTTTTCACAAGAATGTCCGCATTGGCCAAGATGGCTTTGAGGACTTCTTGCAGGTCGCCTGAAGTCTGCTCAATGGCTACAGGGAGAAGAGCCTTAATGCTTGCAGCCGTAGTCTTTGTTACTTCGACGTCATTGATGTTATCCATCCATGTTTGGAGTGCTTCCTTGAGTTCGGCAGGGATATTTTGGTCTAGTAGACCCGCCATCATTTCAGCTAGCTGACTTCTGCGAGCTTCTTGGGCAAGATTCATACCGAAACCGAATTCCGCATTATCCTCAAAGAGGGAGTTGGCCCAAGTTGGACCATGCCCAAACTCATTCTTAGAGTAAGGACAGGTAGGTGCACTTCCGCCATAAATAGAGGAACAGCCAGTGGCATTAGCGATCATCATGCGATCTCCAAAAAGCTGCGTGGCAAGCTTAATATAAGCTGTCTCGCCGCAACCAGCACAGGCACCGGAGAACTCAAAGAGCGGTTGCCTAAATTGGCTACCCTTGACATTCGTCGCAGGAATGTGTGCGCTACGGTTAGGGAGATCCAGGGCAAAATTCCAGTTTGCATCTTCCCGTTCGGCATGGTCGGCTAATGGCTCCATGACCAACGCTTTTTCCTTGGAGGGACAAACCTGGGCACAGTTGCCACAACCGGTACAATCTAGGGGTGAAATCTGGATACGATAGCGTAAGTCTGCTAAGTCGCGTCCTGTACCCTTCAAGGTTTCAAATTCTGCTGGCGCATTTGCTAAGTCTTCTTCAGTTGCCAGGAACGGACGAATGACAGCGTGGGGGCAGACGAAGGAACATTGGTTGCACTGAATGCAGTTTTCTGAAATCCACCTAGGAACAGTGATAGCAATACCGCGTTTTTCATAAGCAGTGGTGGCGGTGGGCATGATCCCATCAGGAGTAAAGGTACTTACTGGGAGCTCGTTGCCCTTCAAAGCTTGAACTGGGCGAACAACGCCATCTACGAAAGGAGTAGTGGCCTCAACAGCAGCTGCTGCTTCAGTGGCGCTAGCCCAACTTACGGGGTAGTTAACCTGAACTAAGTGGGAGGTGGCGCTGTCTACAGCGGCATAGTTCATGTTGACGATCTTCTCGCCTTTATCCCCATAGCTGGCAAAGATGGCTTCTTTGATGTAACGCAAGGCGTCAGCAGCCGGAATTACATTGGCGATTTGGAAGAAGGAGGCTTGTAAAATGGTGTTAATACGACCACCTAAGCCAATTTCGGCAGCAATTTTAACAGCGTCAATATTGTAAAAACGCAACTTCTTCTCGGCGATCGTCCTCTTGAGAGAGGCTGGTAGCTGGGTTTCCATTTCCTCTAAACTCCAAGGAGAGTTAAGTAAGAAAACGCCACCCTCTTTAATGCCTTCTAACATGTCATAACGAGTTACATAGGATGGATTGTGGCATGCCACAAGATCAGCCTGGCTTACCAAGTAAGGCGCTTTAATCGGAGTGTCTCCAAAGCGAAGGTGAGAAATGGTGATGCCGCCTGATTTCTTAGAGTCATACTCGAAATAACCTTGAGCATACATGTCTGTTTCGTCGCCAATAATCTTAATACTGTTTTGGTTGGCGCCAACGGTGCCATCGGAACCAAGACCATAGAACTTCGCACTAACAAGCCCCTTCGGTGCAATGTCCAGGTCCCCTTCTACATCCAAAGAGGTACCGGTTACGTCATCGATGATGCCCACCGTGAAATGATTCTTCGGCTCGCTGCTGGATAGGTTGTCGAAGACAGCCTTAACCATGGCAGGTGTAAACTGCTTGGAGCTAAGACCATAGCGTCCTCCTACAACTTGGATGTTGTTGCGACCAGCCTCGACAAGGGCTGCTTGTACATCGAGGTACAAAGGCTCACCTATAGAACCGGGTTCCTTGCAACGATCGAGGACTGCAATGCTCTTGGTTGTGGCAGGAATCATATCGATAAAGTGTTCAACTGAGAATGGGCGATAGAGACGGACCTTAACTAGGCCCAACTTGGCGCCTTGGGCGTTGAGGTAGTTTACAGTTTCTTCGATTGTATCATTGCTTGAACCCATGGACACGATAACGTGTTCCGCGTCTTTAGCCCCTACATAATCAAAGGGCTTATAAGAGCGACCCGTTAACTCGCCGACTTGGTTCATTGCTTCAACGATAATCCCGGGTACAGCTAGGTAGTAAGGGTTGGCAGCCTCGCGACCTTGGAAATAAATGTCGGGATTCTGGGCGGTGCCTCGTAGCTCTGGATGTTCAGGACTCATGCCGCGAGCCCTAAATGCAGCAATGGCCTCTTTATCGACGAGTCCAACCATTTCATCATAGTCAATGACATCGATCTTCTGAATTTCGTGGGAAGTCCTGAACCCGTCAAAGAAGTGAACAAACGGCACGCGAGCCTTTATAGTAGCCAAGTGTGCAACAAGGGCTAGATCCATGGCTTCCTGAACAGAAGCGGAGGCCAGCATAGCAAATCCAGTTTGCCGGGCAGCCATAACGTCAGAATGATCACCAAAAATAGATAGGGCATGTGCTGCAACAGAACGAGCAGAGACGTGAAAAACAGTCGGTAACAGTTCGCCGGAAATCTTGTACATATTTGGAATCATGAGAAGCAATCCTTGCGAAGCAGTAAATGTAGAAGTGAAAGCTCCACTTGCTAGAGAGCCATGCACTGCTCCGGCTGCACCCGCTTCAGATTGTAGCTCTGCTACTCTTACAGGACGTCCAAAAAGATTTTTTTGTCCGTGGGCGGCCCAGTCATCGCAGTACTCACCCATATCGGACGACGGAGTAATGGGATAAATCGCGGCCACGTCACTAAAGGCGTATGCCACATGGGCGGCTGCGAAGTTTCCATTAACAGTCATCTTGCGCATAAGTTCAATATCCTCCTTAAATAGTAATAAAGGTTGTGGCTAGAAATGCACTCCTGTGATATCCCTTCATTTCTACGTAATGAGGGATGTCCTCACAATTGTGAGGGGGGTCACAAGGATAGGCATTTTTCCCCCGGTAATCCGTTCTTGATTAGCCGGTGGAATCCTTTCCAATTATACACCTTTCCAATGGAGTACGTCAAATCGTAAAGGGGACCGTAGGGGAAGTTTCTCTAGGAGTAGATGACGTGAAGAATGCTGACGATTTTTGTAAGAACGATGCAAGTCGTGACGCCAAGGACGGTGGGAAGAAGGATCGAGAGGAGGGTCCATTTTAGGCTCCCAGTCTCCTTTTTTATGGTCAAAAGTGTGGTACCACAAGGCCAGTGGAAAATGGTGAATATTAGGAAGTTTAGTGCTGTGAGCCAAGTCCACCCGTTAGCTATCAAGATGCTTTGCATGGAGGCAAGACCCTGTACCTCTAGGAGGGTGCCTTCTGATAAATACCCCATGAAGATGATAGGCAGTACGATCTCATTGGCAGGCAAACCGAGGACGAAGCCTAAGAGAATCACTCCGTCGAGGCCCATAGCTTGCCCTAGTGGTTGTAGGGTTGTTGACAGGTGGGCAAAGATGGTGTTTCCGTGGACAGTAACATTGGCCAGAATCCAAGTGAAAAGTCCACTTGGTGCCGCTATAATGACTGCCCTCCATAATACAGCTAAAGTTCGATCTAGAAAGGAGCGCACCAAGATTGTACCAATTTGCGGACGCCGATACGGGGGGAGTTCTAAAATGAAAAAAGAAGGCTTGCCCCGCAAAATTGTGGAGCTGAGCAGTCGTGACATCAGGAGTGTTGCCAGCACACTGATGACCAGGGCAAATAATACGACCATGACCGCGGCACCTCCCCCTATGCGAGGGCCAAGTGCCCAGCTTGCCATGATGGTACCCATTAGAATGAGCATGGGGAAACGTCCATTACATGGGACAAAATTGTTGGTTAAGATGGCGAGCAAACGCTCCCTTGGTGAATCAATGATGCGCGCCGCGATGATCCCTGCGGCATTGCAACCAAGCCCCATGGCCATGGTTAGGGATTGCTTGCCATGAGCCCCTGCCTTTTGAAATAATCCATCAAGGTTGAAAGCTAGCCGGGGCAAATAACCAAAGTTCTCCAGTAAGGAAAATAAAGGGAAGAAGATGGCCATGGGAGGTAGCATGACCGACACCACCCATGCTAGCCCCCTAAACATGCCCAAGACCAGGGCTCCGTGTAGCCAAGGGGGGCTACCGAGCTTAATGAAGAGCAAAGTTAACCAGCCTTCCACTTGGAAAAATAGGTTAGCAATTAGCTGCGAGGGATAATTGGCTCCAACGATGGTTATCCACAGGATACCGGCCAACAATCCTAGCATCAAGGGAATGCCGAAATGGCGGGAGGTGACAAATTTATCCAGATTTTCGGAAAAGTTGTGATTTTTCTCTGTTGACGATACGACGCGCCGGAAGATACCCTCAACGTGTCTATAGAGGGATACTACTGGCTGTTCGGGGTCATGATCCAAGGATAAGGGTTGGGGTTTGAGTGTACCTTTAGCCACCCGGGAAATGGTGTCTTTCAGCATCAGAATCCCTTGACCTGTGGTGGCAGTGGTTGGTACGACTGGTACGCCTAGTTCATTTTCAAGATGCTGCAGATCGATACTTAGATGTTGACGTTTAGCCTCATCCATGAGGTTGAGACAGACGATGACATTTTCCGTAAGTTTTATAACTTGCAGGACGAGATGTAAATTGCGCTCTAGGCTCGTAGCATCAACGACAACGACTGTGACCTGGGGCTGCCCTGAGCAGATGAAATCGCGAGCCACCGCTTCTTCAGGAGATGAAGCAAGTAAAGAGTAAGTACCAGGTAAGTCCCATACTTCGTAGGAATGCCCCTGATGAGTGAAGCTTCCTCGGGCCAACAAAACTGTCTTCCCTGGCCAGTTGCCGGTGTGTTGCTTAAGCCCCGTGAGTCGGTTAAAGACGGTGCTCTTTCCGGTGTTTGGATTGCCTGCGAGGGCAATTACATATGCTTCGGTCATGAACGGGAACCCCCTATTGGATGAATGATGACGCTTTTGGCGGTGGAAAGACGGAGGGCTAACACCGTACCCCGTACTACATAGGCCACGGGATCCCCGCTCCTACTGCTGAAACGTGCCTGAATGCGGGTGCCTGGTAGTAAGCCCAGATCTTGAAGCCGCCGCAGGAAGGGAGCATCCGTTTCAATTGCCTGGATGATCCCTTCCTCACCAGGAAGAAGATCGGCTAGGGTCATCAAAGTCACTTCCTTCCAAAACCTTCGCTTTACTACATTATGAAATAGTCATTTATTGGTGCGTTGGCCATTTGGAGGAACAGGGTTTGTCCGAACAAGTGAGAATATACGGGATAGGCTGATTATGCGGAGGAGTAGTTGATCATGGACTTGGATTTGATTCGAGATATGGCATGGCAGAGCATGGGAAAACGGCATTCACATCCTGACAGAGAGCCGGGTTATGCCTACTACCACGGACAAAGAGTGGCGAAAATTGCCGTACAACTGCGGGAACTTATATTCCCAGACATACGGGATGATGACGATGCCATTCTCGTCGGAGGCTGGTTCCATGATGTCGGAAAAGGTATTGAGCCCCATTGGGAGTATGGCGCTGTGGTGGCTCAAGAGATTCTGAAGGGTCATTGCTCCCCTAGTAAGTTACATCAAATTGTGGAGATTATTGGGGCGCATTCGCTGCGCAAGGTAAGGAATTATCCCGACTACGTTAAGTTGGTGCAGGATGCCGATATCCTGGACCATTTCGGCAGCCAGGAGATTTGGCTTAACTTTTGGCATAGTGCTTACCGCAGACAAACGGTAGAGAACACTTTGGCCTTTTACCGTGATTCGTATACCGGGAATGCAGAGCGAGTGCGAAGGCTTCTGAACTACCCAGAGGCGGTTGAATTCTTTGATGAAAAAGACCAGTTTGTCAGGACTTTCGTCGAAAGGCTGAGCTGTGAGGCTGCTGGGGATTTAGTGGGGAAATAAGAAAAGACCAGGTGGGATACTGGTCCTTTCGAGCAAGGAAGGTTATAAAGAGCAGGTAATTAGTGGGAACCAACTCGCTTATTATCAATTGTCACTTCGACACTTTCAGTTAGCACATCGGCGTAAGTATAAGAACGGCGACGCACCGCTGTTTCGTCTAAGTCCACCACAAACAGCTTTGGATATGTTTCTACGAGTGTGCCTTCAGATTCCAAAAAGCGCCGGCGTCCTTTACTAGCTCGAATAAACACCTTTTTGCCCAGATTTGATTCTAGATGGTGTTTAATATCCTCGATGGTGGTTTGCTTTTCGACAGCCATTGACTTCAACCCCTTCTAGTTTGGTCTCATGTATTGCAGGGGGACGCTAGTCCCGGGAACAAAAAAAGCGCTCAGTCGCTGAGACGAAAGTCACAGTGACAACGCGCTTGGCATACTCCTACGAGGTTAGCTGACGGATTAGGACATCCAAGTTGCCCTTCTTGCTTCTTTACATAAGCGCAAGATTCACCCCAGAAAAACCGGTTCCCCCGCTGTCAGGGAGTTTCACTTCGTGAAACATCCTTTTTGTTGATATTCGGAGATCGTGGCATTTTGGCGTCCTGATGACCCCAAAACGATGTATCTAAAGTATAGCATGATACTAAGGATTGTGTCAAGGAAAACGTGGATGCCTATTCTGCACTGGCAGAATGCGTCTTATCTCATCACGAATGGTTTAACGGGAAGGGCTACCCAAGGGGATTGAATGGTGATGACATACCTATGATGGCGAGGATCATTTGTTTCAGGTGAGCTCCATAATGACTACTACTGGCTATGCAACCGCCGATTTTGATTTGTGGCCAACCTTTAGCAAAGGGATCTTGTTTGCACTGATGTTTGTAGGCGGCAGCGCTGGCTCCACCTCGGGTTCTGTGAAAGTGATCTGGTTGTTGGTGCAGGGGGTGGCTAATTTTTACTTACTCTACTTAGCGG